>Ga0209992_10000842_pt1 | contig 37457 bp, 46 predicted proteins | sample 2SBtaG_2_FD_182564 | JGI IMG/M metagenome (GOLD analysis project Ga0209992, IMG submission 182564) | Deep subsurface microbial communities from Kolumbo volcano to uncover new lineages of life (NeLLi) - 2SBTROV12_ACTIVE470 metaG (SPAdes)... | ecosystem: Environmental > Aquatic > Marine >...
GGAGTGGGGTGAGTGATATGCCAAGGTAGGGTATCTGGAGACTGTTTGTCAGGCTCAGGCAGCATCAGTAAAAATGAAATTGAAAATATAACAAGGGCAATAACGCTCAGAACGATCTTTTTATCCATGGCTAACTTCATCTTCCTTGGGGCGTGGGTAATTTGCAGCAGCACCTACCGACACTTTTCCTGACTTTGCCTGATGCTCTGCGTCGAACTCAATAACGATTAAACCCAACACTGCGACCATAAAGGGCAGTAAGCCAAACCCACCGGTAAGTCCCCAGGTTGCCACCTTTTGCATTCCCATCGCCTGACCACCATAAAAGAGCGCGAGAGTGAGGCCGCCCAATGCAAGGAACAAGATTAGAAATAGTCTGGCTCGCTTGGCGGCAAACTGCCAGTGGCAGCGCACATGCCATGATGCTTCTGTTGTGAGGGATTTTTTCGCGCTGACCAAAATGTAGGTGAGCAAAATCAGTGAAAGAACGGCCATTGCTATCAGGGGCAGCATGCTTTGCGCAATGAGCGTTAATGCCATTAGAAACAGGAAGATATGGTTGACGACCAAATTAAAAAGCAGCACCGCATGTAAATGGCGTGCTCGTTTCTTTTCTGCCTCAGTGACGGTCTTTTCTGCCTCAGTAACGGGCTTATCTGCGCCAGCAACGGGATTATCCGACATAATTATTCTCACTTAGTAGTGTTAAATCAATTGAGTTGCGCATAATCCGCCGATGGCGGCCTAATGTCAAACCTTCAGGCGCTTTTCAGGCAGTCTTGAAGACCTGTTAAGTCAATAATCTCGATGGATTTGATGTGAATTTTGATCAGGCCGCGTTGCTGTAATGAGGAAAAAGTCCTGCTGATGGTCTCTATCTTTAATCCCAGATAGCTGCCGATCTCCTGACGCGACATGCGTAAATCAAATTTAGTGGGTGAGAGCCCTCTGGCAGCAAAACGCTGTGACAGATTCAGCAGGAACGCGACCAGCCTTTCTTTAGCATGCATAGAGCCAAGTAGAAGCATAATGCCTTGGTCCCGTACGATCTCGCGACTCATGATCTTATGCAGATGGCGCTGCAAGCTTGGTATCTCGCGGCTCAGGGATTCCAACTTGTTGAATGGCAGCTCACAAACTTCGCTATTCTCCATCGCGACCGCATCACAAGTGTGGTGGTCAGTGCTGATGGCATCAAGACCGATGATCTCTCCAACCATCTGAAAGCCGGTAACCTGCTCACGCCCGTCTTCATGCAATATCTGGGTTTTGAACGAACCGCCATGAATAGCATACAGCGAGTCGAACCGGTCTCCACAGCGATAAAGGTAATCACCACGAGTATAGGTATGCTTCGCGTGACTAAGCTCCTCCAGCCGCTGCACCTCCTCCGCATTGAGATCCACAGGCAGGCACAATTCGCGCAAATTACAGTCGGAACAGGCTATTTTGAGTCGTGGGGATGAGACAGGTCGTTGCACATTGAGATATTCCGTAAAGCTTGTTTGCCAATATGCCACGGATTTTGACATATATCAAACTGATATCGTCGGAAAACTGGCATCGTGGCAATCATGTCAAGGAGATATATATGGCTAATGAAGCAAGTGAGTTAGGGTTAGCTCAGACCGGATTTAATCGCATCAGCATCGGGGTGCAGGATTTTGACGATGCCGTGCAGAAAGCGGTAAACCGCATTAAGAGCGAAGAAGAAACCCTGCGCATCATCGATGCAGCACGTGCCAATGGCTTCAAATCGGTCAGTATTGATCTGATCTATGGTCTGCCCAAGCAAGCGTTGGAAGGATTCGGCGTGCCGTTGGACAGAGTAATCGCTGCCAACCCTGGCCGGCTATCCATATACAACTATGCGCATATGCCGACCATGTTCAAACCGCAGCGCCGCATCCACGAAGATGACCTGCCATCCGGTCAGGTCAAGCTGGATATCCTCAGCATGGCGGTGGATAAATTGACCAACGCGGGTTACGTTTATATTGGCATGGACCACTTTGCAAAACCCGAAGACGAACTGGCCGTTGCGCAACGTCAAGGCAGATTGCACAGAAACTTCCAAGGTTACTCTACCCATTCAGATTGTGACTTGATTGCACTCGGGCTGAGCTCCATCGGCAAGGTCGGGCCGACCTACAGTCAGAACTATCGCAATATGGATGACTATTACGATGCGCTAGACAGGGACTAGCTACCCATCATGCGCGGTATGGAACTGAACGCAGACGACCTCGTGCGTCGTGCCATCATTCAGGCATTGATGTGCCATTTCGAGCTTTCCAAAAAATCGTTCAACATCGCCTACCTGATCGACTTCGATCAATACTTCGCCACTGAGATGGAAGCGTTGCTCGAATATGAGCGCGAAGGACTGCTTGAGATATCACCGCAATGGATCAGCTTGACCCCCAAAGGCCGTATGCAGATACGCAACATCTGCATGGTGTTCGATAAATATCTCAGGACGCGGACGGGGCACGCGAGTTATTCTAAAGTGATCTAAGGACATCGCAAATAATTCGGTTGTGGGGGAAATTAAAGGGGCTCTGGCTCCTATAATTTCTTGAGGGCAGCTACCGACCCGTAACGGAACTTTGACCTTCAAAATAGACTGCCTGAAACCGCGGCACACACCAGCATGTCATGTTGCCATAATCACTGCCTGATAGCAGTCATTCGTCAAGTTCCGCTAATGGCCGATAGCCGCCCTTCACTGCAATGTAGAAACCTACTCTTAAACTTACCTATTGGATATAAGGAAAACCCTTATTTAGAGGCCGATGGCAATATCTCCTGCTGGCTGAGAGCAGACCATTTAGATGGTATGAGGATTTGACCATTTACAACAGCCGCTACCCACTCCGATATAATCCGACCCTGACAAACGCACAGGGTAGATATGGATCAATTCATTTTGGGAACAGGTAAATTCACTCGACTAGCCCGCACAATCCGTGTCTGATTTTTCACGGCTTCTGACGCGCTGGCAACGCCATTATGGACGGCATGACCTGCCCTGGCAGGGGGCGGATGTCTACCCTATCTGGGTGTCCGAGATCATGCTGCAACAGACGCAAGTTGCCACCGTCATTCCCTATTATCAGCATTTTATTGCGGCATTCCCCGATATTGCTGCACTCGCTGCTGCCAGTGAAGATCAGGTGCTGGCACATTGGAGCGGGCTTGGCTATTACGCACGAGGTCGTAACCTGCACAAGGCGGCGCAGATCATCATGGCGCAGCATGGAGGTAAGTTTCCGCGCAAATTCGAACTCATCATTGCGCTGCCCGGTATCGGTCGATCCACCGCCGCGGCGATTTGTGCATTGGCATATCATGAACGTCGCGCCATTCTGGACGGCAATGTCAAACGTCTGCTGGCGCGTTACTGCGGTATCGATGGGTGGACAGGCGGTAAATATATAGAAGAGCAACTTTGGAAGCAGGCCGAGGCACTATTGCCCAAGCGCGATGTCGCTATCTATACCCAAGCACTGATGGATATGGGTGCGACCATCTGTACACGTGGCAAGCCAAAATGCGATATTTGTCCGGTGAAGTTAGGCTGTGTTGCACTGCGTAAGGATCGTGTTAGCGGACTACCGACTCCCAGACCGCACAAGGTAATACCTGAAAGGTATGCCACATTTCTGCTGTTGATGCATAACGATGAAATTCTGCTGGAGAAGCGACCGGGCAGCGGTATCTGGGGTGGTTTGTGGTGTCCGCCACAGTTGGACGATGGGCCGGGCGTGGTGGAAGACTATTTACTGCGCAGTGGTAGCACAGTGAGTGAGCGGCAGGAGCTGAAAAAATTTACTCACATCTTTACACATTTCCGTTTGCACATCACGCCAGTGTTGTTGCAGTTGAAAAAAAAGCCGTTGCAGGCCAAGCAAACCGGCAGTGTCTGGATGGAGTTGGATGAGGCGATGCAGGCGGCTATTCCGACACCGGTACGCAAAATATTGAAGACACTGAATTCCGCCAAGTATTGAATTAGCGGATATTTAGTCTGCAGGTGCACTTAGCTGCTTAATATCGATGCGCTTGTTGTCGGCAATTCGCTCGGCTGAGTGGATGATTTGCTTGGTGATGGCTGCGTCAGGTTCACCTGCCAGCGGAAAACGTTTCAACACATCTTGCGCAAATTCGTAGATGGTTTGATAGGGACCTAGATCACCTTCTGGTGATGTGGCCTGAAACAACAATATACCATTCCGCTGTGTGATCGCCAGCAGGTAATTGTCATGCCCATGTGCTTTGACATGCTTGTCGAGCACGTCGAAAAATAGTGTGTTACTGTCACCGACGCGTGAGCCGAAGGAGGTCAATTCCTTGGCGATTGCTTCGACAAAAGGCTGTGCCAGATTGATATTCGGTGCAAGGGTGACATGATATTTACCGGGACGGTCGATCACCAGCGGGTTGTTCAAAGGTGGCGTCTTGCCGGGACGGAAGAAAGCAAGGTAAAGGATGCAGAGGGTGATGATGGTTATGCTTTCGATCATGCTGGTGTTTCCTTCCGGGCGAGTTATTTCGTTAGCAATATGAAATGCACATGCGGCGCAATACCAGATAGATATTGCGCGCTACATGTGCAGGGTAATTAACTTTGGGCTATACCATTTTCGTCAAACATGCCTGCGAATAAGGCAGAGCTAAGATAGCGTTCACCTGAGTCGGGCAGAATCACGACGATTGTTTTGCCTGTATTCTCGACCTTCTTGGCTTGACGAATAGCTGCAGCAACCGCAGCGCCACTGGAAATGCCGGACAGTATTCCTTCTTCACGTGCCAGCCTCAGCGCATGTTCGATGGCTTCATCGTTCCCGATTTGCTCGACCTCATCGACTAGAGATAAGTCTAGATTGTCAGGTACGAATCCAGCACCAATACCTTGAATCTTATGCGGCCCGGGCTTTAGCTCTTTGCCTGCGCGTTGTAGCGTCAAGATCGGGCTATCAGCGGGTTCTACCGCGACTGAGGAAATAGATTTTTTCTGCTTTAAATAGCGCGATACGCCAGTAATCGTTCCACCCGTGCCCACACCCGCGACAAAAATATCGACAGCACCATCGGTGTCATCCCAGATTTCCGGGCCAGTGGTCTTTTCATGAATGGCAGGGTTTGCCGGGTTTTTAAACTGTTGAAGCAATACATACTTAGGATCAGACGCAGCGATTTCCTCGGCCTTGGCAATGGCGCCGCCCATACCTTTTGCGCCCTCGGTCAGGACCAAGTTTGCACCATAAGCGACTAACAGTTTGCGCCGTTCCATACTCATGGTTTCCGGCATCGTCAGCGTAAGCGGAATTCCGCGTGCTGCTGCAACAAAGGCAAGTGCAATACCGGTATTGCCACTGGTTGGCTCAACGATATGTTTCCCGTCACCGAGCAGGCCACGCTTTTCAGCGTCCCATATCATCGCAGCACCAATACGGCATTTAACGGAATAGGCCGGGTTGCGCCCCTCGATCTTCGCCAGCACGGTTGCGCCGGTATCTGCAGCCATACGGTTGAGTTTTATTAATGGTGTGCGCCCTATTGATAAAGAATTATCCTCAAACCAATTTGCCATAATTTACTCTCCCGAAAGTTTATACAGACTGTGATTGTAGCAAACCTTGGATATAAACTTGAGTCCAGTACTGCTGGTTGTGCGTGATGTGTGTAAAGCCCCCGCCGAAACCTCCTGACCAGCCTGCGCTACTCGGCGACGCACAGGGGAAATGGTCGCGGTATAAAATATATGTGACAACAATGCTTGTTGGTTATTTCGCCATACGTTAGCTGAAAGTTTTATAGGCGTGACGAAGTGAACTGGTTTGAACAACAAACGCCAATAGATATTTCGGGAACAGGATTTCCAAAATTCAAGGATAGAAATGGAATTCCTTCAGGAAGGTTTTGGTATGCCAAAGATGAATTTGTCAGGCATGCAGAAAACCGTTCGAGACGTAAGCACCCATTTTCAATGATAAGCGCACATTCGGTAAATGGCCGATTTGAAGAGCCTGCAAATAATTCTGTGTAACTGCGCTGTTTAAACATAGTCAGTCAACTGTTACTCACCCCACTTCTTCATCAAGGCTTGCGCTACGCCCAGATGATCCAGTATCCGTGCCACGACAAAATCCACGATGTCTTGCACGCTTTCGGGGTGGTTATAGAAACCCGGGTTAGGTGGCATGATGACTGCTCCAGCGTGAGAAAGTTTTAGCATGTTTTCCAGATGTATCGCAGAGAAGGGCATCTCACGCGGAACCAATATCAAGGTACGCTTTTCTTTGAGCATGACGTCAGCGGCACGGGCGATCAGGTCATCACTGATGCCGCCTGCAACCTTACCGAGTGTTCCCATCGTGCAGGGGCACACGACCATTGCATCACCGGGGTTAGAGCCGGAGGCCATCGGTGCATACCAGTCTTGTATGCCGAAGACCTTTAGTTCACCTTTGGATTTCCCGAAATGTTCCCGGAAGAATTGTTCAGCGTCCTGAGGACGGCTAGGTAGGGTGAAATCAAGTTCTTGTTTGGCGACCATGTGCGCGGCTTGCGAATAGACCAAATGTACGCGATGTCCCTCTTGCAGCAGACATTCGAGTAGGCGCATGCCGTACGGCAGGCCAGATGCACCGGTAAAAGCGAGGATGATGGTTTTCATATAATAGCGTCGCCAGGTTAAATCCCCCCTCCCACCAGTGGGAGAGGGGAAGGGAAGAGGGTACTGAAAAATTTCATCCTCTCCCTAGCCCTCCTCCTTCACGGGGGAGGGGATGGTTCTGCGTATTATCCATGAATCTCGCAGCAATCAAACCATTCACTGTGCCGAACACCAGCGCGGCAGTAGCGAAGATGGGAATCAGGTAGGCGATACCGGTGTGCGGGATCAGCCAAAAGTACACCACCAGCATCTGCCCGGTGATGTGTGCGAAGGCGGCATAGATACTATGACTGACCGGGCCGAACCAGCGCTTAGGTAGATGTTGGGCGAAAGCAAGTACCAACAGGCTGAGTGTTGCCCCTGCAAGGCTGAGAAAAAATCCGGGTGCAAGAAAGCTACCAAACAGTAGGCTACCCGCGACTACACGTAACAGTGACACCCATGCCGCAGCACGCCAGCCGTAGCGTGCCAATACGATTAATGTAACGATGTTTGCCAGCCCCGGTTTAACGCCGGGTAATGGAGAAGGGATGGCGTTTTCCAGAACGGTCAAGCCGAGCGCGACCGCCGCCATGCGAGCGATATGATGGTCTTCGGCAGTAGTTTTCAGATGGAAGGTACGTGTATTCATTTGCGGGCAAAATTGTTACAGAAGCGTAGTGAGCGGTCAGAGTGCAAGGAGCCGCGCAACGAGTGACGAGACATATCTATTAGATAGGCGAGGAGAGAGTGAGCACGCGACGCTGCAATCTGGCCGCGGAATAGCTTATGTGACGATTTTTTAATAGTTGAGGCTGTCATATTTCTTCTCCCCGCCTGTTAATTCGACACTGACTTGGTTCGGTAAACAAATGGCGACTTCTCCCGACTGTTGCAACCACCCCTGGCGAACGCAGTATTGGCGCGGGCTGGGGTCAGAGGTGATGCGAACTTTGCGTTTTTCAATAGTGATGACACTGGTGCCGAGCGGGCCGGGAACCTGAATCTGTTGGTCGCGCGATAGTTCTACTTCACGAAATATTTTGCCACCGCTTCGGATGATGGCCTTATCTGCCAATTCACCGTCCCATAGTTCGAGTGTGATCAATGTGACACATACGCAACCTAGTATCAGTGTCAGCCAGTCGCCCGGTTTGATGTGACGCAGTTGTGTTTGCATGGGATCAAGATGCCGCCATGTGCACGTATTAGGCTAGCCCGCGATGGCGCACTAAAACCTGTTGCTGTTGTTCAAAGTGCTGGGCAAGTTTTTCGGTGAGATAAACTGAACGATGCTGTCCGCCGGTGCAACCTATCGCTACGGTCAGGTAGCTGCGATTGTCGGTAACAAAACTGGGTAACCAGCGCTCGACGAATTGACGTATGTCGTTGAACATATCAAACACACTGGCGTTATTTTCCAGGAAATGAATGACGGCTTCGTCACGTCCGGTGAGTGGCCTTAACTCGGGATCGTAATGTGGGTTAGGCAGGCAACGTACATCAAAGACCAGATCAGCATCCAGCGGGAGCCCATGCTTGAAGCCGAAGGATTCGAATAGTAGCGTCAAACGCGCACGATCAAGTTTGATGAATTGCTGGATCCAGAGTCGCAGCGCATTTGCTTTAAGTTCGGTCGTGTCGATGTGATGCCCGATATCATAAATTTCAGACAAAAGCTCACGTTCATATTGGACGCACTCTGGCAGTGTGCGAATGCCATCGTTAAGCGGGTGCATTCTGCGAGTTTCTGAGAAGCGCTTAACCAGTATGTCGGCATGTGCATCCAAAAATAAGACATGAACATCAATGCCTTGTTGCTTGATCTGTTCCAGTAGCTTGGGTAATAGTTGCACACTGTTGGCACTGCGCACGTCAATGCTGACAGCAATGTTGTTATAACCAGCCTGTTTCAGGTGTTTCACTAGTGAGGTTAGTAAGTCGGCGGGCAGATTATCTACACAGTAGTAACTGCTGTCTTCGAGTATTCTGAGTGCGACGCTTTTTCCTGAACCTGACAAGCCACTGATGAGGAATAACTGCATGTGATTATTGTCCGCTTTGCATCATGCTGTCTTGCCGCGCGATAAAGTCATCGGTGGTGTTGATTCCGCGCTGTTGCAACACAAAGTTACGTGCAGCAGCCTCGACAAGCACTGCCAGATTGCGCCCTGCGACAACCGGAATATTGACAGTATTGATATTGACGCCAAGTATCTCCTGATAGGTGGCGTTGAGTGGCAGACGCTCAAGTTTTGACATGTCTCCCCCGGGGGGACGGTTCAGATTTACGATGAGCTTCAGGCTTTTCTTACGTCGTACGGCGGTTTCACCAAACATCACGCGGATGTTTAACACGCCTAAGCCTCTCACCTCAAGGAAGTCACGTAATAATTCAGGGCAACGCCCCTCCAGTGTTTCCGGCGCGATACGGTGTAATTCGACGATATCATCTGCTACCAGTCCGTTGCCACGTGTGATGAGTTCCAGAGCAAGTTCACTTTTACCGATGGCGCTTTCACCTGTGATCATGACCCCGACGCCAAGCACGTCTAGAAATACACCATGACGAGTGGTCGATTCTGCTAATTCTTTTGCAAGATAGTGCCTGATCAGCCACATCAAGTGGATGCTGGAGTTGGGTGAAGTGAGCAGCGGGATATTTGTTCGATTGGCAAAAGCGATCAGCTCTACAGGGATATCGTCTGCGCCAGCAACGATCAGACAAGTTGTGCCGCCTTGTTCGATTTTATGAAATGCGTTAATGCATTCTGTTTCACTTAATCCACGCATGTAATCAAGCTCGGTCTCACTCAGTACATGAATCCAGTTGGGGTGTATCAGGTTGAGGTGACCAATCAACCCTTTGTTCGATGCATTGACTTCTTCACTACGGATGATTCGATCAGAACCATCGGCTCCTGCAATTCGACTCAGATTAAGTCTGGCCTGCTTGTCATCGAATAGCTGCCGGATATTGACTTCCTGAGCCATCAGAAAGCCTCTGTCAAACTACTGCAAAAATCGGTAGCTGCCTTATGCGGTACTCTCTTTTCGTCTATCCATTGGGTAAGTCTCATACGATGTGCTTCATGCGCTTTGCGCTCGCAGTGCTCGTAACCATTCATTGAGGATTTCATGTTGTGCTTTGCCAGTCAGCAAACATCTGATAGATGCTGGTCGAGTCTTCGCAGCTTAGTAGCCGGTTGCGGAACTGTGAGTCGCTAAACATCTGTGCCAGTTCGCCAAGAATTTGCAGGTGCAGATCGGTCGCGCGCTCTGGAACCAATAGCACAAAGATCATATTGACCGGTTCCCCATCTGGTGCTTCAAAAGGGATAGGGTGTGTGGTTTTTACAAAAGCGGCAGTTGCATCTCTGATTTTGGCAATGCGCCCGTGAGGAATTGCGACACCTTGACCTAAGCCGGTTGAGCCGAGTTTTTCACGGGTGAACAGGCTGTCGAATACCTGACTCCGGGCTATTTGCTGATTATTTTCAAATAATAAACCGACACGCTCGAAAACTCTTTTTTTACTGGTTGATTCTGTGTCCAGCAGAATGTTGTCTGGCAACAAAATCTTGTTAATCAGGTTCATGGTTGTAGTCCTGAAGGAGGTACCAAGCAACAGAATTGTGACAGCCCTATATGTCTAATTGGCCGTGAAGCATTTCTGAAAGCTGATATAGATGTACCGGTTCCCTCTGTCATATTTAGGTTAGTAAATTGGAAAGGGCGACATTTCAGCCGCCCACAGATTTTTTATTCGTTTACAACATATTTGCTAGTGTCATCATGCCGTCTGGCAGATAGCTTTTCTTTGTGCTTGAGCACTTGCCGATCCAGTTTGTCCACTAAAGAGTCAATTGCGGCATACAGGTTCTCATTTGAGCATTCTACAAATACGTCCTTGCCACTGATATGTACAGTGGCTTCCGCTTTCTGTTTGAGTTTTTCAACAGAGAGAACAATCTTCACATCAATCACGTTATCAAAGTGACGTTTGATTTTGCCGAATTTTCCAGTTGTATATTCGCGGATGGCTGGTGTGACCTCTAAGTGTCGACCTGTTAGCTGGAGGTTCATAATGTGCTCCTTAAATTTAGAGTGATTTACGAAGATTTACCGGGAGTATACGTAAAGCGTCCCGATACTTTGCTATGGTACGCCGGGCTACAACTATGCCCTGCTGTGCCAAGATTTCTGACATACGACTGTCGGTTAGGGGTTTGCGCCGATCTTCTTCGCTGACCAATTGCTTAATCAGCTCACGGATTGCTGTGGAAGAACAGGTGCCGCCGCCTTCTGTAGACAGGCCGCTGCCAAAGAAATGCTTGAATTCATAGATGCCCCGAGGGGTCAGCATGAATTTTTGTGTAGTACTACGTGAAACAGTGGATTCGTGTAACTCTAGCTCTTCGGCAATCTCACGCAAAACCATTGGGCGCATGCCAATTTCACCATGCTCGAAAAACTTTGTCTGGCGATCAACGATGGCTTGTGAAACGCGAAGTATGGTGTCAAAACGCTGTTGAAGATTTTTAATTAGCCACTTTGCTTCCTGCAACTGTGTGGAAAGCTGAGAGGTGCTTTTATCATCACGTTTTTGTAAGATGTCGGCATATATTTGATTCACGCGTAATTTTGGCATTGCCTCGATGTTGAGACGCACACTCCACTGGTCTTTTACTTTTTCAACGATCACATCCGGGATTACGTAATCGGCCACATTGTTAATGAATTCAGAACCCGGCTTGGGATTCATGCTGACAATCAGCTTCTGAGCAGTGCGAAGCTCGTCGTCAGAACAGCGTAGCAACCTTTTGATTTTGGAGAAGTCATGCGCTGCGACCAAATCAAGATGCTCGCAAACCAGGCGGATAGCTAAATCACGCTGTGGCACGTCTTCCGGGAGTGCTTTAAGTTGTAGTGATAGACACTCTCCTAGGTTACGTGCTGCTAGGCCGGGCTGATCCAGATGCTGTAACTGCACCAACGCTGTCTCAAGATCGTCCAGCGATATTTCAAGTTCCTCAGGCAGCAGTTCGGACAGCTCTTCAAGATCTTGTGCCAGATATCCGTTGTCATCTAGCGCATCAATCAGTAAACCGATTACTTTGCGGTCTCTGTCATCCAGTGTGCTGATCGCCAACTGACTGTGTAGGTGCTCGCGCAATGTGGCCTGTTCGGCAGCCTGCTCTTGGTAATAGTCGTCATCGTCAGTGCTACGTGTTGCACCTGTTCCCGACCCGATATTCCAATCGGTAGGCTCGTCGCCAAAGTCGTCCGCGCCGTTATCTTCGGAGGCCGTTTTTTCTGGTACGTTTTCGCCCGAATCTGGTGTGTTTTCTGAGTTCTGCCCGGTTTGCGGGTCTTCAGGAAAATCACTGGTGACAGCGTCATCAGTAGATTCCAGCATGGGGTTTTCTTCAAGAATATGCGCTACTTCCTGATGCATATCCAGCGTGGAAAGTTGCAGCAAACGGATAGCCTGCTGAAGCTGGGGCGTTAGCGTCAGTTGTTGGGATACGCGAAGTTGAAGTGAGGGTTTCATGACTTAATGTAGTGGCTGAAATATTTCAGGAAGCAATTTCTATCAAAGCTTGAAGTGCTCTCCCAGATATACTTTTCTCACGCCCTCATTATAGATGATTTCATCTGGTTTGCCTTCTGCCATTACTGATCCTGCGTTAATGATATATGCGCGGTCACAAATACCCAGCGTTTCTCGCACGTTATGATCGGTGATCAGCACACCGATATCTCGTTCTTTCAGAAAGCCGATGATTTTCTGGATATCCAAAACTGCGATTGGATCAACACCCGCAAAAGGTTCGTCGAGCAATATGAATCGGGGATTGATTGCCAGCGCGCGTGCGATTTCCACGCGCCTGCGTTCACCCCCCGAAAGACTGACAGAAGGATTGTCTCTGATATGGGTGATATGCAAATCCTCAAGCAAGTCTTCAAGGCGAGTTTGCATCTCGTCTTCTGATAAGTTTTGCAGCTCCAGAACGGCCTGTATGTTTTGGGATACAGTCAGCCTGCGGAATATTGAGGCTTCCTGAGGTAAGTAACCCAGCCCCAGTCGAGCTCGTTTATGTATCGGCAGATGGGTGATATTTTGGTCGTCGATGAAAATCTCGCCGCCATCCACAGCAATCAGTCCGACAATCATGTAAAACGATGTGGTTTTACCTGCACCGTTCGGGCCTAACAATCCAATTACTTCACCACTTTTTACTGATAATGAAGCATCTTGTACAACGGTACGTGAGCCATACTTTTTCTTCAGGCCGACTGCGCGCATTTCACTCATAATTAATTCTCAGGCAAAACAGTGTCTATAGGGTTGGGCGGAGTCTCTTCAGATGCCGGGGCAACTGGTATGGATTTGGGCTGCAATACTGCACGTACTCGTTGAGGTGTGGTGTTTCCCGGCTCGCTTTCATTACTGCTTGCAATCTCATTACCATTCACTTGGAAAACCTCGGTTTTTGCGTTGTAGGTAATATTTTCGCCTGTCACTTCGTCCAAGTCTCGTGTGAATCTGGCCTGTATATGGAGCATGATGGTCTCGGCATTTGTATCGTACTCGATGATTTCACCAAAGCCCTCTACAAAACCATTCAAGCCTTCACGCTTCTGCTTGAAGCTCGCCGGGCTGCCACGTGCTGATACTTGCATGAAGCCATCTTTATCTTGCTTGACAACGATTTTATCGCCCAGTATCAGGAGGGAGCCCTGCGATAAACGAACATTCCCGGTGAAAGTGCTTATTTGATTCGAGTCATCAACCGTTACTTTATCAGCTTCTAAATTGACAGGCTGGTCACGATCTGCACGTTCTGCAAAGCTTGCCGTCATGCAGAACGTCAGGAGTGCGGCAAATAGAAATCTAGCGCTTGCCGGAAACATATTGAGCCTTGACATTTGAAAGCAATTTGATGGTGTGTGCATTATTGTTGATCTCAAGTCCAGTTGCATGCATTGTGTTAGCACCTTCTGTGATGCTGATTGCCTTATTGGTGTTGATGAGATTTTTATCCGGGATGATACGTAGATATTCAGTATGGGCTCGGAGCTCATCGCGCTGTGGGCTTGCACTTCTCATCACTTCAACATTGTCATATAAATAGACAATATCACCTTTTCCAGAGATGACGCCTCGCTCGGAAGCGGAATGAATCGGTGGATGTTCGGGTGTCATGATGGTGATGCGGGGGGACGCGAGTGTGGTGGTGTCATTGCCATCGCCGTTGTCTGGGAAGTGCTGCATCTTGTTGGCAGCCATGATAAAGCGTGGTGTACCCGACTTGCCAAGTTGAACGGCTGAAAAATTTTCCACAATGGCATCTGGTTCGTTTAAGTCGTTAAGTTTTGGCTGGTCGGGATCGGGTTGGACCTGTTGATTCAGCCAATACGTGCCGCCCAGCAAGCCGAGCAAAGGGAGTAATGGCAGCCAATATCGGATACGTGAAGCAAAGGTCATTTCAAATAGGGTGCCAGTTGAGCATCCAGTGTTCCTTGAGCAGACATGATCAATTCGCAGGCTTCACGAACTGCGCCATGCCCACCTCGGCGTTGCGTAACGTAATCCGAATGTTCGCGAACGATTTGAGGTGAATCAGGCACGCTGATCGAGAGTCCTACATGCCGCATCACGCTGAGATCGACAACATCATCACCCATGTAGGCAGTGACGTCACGGGATAAATTCAGTTTGTCGAGCATGTCTACCATCGCTTCAAGCTTTCGTTCCACGCCCTGATAGACGTGGTCTATGCCAAGATTCTCTGCGCGCTTTGTTACGCAGCGTGAGGTGCGTCCTGTGATGATTGCGACTTGTACACCGCTGGCTTTGAGCATCTTGATTCCATGTCCGTCAAGAGAGTTGAAGCGTTTGAATTCTTCACCGGAGTCGGAGAAGTACAATCCGCCATCCGTCATGACACCATCTATATCAAAGGCGACCAGACTGATCAATTTCGAGCGACTTAACAGCATTGATAACTTCTCCTTGATGACACGAGTCTAAATGACTTTAGCATGTAACAGGTCGTGCATATTGAGTGCACCGACCAATTTATCTTGATCATCAACTACCAACATCTGGCTGATGTTGAATTCTTCCATCATCTGTACCGCTTCAGCGGCAAGCGCATCCGGGGTGATGCATCTGGGATGGGCAGACATGACGTCGCGAACGGTGATTATGTTGAAATCCTGCATTTGAGCAAGAGTGCGTCGCAAATCACCATCGGTATAAATGCCCAGCACATGTTTGTTTGAATCTACGATGGCAGTCATACCGACGCCTTTTTTTGAGATCTCAAGGATCGCGTCACTCAACATCGCATCTTCCAGCACCATTGGTACGCGTTCTCCGCTACGCATGATGTCGTGTACGTGAGTGAGTAATCTGCGCCCCAGACTACCACCCGGATGGGACCGCGCAAAATCTTCTGCACCGAACCCTTTCGCATCAAGCAAGGCGACAGCCAACGCATCCCCAAGTGCCAATGCAGCAGTTGTGCTGGCAGTGGGTGCAAGGTTCATCGGACAGGCTTCTTTGTCTATCGCGGCATTCAGATGAACATCGGCCACGAGCGCCAAGTTGGAAGATGGTTTTCCAGTCATGCTTATCAGTTTGGCACCCTGACGTTTGATGATGGGGACGATGGTCATCAGCTCTTGGCTTTCGCCGGAATAGGATAGAGCGATGATGACATCATCATTGGTGATCATGCCGAGATCACCGTGACTAGCTTCTCCGGGGTGAACAAAGTAAGCCGGCGTGCCGGTACTGGACATGGTTGCTGCAATCTTGCGCGCGATATGCCCTGATTTTCCCATGCCGCTAACGATGACGCGCCCTTCGCATTGAAGGATGACATCAAGGGCATGCAGAAAATTATCATCCAGCCGGGTGCTGAGCGTCTGCACGGCGGATGCTTCAATATCTAAAACTTCACGTCCAAGTTCCAGTGCATGAGGTGATGCAGTGATGGATTTATTCATAGCGTCGGATTATAGCAGTGCACCTATTTTGCAGTGAAATTTTGCAAGTGTTGCGACTTAGGGCATTATCATCATTGTTAATGATAGTCCCGTTCGTGAAATTTATATGACAAATGCTTTACAACTATTACTGACCTTGCTTGCCGTGGCGGTAGGTGTGGTCGTGCTTTGTCGTTTGCTGCACCTGCCGGCGATGTTGGGCTATCTTATCGTCGGCATTATGATCGGTCCACATGCGTTGGGTTGGATACCAGATTCTCCTGAGACACGTCATCTGGCAGAGTTCGGCGTGGTGTTCCTGATGTTTAGTATCGGATTGGAGTTCAGTCTTTCACGCCTGAGGAGTATGCGCCGACTGGTATTTGGCATGGGAACCGCGCAAGTGGTGTCCACTATATTGCTGGTGATGCTGACGTCACTATTTTTCGAGCTTGACTGGCGTGCTGGACTGGCACTGGGCGGGGTGCTGGCATTGTCTTCTACTGCGATCGTCAGCAAGATGCTGGTTGAACGTGCTGAATTGAATACGCCGCATGGGCAGAACATCATGGGGGTTTTGTTATTTCAGGATCTGGCAGTCGTACCGCTCATTATACTGATACCGGCACTGGGCAGCAGTAGCGATACTGTCTATGCCACCCTTGGTATGGCACTGTTCAAGGCTGGGCTGGTTTTGGTTGCCTTGTTGTATTTTGGTCAACGGCTATTACGCCCTTGGTTTCATCTGGTCGCTAGACAAAAATCCTCTGAGTTGTTCATGCTCAACATATTGCTGTTTACCCTCGGCTTGGCTTATGTGACCGAATTGGCAGGCTTGTCTCTTGCATTGGGAGCCTTTGTTGCTGGCATATTGATTTCTGAGACCGAATACCGTTATCAGGTTGAAGAAGACATCAAGCCTTTCCGGGATGTACTGCTCGGATTGTTCTTTGTCACCATCGGTATGATGCTGGATCTGTCCAGCGTGGTAGAGGGTTTTGGTTGGATATGCCTGTTACTGTTCATTATTCTTCCATTTAAGGCGGCCGTGGTTGCGTTACTGGCGCGTGGCTTTACAGGTGATTGGGGGGTGGCGATTCGCAGTGGTTTGGGTTTGGCGCAAGCCGGAGAGTTTGGGTTTGTGCTGCTGACCTTGACCGGGGATGTGAACCTATTGCCGCATGACGTGATGCAAAACGTATTAGCAGCCATGTTAATCTCGATGCTCGCAGCACCCTTTCTAATTCAATATTCAGAGGCGATAGTAAGGCGATTTTCTCCTTCGGCATGGATGGATAGCGCGTTGCAATTACACCAGATTGCTGTACATAGCATGGCGACAGATGCGCATATCATTTTGTGTGGTTACGGCCGTAGCGGTCAGGCACTGGTTAAGTTTTTTGAGCAGGAAAAGATACGCTTTATTGCGCTTGATCTGGATCCAAGGCGTGTTCAGGAGGCTGTTGCGGCGGGACAGAAAGTCGTATTCGGCGATGCGGCTAAAAGGGAAGTGCTACTCGCAGCCGGGCTGATGCGAGCCAAGACACTGGTTGTGACATATAACGATAAGCAATCAGCACTTAAAATTCTAAATCATGTCAATGAAGTAAGGTCTGATTTGCCGGTGGTGGTGCGGACTACCGATGACACCTTCATTGAAGAACTCAGAAATGCAGGTGCAGCTGAAGTGGTTGCGGAAGTGACTGAAGGCAGCGTTATGCTGGCTTCACAAGCTTTGCTGTTGTCAGGTGTGCCATTGAAACGTGTGATACGTCGTGTTCAGGAGAGTCGAGCAGGTCGTTACGCCGCTTTCAGCGGATATTTCCGCACAGAGCAGATCGAAGATGATGAAGCAGCGGCAAGTTTGCAGCCGCGCTTTTTAAGCGTACTCCTGAAGAGCAACTCAGGTGCAGTAGGTAAGTCATTAGGTGCTGCGGGCCTGAATAAAATCGGCGTGGATGTTTATGCCGTAAGACGGCGTAATGTACAGGGTGCGCAGCCTAGTGAAGACATGATCTTGATTGAAGGTGATGTGCTGGTGTTGTTTGGATTAGCAGATGCATTGCAGGTTGCTGAGAATCAACTAGCTAAAGAGTGAAAATACTTTTTACCTCCTTAGTTTGATTATTAGTAGTGGTGACGCAATAAAAAAAGCCCGCCGAAGCGGGCTGTGTCACGCCGGGTGAATCTGGTTAGTAATTAGACGCCCAAACAGACAGTGTAGGATGTTGCATCATCAATTGAAGCGGTTGCGATGGCGCTATCACCTATAGCATAGCCAGTGTTCAATGCTGCCATCATTGAACCTGTTTCGGTGTTTCCGTCATCCATTTGCAAGTCGAGCTGTTTGACAAATTTCCCTAAGATGCCTGCTGAACATATTATGTATGACCCGCGAATAGCAACGCCATTTGTATCAAGAATTGGTGAGTTAGCAACAACGGCGGTGCCGCCTTGGATGCCAATCACTCCACCTGAGGCATTGATAGGCAAATACTCTACTGCAGTAGTATCTGTTGAACCGGGAGCTAAATTGGCCAAACGAACATGCTGCCAAAATACAAATGTTTCACTAGCAGTCGTTGTAGCATTCCAGCTACCTTCAATCACACCATTACCGATTACACATAAACCAGCAGCAGCAGGAGCACAAGGAGTGCCGCCAGTCACATTAGTAGCAAGTCGAGCATCATCACCTGGCAACGATCTGAAACGATCCTGATAGCCGTAAACGAATACCGGAATATTTTTGAAATCATTGGCTAGGCTTTTAACTCTTGCACTATTGATTAGTTCTTGACCTTTCAATACGCCGCCGAGTAACAAGCCAATAATCACCAATACGATAGCGATTTCGATTAAGGTAAAGCCAGATTGATTGCGATTCATTGTGTTAATCTCCAAAATAATTTGTGCTACGCTCCAATACAAGCAAATGATATGCCATAACATGAAAATCTGGAGCTGTTATTTCTGGAAAAGGTAAATAGAAAATAAATTCAATAAGATAAACGTAAATTATTGGATTTTTAATTTACTGTATGGGGTTTTTTGGGCGCGTCAGAAAGCTAATCTGTGGTGCTGTTTTACAGAGTGACGAAGATATGACGAGGCGGTGACGAAATGTTGACAGGTGGATTTCGCAGATATGTAACAGGCCGTTGGCTGCTACTGGCAATGCTTGGGTTATTGCACGGCGTATTATTGGTTGGTGTAGACAATTTGCTGATACATCCACTCATATTGGCGCATTTGGGCTTATTCCTGCTTTGGCAACCACTGTGGAGAGGCGAGAGTGAAGTAGGGCTGGGCACGCTGTTGTTCATCGCGCTGGCTGCGCTGGTAGCGATGTTCTGGCTTAACTGGTGGATCATCGCATTCTGGCTGACAGGTATGTTTGGATTGGTCGGTGCCAGAGTATTTGCCTTCAGGGATCGTCGAACGAGAGTGCTATACCTGTCCGTGATGGCCTATTTGCTTGCAGCTTTGTTGCTTTGGGTTGTACCCATTTTGTTTTCGGCGCGATCTGCTATCGAGCCCGGACGCGTTCTGGTCTGGTATGTCCTTCCGGCCTTTTTGGTTATCGTTTCGTTACTACCTGTTAAAACCACTCAGACAGACAGTTCGGAAACAGTCGACTTTGTATATAGCTTATTGCTGTTCATGCTGTTGACTTTGGTGGTGCTGGGCAGTCTTGCATTTATGAGTCTGGGTCAGATGGACTATCTGGAAGCACTATTGCGAACACTACTTTTAATGGGCGTAGTGATGTTAGCGCTGGGAGGATTGTGGAGTCCACGCTTCGGATTCAGCGGATTGCAGGTAATGTTTTCTCGATACCTGCTAAACATCGGGACACCGTTCGAGAGTTGGTTGGCGCAGCTGACCGAGGCCGCCCAAAGAGAGCCGGATGCCGGTAGCTATCTGAGTAAAGCCATCAACTTGATGGCAGACTTACCATGGTTATCCGGCATGTCATGGCGATCGTCTGAAGGGGATGGTCAGATCGGTGCCTATAGTGATTATGCGGTAGAGGTGCGTGATGGATCGCTAACGTTGAAAGTTTATGCCAGATATCAGCTGCACCCCACGTTGCTGTTACACGTACGTTTACTGGCTCAGTTGATCGGATACTTTTATCAGGCAAAGCAGGATGAGCAACGGTTGCGGGACATTACCCGCTTACAGACAGTCTATGAAACCGGATCAAGACTGACGCATGACTTGAAGAACATGCTGCAATCGCTGTTTTCACTAACTTCTATCGCGCAAAGTCGTGATGAGAAGGCCACGCTGTTATTGTTGCAGCAACTGCCACAGCTTACTCAGCGTATCGAGATGATTTTGAGCAAGTTGCAGCAGCCTCAATTTGAAGAAGACTCAACAATCCAGCCTTTGGATGTATGGTGGAAAGGTTTGCGGCATCGTAATCAACACCTGGCTGTTCAGTGGCTTGTGCCTGAGAAGATACCTGAACTGAATATTCCTTCTGCCTTGTTTGATTGTGTCAGCGATAACCTGCTCGACAATGCAACGAAGAAAAAGCAATCAGAACATAATATCACGATACTTGTTGAGTTGAAGCTTGCGCCTTTAAGATTGATCGTCTGTGATAGCGGCAGTGCTATCCCGCAACATACCGTATCAAAGCTATTGCAGAACGTAGTAGTCTCAGAGAACGGGTTGGGTATAGGGCTTTATCAAGCAGCCCGTTGGGCAACACAAGCTGGATACAAGTTAGAGCTATCAAACAACGAGGCCGGAAAAGTATGCTTTGAGCTGATACACAATGCTAGTATGAAATTTCGATAAGCCAGATGAAACTTACGCTTGCTTGCTTGAGTAATAGCAGCATGATTTTCTCACCAAATATGAAATATTTTTCCGATTTAACTCGGGATATACCAAAACAACCTGATTTCAATCAGGTCAAATTTGAACCTCCCCCAGTTTAACGGATACAACAAATAGGCAATTTGGACTACCCCCACTTTAGTGGACATCTAGCCTTGTTTGCTTGGTCTCGGTCAAAGAACGACTCCCGCAATACTAACACTAACAGGGTAGTGGTTATGTGATAAGCTCTTTCCCGTTGTTACTACACCGATTTATTTCAAGTTTCATGTCTTCCAATACCTTAGCCAATACCTTTGCCAGCAATCTACTGCGGCAAGAAATCCTCGATTTACATGCTTATCATGTGCCGGATAGCAATAACCTCATCAAGCTGGATGCGATGGAGAATCCTTATCTTCTGCATGCTTCGTTAGCGGAGGAGATTGCCAGTACGGTGGCTTCCGCCGAAATAAACCGATATCCAGACCCGGTGGCAGCAACGCTCAAGGATAAAATCCGAGCCGCAACAGGCTTGCCGGATGATATGGGCGTGATGCTTGGCAACGGTTCGGATGAGCTGATTCAGATATTGGCGATGGCGGTCAATAAGCCGGGCGCAGTGTTGATGAGTGTCGAACCTTCATTTGTGATGTACAAGATGATCGCCACTTTCACGGGGATGCGCTATGCGGGTGTTCCGCTGACAAGCGACTTTTCCCTTGATTTGCCTGCGATGCTGGCGGCTATTGACCGCGAGCAACCTGCTTTGATCTTCCTTGCCTACCCTAATAACCCTACCGGCAACCTTTTTTCGGCTGATGATGTGAGGCAGATCATTGAACGCACGAAAGGGCTGGTGGTGGTGGATGAGGCCTACTATGCCTTTGCCGGTGACAGTTTTCTGTCCAGATTGGCCGATTATCATAACCTGTTGGTGATGCGTACTTTTTCCAAGCTGGGTATGGCGGGTTTGCGTCTTGGTTTTTTGGCGGGTGGGGATGAGTGGCTATCGCAGTTGGAAAAGCTGCGCTTGCCGTATAATGTCGGGGTGCTGCCTCAATTGGTAGCAGAGAAGTTATTGGATCATCATGATGTTCTTTTGCAGCAGGCAAAGCAGATCAAAGATGATCGTGAGAGACTGCGTCGGCAGATGGAAGAATTGAACGGGGTAGAAGTCTATCCCAGCGAGGCGAATTTCCTGCTGTTCCGGGTGAACAATGCTAGTGCGATATTCGACGGGTTAAAGCAACATGGCATTCTGATTAAAAATCTGAACAAAGGGCATCCGGCGTTGCAGAATTGTTTGCGCGTGACGGTTGGTATGCCGGAAGAGAACGACAAATTTATAGCAGCATTGAGAGAAACCATTAAACAATCCGCATAAGGATAAAACATGCGTAGCACTAAAGTTTCACGAAACACGCTCGAGACTCAAATCAAGGTTGAGCTCAATCTGGATGGAAGTGGCAAAGCAAAATTCGAGACCGGCCTACCTTTTCTGGATCATATGCTCGACCAGATCGCCAGGCACGGACTGCTGGATATTGACATTTTCGCAAAAGGTGATCTGCATATTGATGCGCATCACACGGTTGAGGATATCGGCATCACCCTCGGTCAGGCCTTTAATCAGGCACTGGGCGATAAAAAGGGTTTGAGACGTTACGGACATGCTTATGTGCCGTTGGACGAAGCACTGTCGCGCGTAGTGTTGGATATTTCAGGCCGACCCGGCTTGGAGTTCAATTGCAAATTCGTTCGCGACAGTGTCGGTGAATTCGATGTTGATTTGATCAACGAATTTTTCCAGGGCTTCGTCAATCATGCATTGGTGACGCTGCACATAGATAATCTGACTGGCAATAATGCCCACCATCAGGCGGAGACGATATTTAAAGCTTTCGGTCGTGCGCTTCGTATGGCGTTGGAGCTTGATCCGCGTATGTCAGGTGTAATGCCATCAACTAAAGGGACGCTATAAGGCTCACATGGTTGATGTTGCGGTAGTCGATTATGGTATGGGTAATTTGCGCTCGGTCGAGCAGGCATTACGCTGCGTAGCGCCCGACAAGAACATCGCCGTAACTGATGATGCGGACATCATCACGGGCGCAGAGCGGGTGGTGTTTCCCGGTCAGGGCGCAATGCCTGATTGCATGAGAGAGATGGATGCGCGTGGTTTACGGGATGCAGTGTTATTTGCTTCGCATAGCAAGCCGTTTCTGGGTATTTGCATCGGTTTGCAAATGTTGTTCGATCACAGTACCGAAGGTGATATTGAGGGGCTGGGGATATTGCGTGGAGATGTATTGCGGTTTACTAATAACATGCGCGATGCTCAGGGCGATAAGCTGAAGGTGCCTCATATGGGCTGGAATGAAGTGCATCATGCTCAGCACCCGTTGTGGGAAGGCATCGATCAGGATGCACGCTTTTATTATGTTCACAGCTATTATGTGCAACCTCTGGATATGTCGCTGATTCAGGCGACCAGTCAATATCCAAAATCGTTTGTGTGCGCTGTGGCAAAAGATAATTTATTCGGGGTTCAGTTTCACCCCGAAAAAAGCCACACGGCAGGGCTGAAACTGCTGGATAATTTTGTTCAATGGAAACCTTAACTACTTTGTACTGCCATGCTTATTATTCCTGCGATTGATTTAAAAGACGGTCACTGTGTACGCCTCAAACAGGGCGTGATGGAAGATGCCACAGTGTTTTCAGAAGATCCAGCTGCAATGGCGCAGCATTGGCTTGATCAGGGTGCACGCCGATTGCATCTGGTTGATCTTAATGGTGCATTCGCGGGCAAACCCAAGAATGAGTCTGCGGTGCGCAGCATCATTGAGGTGATGGATGATAGCGAGATACCTGTCCAGCTTGGTGGCGGTATACGTGATTTGGAAACGATCGAACGTTATCTCGATGTTGGCGTCAGCTACATCATCATCGGTACGGCGGCGGTCAAAGTGCCCGGATTCTTACACGAGGCATGTGATGCTTTTCCCGGACATATCATGGTAGGTTTGGACGCCAAGGCTGGGAAAGTAGCCGTGGATGGCTGGTCTAAACTCACCGGGCACGATGTGGGTGATCTGGCGCAACGTTTCGAAGAATATGGTATCGAAGCAGTCATTTATACTGATATCGGTCGGGATGGCATGCTGTCAGGGGTCAATATCCCGGCCACGGTGGAGCTGGCCAGCCCTTTGCAAGTGCCAGTGATCGCCAGTGGTGGTATTACCAATCTGGATGATGTCAGAGCGCTATGTGCGGTTGAAAAAGAGGGTATCACCGGTGCAATCACAGGCCGTGCGATTTATGAAGGTACACTGGACTTCAAGGCGGCTCAGGAGTTAGCAGATGAGTTGAGTGAGGTTAATGCTGTCCTCAAAGAGGTGGTTCGCTAGCTTATGTTGGCTAAACGCATAATCCCTTGTCTTGATGTGACTGCAGGTCGGGTAGTCAAAGGAGTAAGCTTTGTTGAACTGCGGGATGCGGGCGACCCGGTGGAGATTGCTAAGCGTTATAACGAGCAGGGTGCTGATGAGCTGACTTTTCTGGACATTACTGCCAGTTCGGATGATAGAGGCATTATTTTTCGCATTATCGAGCAGGTCGCGTCACAGGTGTTTATACCGTTGACTGTAGGCGGCGGTGTCCGTGAAGTGAGTGATGTGCGCAATCTATTAAACGCCGGTGCTGACAAAGTCAGTATCAATACCTCGGCGATATCCAATCCGCAACTGGTGGCTGATGCATCAGGCCGTTATGGTTCGCAATGTATCGTGGTCGCGATTGACGCAAAGCAGGTTGACACTGACCGTTGGGAAGTCTTTTCTCACGGCGGGCGTAAAGCGACAGGATTGGATGCCGTTGAATGGGCAAAAAAAATGCAGGATTTTGGCGCGGGTGAGATTCTACTGACCTCTATGGATAGAGATGGTCAGAAAAATGGTTTTGACCTTGCACTGACGCGCAAGATCACTGATGTGTTGGATATCCCGTTGATCGCGAGTGGCGGAGTGGGGAATTTGCAGCATATGGTTGATGGCGTGCAAAAAGGTGCAGCAGATGCAGTGTTGGCGGCGAGTATTTTCCACTTTGGTGAATTCACCGTACAACAGGCAAAGCAATATATGTCACAGCATGGGGTCGAGGTGCGGTTATGACAGGGAATGCTGATGAGTGAGGCATGGCTGAGTAAAGTCAATTGGTCGGCAGATGGCCTAGTGACAGCGATTGCGCAAGACGCTGCGACGGATCGCGTGCTAATGGTCGCTTGGATGGATCGTGACGCACTGGAATTAACTTGGCAAAAAAGTGAGGCGGTTTACTGGTCTAGATCCCGGAAGCGGCTTTGGCATAAAGGTGAGGAATCCGGGCATATTCAGAAGGTCAAAGAGATCCGTATTGATTGCGATGGAGATGTCATTCTGTTAAAGATTGAACAACAGGGTGGCATTGCTTGCCATACCGGACGAGAAAGCTGCTTTTACCGCAGGCTGGATCATGGTCAGTGGGTTGAGGTGGATGATGTTTTGAAATCACCTGATGAGATATATAAAAAATGAAACAGGATATATTGCAAAAACTGACCGAAACCCTTGAAGCGCGCAAGCAAGCGCCTGCCGAAAGCTCGTATGTCGCCAAGTTATTTAGCAAGGGCGAGGACGCTATTCTTAAAAAGGTCGGTGAAGAAGCGACTGAAGTGATTCTGGCAAGCAAATCTGGCGATAAAAGCCATTTGGTCTATGAAACTGCCGATCTATGGTTTCATTGCATGGTGCTATTGGCTCAGCAGGGATTAAGTGCTGAAGATGTGCTGAATGAATTAGCACGGCGCGAAGGTGTCTCAGGCATAGATGAAAAAGCAAGCAGAAAGGAAAGCTAGCGATGAGCGACTGTTTGTTTTGCAAAATAACGCGTGGCGAGATTCCATGCAATAAGGTGTATGAGGATGATGATGTGTTGGCTTTTCATGACATCAATCCGGTCGCACCGGTACATTTTATGTTGATACCCAAGCAGCATATTGCATCATTGGCTGATGCAGATGAAAGTCATGCAGCTTTGCTGGGTAAGATGTTATTGCTGGGACCAAGCCTTGCCAAAGAGCAAGGCTTGGATAATGGCTTCCGTACAGTGATAAACACCGGAAAAGGTGGCGGGCAAGAGGTATATCATATGCATATTCATATTATTGGTGGCGGCAATATCCCACCTATGGTGCAACGAAATTAGAATTCCCGGACTCGGATAGTTCGAGATTCGGATTTAAGGAGAAAGACATGGGTACATTTAGCATTTGGCATTGGTTGATTGTGTTATTGGTGGTTGTGTTGGTGTTCGGAACCAAAAAACTACGCAATATCGGTACAGACTTGGGGGGTGCAGTAAAGGGTTTCAAAGAAGGCATGAACACCGAAGATGAGGCGGGTAAACAACTCAAAGAAGATGGGCAAACTATTGAGGGTGAAGTGAAGGAAAAGTCCACCACAAACGCCTGATTCCCTCAACAGGCTGCACAAGATGTTCGATTTCAGTTTTCTAGAATTGATGGTAATTATGGTGGTTGCCCTCATCATAATCGGGCCTGAACGATTGCCTAAAGTGGCACGCACCATGGGGCAATATTGGGGCAAAGCGCAACGCTATGTGAACGGTGTAAAAGCTGACATTGAGCGTGATATGGCAGTAGATGAATTTCGCCAGTTACAGCAAAAAGTTCAAGAGGAAGCTGGAGAGTTGGAAAAGTCCGTCAATCAAGCTTCACAGACACTAGATAATCAGGTTCAACAATTCAATGAAGAAGTGGCACGATCAATGCCAATTGATCAACCTGCCAAAGCCGACCAGCAATCGGCAACCAAAACATCGCTCACTTCTGGGCAGAATACATCACGAAATACAGTACCTGATACAGCGCCAAAAGTATCAGTAGATAAATCCCAATGAGTACCGGTGCAAATATAATCGCCCATCTGCTCGAGCTACGCACGCGATTGCTGCACGCTACTGTGGCACTGCTGGTGGCATTTATATGCTTGTTTCCGTTTGCAGATATGCTTTACGCATTGCTCGCCCAACCATTGCTGGCGAAGCTGCCTCAAGGCGGGCAAATGATCGCCACAGATGTGACCACGCCTTTTTTCGTGCCGCTCAAGGTTGCGATGATGACCGCCTTCTTGACTACATTGCCTTACATCTTGTATCAGGTATGGCGATTTGTCGCGCCGGGGTTGTATACACATGAAAAGCGGCTGGTGGTGCCGTTGATCTTTGCCAGTACATTGCTGTTTTTTTGCGGTATGTCGTTTGCCTATTTTGCAGTGTTTCCGGTGGTCTTCGGGTTTATCACCGCCGCAGCGCCTGATGGTGTGGCGGTTATGACCGACATCGATAAATACTTCAGCTTTGTCCTGTCCATGTTCATGGCGTTTGGCATCACCTTTCAAGTGCCGGTTGCGGTTGTCTTGCTGGTACGCATGGATATGGTGAGCATTGATAAGCTGCGTGAAGGCCGCCCTTATGTGCTGGTGGGTGCATTTGTACTGGGTGCGATATTCACACCGCCAGACGTGGTGTCACAGTTCATGTTAGCGGTGCCGCTGTGGATGTTATATGAGGCGGGGATCGTCGTTGCTTCATGGGCAGGCAAGAACAACAAACCCCAAATAACTGAAACCTAGCCTTAGCAGACACGATTGTACGTATCTGGCCTGAGTCTATTTAACCTGATTTTGGGGTATCGGACGTTTGCCGATTTCTACAGCCAGTGTTTTTAATTTCCCATTACGCATCAGCTTAATTGTAGCGATTTTGCCGGGCGGGAGATTCGCAACAGTATCCAGCATGGTGCTCCATCCAAGAATTGGCTTACCATCCACCTCTGTCAAAATGTCCCCGGTTTTGACACCCGCCTGAGCAGCCGGGCTATTGCGTATGACCTCAGTAATCAAGACTCCCTTTAAATCACCCAGCTTAAAGGATTCAGACAGTTCAGGCGTTAACTCCTGAACCCCCGCACCGATCCACCCGCGAGTGACGGAACCAGTTTGAATGATCTGCTCCATCGTCTTTTTAGCGACACTGGCGGGGATAGCAAACCCGATACCGAGCGAGCCGCCATTCGGTGAATAGATTGCGCTATTGATGCCGATAAGGTTGCCGCGGCTATCGACCAATGCGCCACCGGAATTGCCGGGATTGATTGCAGCATCTGTCTGGATAAAACTTTCAAAGGTGCTGAGACCCAGATGGTCACGTTTGAGCGCACTGATAATGCCCATTGTGACAGTCTGACCAACGCCGAACGGATTACCGATCGCAAGAACAAGATCACCCACTTGAGACAGCTCAGGATTACCGAAAGTAATGGCCGGAATGCTGCCGGGAAGGTCGATTTTAATGACGGCAAGATCGGTTTCAGGGTCTGAGCCGATCACATGTGCTTTCGCGGTGCGACCGTCGGCGAGTGCCACTTCGATCTGATCGGCAGTTTCAACCACATGGTGGTTAGTCAGGATATAGCCATCAACGCTAACGATAACACCTGAACCCAGACTGGAGCTGCTTTGGGGTTCGGAATCAAACTGGTCGCCAAAGAAAAATCTAAATCGGGGATCATTCAGAAAAGGATTGGGGTGTGTCTCTACTATCGTGCTGGTAAAGATGTTCACCACAGTCGGCATGGCTTTTTTTGCAGCAGCGCTTAATCCTGCTGTAGAGGGCTGTGCCTCAGACTGTGTCTGATTTTCGTAAAGTGTGACCACCCCGCTACGTGCCGCCGTTGGTAATAGCTCTGGTTTGAGCGTTTGCACGATGAACAGCATCGCAAGAGCGATGGTGACAGTTTGGGTAAACAGGAGCCAGTGTTTGCGCATGTTAATATTGACTCGAACAGTAATAAATTTTGGAGAAAGCTTATGCTTCTTGAAGAACTACGCGATTATAACGCAAGCTTGCTGCAAACTGGTTTGTTCAAGGATTATTGCCCGAACGGTATGCAAGTGGAAGGGCGAGCTGAGGTGAAGCGCATCGCCACAGGGGTGACAGCCTCTCAGCAGGTGCTGGATGATGCTATTGCATGGGGTGCTGACGCGATTCTGGTTCACCATGGTTACTTCTGGCGCAATGAAGACGCAACAATCACTGGCCTTAAGAAAAAACGCATCGGGCAATTACTGCGCAATGATGTGAGCTTGCTGGCCTACCACCTCCCGCTTGATGCCCATGCGGAATTAGGAAACAACGCACAACTCGGCAAATTGCTTGGGTTGGATGCGCAGGGCAGATTTGGCGATCAAGATATCGCATGGTTGGGGGAACTCGAAAATCCGCAGCCGCTCGCACAGTTTGAGCAGCAAATAGAACACGACTTGCGGCGTACCCCTCAAATCATCGGCGACAGTACCAAAAACATACGCAAAGTCGCTTGGTGTAGCGGTGGTGCGCAAGGGTACTTTGAGGCGGCGATCGCTCAGGGTGTCGATGCCTACATCACAGGAGAAATCTCCGAGCCGAACTATCACCTGTCATGCGAAACCGGTGTGGCGTTTATCTCGGCAGGACATCATGCGACTGAGCGATTAGGCGTTCAGGCATTGGGTGCACATCTGGCAGATAAATTTGGTTTAGAGCACCAGTTCTTCGACCAGGATAATCCGGTTTAGCCTGAAATCAATCAATCAGTTCCTGCCGCATTTGCGTCAAAGTATTATCCAAACTGCCGGGCTGTGTTTTGAGGGCATCATTAGCTCGTTCAAGCTTGGCATAAACTTCGGTTAAAAATATCTCCAGCTTTTCTTTAGCCTCACCCAGCAGTTCTTCGGGTTGGTTTGTCATCCGCAATAAAAAATCACTGCGGCGCGGGTATAGCTTGGTCCATTGCCATGCGAGAAAGCTGTCGTTGTCTTTGAAGCCGTGATTCTGTAGCAGTTGCTTCAGTTCTTGTACGGCGGATATCGCAAGTTGTTCAGGTGTGGGCGATTTACTCCACATGAGTCCAAAATATATCTGCCATGTGTTACCCAGATATTGCTGTTCCATCATAGGACGCAGGTAAAGCTGGTGGTCAGTTTCCGGTGTGAAATGGATGCCTACGACGCAATCATCGGCATTCCTGTCTTCTGTGGCATCAGAGTGCCAGGGCAGGGATTTATGTGCGATGGATTCATTCGTGCGTTGCAGTAAATCCAACCAGAAACGATTGTTGAGTTGCACTCGAATCGCATCGATTTTTTCAGCGACAGATAATCCCAAGGGAAGATTTTCTGGTTGAGTAAAAAAATCAAGTACTGCTTGTTCTTCTTTCATAGGTTGCCTTTACTGAAATAAGGGGTAGTTGAAACATCTCCCATAGGAAGATGCATAATAATTTCTATATTAGAGAATGCTGTAATTTTATGCTACATATAAGTTTTTTTAAGTGACCCTATATGAATGTTGCGTTTGAGTGTTGACTTTATTTTTCAGACTAGACATTATTCGTCCGTGTGGTCGTGCCGTGCTGGTTCAGGCGGAGATAAAAGAAGCAAATAATTATTAAATTTTACGACACGCCGCATCAAAAATAATCCGATTTACCTGTTCGATCAGGCCAGCGGTTTTTTTATTTCGTTGGCAAGGGGTCGTTTGTTTGCTGGGGGAGTCCTTACGATGCACCGTATTTTTCATTTGTCTGTCTTTTTGATAGGACTGTTTTCTGCTGCGACTGTTTATGCAGCTGATGCTTCTCAATCTGCGCCAATGACTCCAGATAGTCAGTGGCCTTTGGTGGAGCAGCCTATCGAATTTCCCCATAACCGTCATGCCAAGGATATGCAGATTGACTGTATGTACTGCCATACCTATGCGAGACGCAGTGCTGTAGCTGGCATTCCGCCATTGCAGAAATGCATCGGATGTCATCAGAGCATTGAATCTGTTCGCGAGTCGCCACGTATCAAGACGCTATTCGAATATTGGGAAGGTAGTGAGGATGGCAAAATTGCCGCCAAAACGCCTATGCCTTGGAAGAAAGTGCATGACCTTCCAGACTTTGTGCGCTTTAACCATGAGCGACACATCAAACGTTTCATCGAGCAGCAGAATCGACCTACACAGGAAGTTTGCGGTTATTGCCATGGAGACGTGGCTGAGCTGACTGTTGCGCGTCGTAGCAAAGCGCTATCTATGGGATGGTGCGCAAGTTGCCACGAGAAGGAACATCCGGTGACCGCAGCAGGCGGTACGCCGATTGGGGATCAGGCTTATTGGTACGGTTTCTATAAGTCCGAAGCTGATGCAGCTGGCGGGGATCTCAAAGCGCATGGCCCTAATGATTGCTGGCAGTGCCACAAGTAAGCGGGCATGACATTTCAAGAATTTTCCGGAGAGGTTGTGATGATGGACAGTGGTTTTGATCGGCGTGATTTTCTGAAGGTGCTGGGCTGGGGTGGCGCGGCAGTTGCTTTGAGCGGCTGCGGTAACACATCAGTAGAGGACGGCAAGGAGACGGTGGTTTCGTATTCGGAGCCAGCGGACTATGTTATCCCCAGTATCGGTGTTTACTATAACTCGACCTGTGCACAGTGCGATGCAGGTTGCAGCATCAATGGTCGCGTGCGCGAAGGCCGTGTATTGAAGCTGGAAGGCAACCCGAATTCAACCGTGAATCGCGGTAAGATGTGTGGTTTGGGTCAGGCTGGTGTGCAACATCACTATAATCCTGACCGTGTACGTGAGCCGTTGCTGCGTACTGGCAATCAGGGTCAGACGATTTCCTGGGAAGATGCCTACAAGCTAATCGCCGAGAAGACGCAGGGCGTCAGCGGTGACCAGATAGCATTCCTGTCAGGCGGCGTGAGTGGTCACCTCAAAGTGTTATTGGGGAATTATCTGGATAGCCTGAGTTGCAAAAATCATTTTGTGTACGAGGCGATTGCACCCGGAGTGGCGCGTGCAGCCAATAAGAAATCTTATGGTGTGGCGATGCCACGCTTTAGCATCAATAAAGCCAAAGTCGTGCTTTCATTTGGTGCTGACTTTCTGGGAAGCTGGGTTTCTCCGGTACATTTTTCTCAGCAATATGCACAGTTCCGTAAAGGTGTAGACGGTCAGCGCGGGGTCTTGGTTCAGGTTGAGCCTAAGATGACACTGACTGGCGCGAATGCTGATCGCTGGGTAGCGATTCGTCCGGGAACAGAGGGTGTGCTGGCACTTGGCATCATCAATGCACTGGGTACAGCAACGGGAGACATCGCTGCCGCAGTGAAGGCGTATGACCGTGATCGCGTTAGCGAGGAGACAGGTGTTCCTGCCGGACAGATCGACAAGATCGCTGCGATGCTGAAATTGCATTCACCGAGTCTGGTGTTGGCTGGAAGTGCTGCAGAAGGATATGAGCATGGCTCACAGAATGCAGCGGCGATCAACTTGCTGAACCATGTTTTGGGTAATGTCGGTAAAACAGTTGAGATGACTGAAGATATGCCGTTCCCGCAAATGTCTCCTGAGACAGGTAATACTGCAGCGCTAACATCATTGAATAATGGTTTGGCTGCCAGTAAGTACAAGGTGCTTTTCAATTTCGCGGCGAATCCTGTATTCACTGCATCCGGCGCGATGAATTTCAAAGAGAACATGGCGAAAGCGGATTTTAAAGTGGCTTTTGCACACTATCTTGACGAAACTGCATTGCAGGCTGATTTGGTATTGCCTTTAGATTCTCCTTTGGAGGACTGGGGTACACAGGTTCCTGAGTATTTGGCAACTTGCGCACAAATCAACATTCAGCAGCCGTTGATGGAAAAACTGCATGCCAATACGCGAGGCATGGGTGACATCCTGTTGAGTATGCTTAAGCAGCGTCAGCCTGATGATTACAATGGTTATGAAGATTACTATGGTTATCTTCGCAGTGCGGTTCTGAGTGTCAAGGACGCTTTGGGTGGTGCTAGTGTTGATGACGAGACTTTCTGGAATCGAACTCTGTCGGGCGGCATCATCAAGTTCGAAGGTTCGGTTAATAAGTTGTCTGCGAATGCAAGTGCGGCAGGTTTGAAATTGCCTTCACATTCTGAAGCGGGCGGTGACTATCCGCTGCGATTGATTCCCGGTGTTACAGCAAGTATGCGTGATGGACGTCATGCCAATCAACCCTGGTTGCAGGAATCTCCTGATCCTCTGACAACGATCGTGTGGGATTCATGGGTGGAGATACATCCTAAGAAAGCAGCTGAGTTGAGCATTGCGGAAGGCGATATCGTCGAAGTGACTTCCAAGACCGGCTCTATCAAAGCACAGGCATATCTGTTCCCCGGTATTCACCCAGAGGCGATTTCTGTTCCGCTGGGACGAGGACATGAAGCAATGGGCCGGTATGCTAAAGGCTACGGTGTGAACCCGTTCCAGATTTTGGATGCGGTGTTTGACAAGGAAACCGGTGAGCTGGCAATGCATGAAACACGTGTGAAGATCAGTAAGACTGGGCAGCGAGTCATAGTAGTAAAAGATGAAGGTGCAGCCGGCGGCCAGCAAATGGGTAAGAAGATTGCCGTGCGTGTGTCCAGCGATGATGTCGATCTTTCGGAGGAGGTTTAAAGTATGTCGGTAACTAATCTATTAGATGACTGGGCGAAGTTTCGTCATCCACATCCAGTTGATGATAAGCCGCACGATCCTTACAAATGGGCGATGGCGATTGATTTGGATGCTTGCTCTGGTTGTAATGCCTGCAGCGTTGCATGTTATGCAGAGAACAATATTCCTGTTGTGGGCAAAGATAAATTCTTGCATGGTCAATCCATGCACTGGATGCGCATCGAACGCTATTGGGATGAAGATGGACGTGACTTCCCGGATCAGGGTGTGCAGTTCTTGCCGATGATGTGTCAGCAATGTGAGGCAGCGCCATGCGAAACAGTGTGTCCGGTGGCGGCAACCAACCATACATCAGACGGTTTGAATTCACAGATTTACAATCGCTGTATCGGTTCTCGTTACTGTTCTGCAAACTGTCCTTTCAAGGTGCGTTACTTCAACTGGTATGACTATCCGACTACTGATGATGTATGGCCTGCCGAGATGACGCAGCAACTGAATCCTGATGTCTCAGTGCGTGGGAAAGGTGTGATGGAAAAATGTACTTTCTGTGTGCAGCGCCTGCATGAAGCAAAGGTGGTTGCAAAAGGTGAAGGGCGAATCGTACGCGAAGGTGAGGTTCAGACAGCCTGTCAGCAGGTTTGCCCTACAAATGCGATTTCATTTGGCAATCTCATGGATCCTGACGCTAAAGTTCACCAGCAATGGCAAGCTCAGCAAGTTGAGTTGGATAAGGACAAGCAAGCCAAAGATGAGAATGAGGGTGGCAGCGAATTGCGCGGGTATCGCATTTTGGAAGAATTGCGACCCTATCCGTCAGTGATGTATCTGGAACGTGTGCGCGAAAGCGCTATCTGAGGCACAAGTAAAAGGGTAAGGAATAATGGAAAAAGATATCCGCGAAGATATAGCCTGGGCAAAGATTAACGGCGATGTGCTGAAAAGCTTGGAGAATCCAAGAAAGCTGTATTGGGTAATCATAGCTTTGGCGCTTGCTGCCTTTGGTGTGGGCGTAGCCTGTGAGGTTTACCAGTACAACACCGGTATGGGTGTTGCCAATCTCGATAATCCTCATGTTTGGGGGCTTTATATCGCTACCTTCATCTTCTGGATCGGCATGAGCCATTCCGGTACGTTGTTGTCGGCGATTTTGCATTTGATGCATGCTGACTGGCGTAAGCCTATTTACCGTTTTGCTGAAGCGATGACGACCTTCTCGCTCATGACGGCGGGTTTGTTTGTGTTGGTTCATATTGGTCGTTTATGGCAGTTCTACTATTCACTACCGTATCCGAATGAACGTGGTATCTGGCCTAACTTCCAATCACCGTTGCTATGGGACGCGATGGCGATTTTCACTTATCTGAGTTCATCCGTTATTTTCTTGTATGTAGGTATGATTCCTGACTTGGCAATTTGCCGGGATCACTTGCATCCGGGCTGGCGTAAGAAGTTATACACCCTGCTTTCATTGGGTTGGGAAGGAACGGATCGTCAATGGCGTAACTTCCGCGTAACCTACTTGACGGTTGCATGCTTCTTGATTCCACTTGCTGTGTCGGTACACTCTATCGTTGCATCCGACTTCGCGATGTCCCAGCAGCCTGGCTGGCATGTGACTTCGTTTGCTCCATACTTTGTGGCGGGTGCATTGTATTCAGGTTGTGCTGCGATTATTACGCTGTTCATCATCCTTCGCTATGTGTTCAAGTTTGAGGAATACATGACGTTGCCGATTTTGAAGAAAACAGTTCGTCTGACTTTTGCGATCGCAATGGTTTGGACATATCTGAATGCGATTGAATTTGCATCAGTATGGTATGGCCACGACGTGGCATCAAAAGATGTGTTGATACAGAAAATGGTAGGGCCCTATGCCTATGCATGGTGGGGGATGATTTTCTGCGGCTCTATCGTGCCATTGGTTCTGGCGTTTAAACGATTCCAGACCAATATTCCGGTATTGCTGGTGATATCACTACTGTTGAATTTGGGTATGTGGCTGGAACGCTGGATGATTGTTTCGCCGACCTTCTCACATGGATACTACCCTTGGACATGGGATCACGACCAATGGCCTAGCTGGGTTCAGTGGGGCATGGTTTTCGGTAGCTTCGGATGGTTTACATTGCTGTTCATGATTTTCTGTAAAGTATTCCCATCGGTATCGATGTATGAAGTTAAGGAAATGGTTTATCACCGCAGTTTGCACTCGAAGAAGGGTGACACTGCAGAGCAGGGAGCACATTAATCATGAGCCAACGTCATATACTTGCACTGTTTAGCAACTTCGATGAGGCCGAAGCGGTGATTTCAGAATTGCGTTCCGCCAACATCGATGGCTTCAACTTTGATGATCTGACACTGAAGTCACCTATTGAGCATCACGAAGTAGAAGAAGTACTGGGTGATCGTTCTGCCAGAGTACAGTGGTTCACACTGGGTGGAGCGTTGATGGGAGGCTTGCTTGGCTTTTGGTTGATTTCGGGAGCTCAAGCTAACTTTTTCGCACAGATGAAGGGTGGTAAGCCGATTGTTCCGCTACCACCTAACTTCATTCTGACATACGAAATGTTCATTCTCGGTGGTGTTTACATCAGTATTTTGGGCTTTTTGATTTGCGCAGGTCTACCAGCCAAGCGTTCACCTCTTTACAGTACAACTGTATCAGAAGACCAGATTGGAATTCTGGTGAAAGCTGAAGAGTCTGCGATCGCTAAGATCAAAAGTGTGTTCCTCAGTCATGAGGCATTGGAGATTCAGGAAGAGGCGGGGAAATGAAGAAACTATCCTTAGCAATAGCGTTGTTGTTGATGCCAATGATGGCACAAGCTTGGCCATGGTCTGATGATATGGCTAATCAGATTAGCACCAAGCCACAGGAAAGCACCGATGGCATTGGTATGAAACCTTTTCCTAAGCGTTCTGTTCCTGTTCCGGGTACGACAGTTTTCGTAAGTGATATGGGTGCCGCTCGAGAAATGGCTAACCCAGTTACTGCGGATGCAAAGTCAGTCGCTACTGGTGAGAGGCTGTTCTCGATTTACTGCACACCATGTCACGGTAAGTCAGGTACAGGCGATGGCTTGGTAGGCGAAAAGTTGCTTATGAAGCCTTGGAATCTTACCTCAGGGAACATGATGCATACATGGGATTCAAAGGAATATCCTGATGGATACATATGGGGATATATGACATTCGGCGGTGCAGTAATGCCAAGCTACGCTAACGATTTGTCTGCGACAGAACGTTGGAATGTGGTCAATTACATACGTAATGTACTGCAAGGCGGCCAAACAACGGCTGAAGCAAAATAGGAGACTACAGACATGTTTGAATACAGTAACTGGGCGGTTTTGACCGTAAGCTTTGTTGTGGTGCTATCCCTTGCTCTAAGTAGCGTTGCGTTGTGCTCGGTTTTACATCTAGTTAATGCCAAATGGCGTTTTGAAGTGCGCCAAATTGTAACCTCACTATATGCGTTGTTTCCACTAGCATTTATCATGCTGATTATCCTGCTCATCGGCGGCGAACACACCTTCCCGTGGTGGCCGCATCCGGGTGATCACCATGATGCACATATGCCTGGTTGGTATCACCCTTCTTGGCTTGTCACACGTGAAATCGCCGGCATGATCTTTATGATGGGATTGTATTGGGAGTTTATCCAGCGTCAAAAAGTATGTGATCGCAGTCCTGAGGATGCAGCAAAATTCCATACCATTGCAACCTGGATTCCATTTTGCTTCGTGTTATACAGCACCATGATTGCTTGGGATTTTGAGATGACATTGGTCCCAGCTTGGCACAGTGCTATATATGGCTTGCAGCAGTTCGTGAGTAACTTTGGTATGTTCCTCGCATTCCTCGTGATATGGCTCAGTGCGCTGAGCAATAAAAATGTTCTTAAGAAAGCAATACCAGATTACATCTATAACTACCTTGCACAAATGATGTTAGCCTTTACACTGCTGTGGATATATTCACATTATGCACAGTACTTGACTATCTGGTACGGCAATCTGCCTGAAGAAACAGGGCGAGTGTTCGCCATGCAGGATGGAGATTACACCTTCATCTGGTGGTCTGTGCTTGCTTTGAAATTTGTAATCCCGTTTTCTGTATTTGCATTCCCCGGACCAAGGCACAATGTAACTATCATCAAAGCAGTGGCCTCAGGCATTATTGTGGGCACCTTGTTTGAACGCTATGTTTGGATTGGTGGGATGGAAGGAGTTGGAGCTTACCCTATAGTAGCAACAATCGTGATTGGCGGAGTAGTGGCTGCGATTGGTTATATACTAGTGCGCATGCAGATGCAGCGTATGCAGCTAATTAAGGGGTAATATTTAATGATGAGGTTGTATTCAGGGAC
>Ga0209992_10000844_pt1 | contig 37388 bp, 35 predicted proteins | sample 2SBtaG_2_FD_182564 | JGI IMG/M metagenome (GOLD analysis project Ga0209992, IMG submission 182564) | Deep subsurface microbial communities from Kolumbo volcano to uncover new lineages of life (NeLLi) - 2SBTROV12_ACTIVE470 metaG (SPAdes)... | ecosystem: Environmental > Aquatic > Marine >...
CGGGATCTGCGTAGCACCAGCCCGAGAGGCCCGGGTTGGCCTGATCCACTTCGGGGTGCGCCACGATCCCCGCCAAACACTCCTCGAGGGCGGCTTCGTATGCCTGAGTAATCATTTCCTCCTCGGTTGCCGCGACCGCGACCGCGACCGCCACCGCGTCCGAGGCCGTGTCCGAGTCCGTGTTCGAGGCCGATGATTCGTGGTCGGGTAACGGTTTCACGTCGTCGGCTTCGGCCGGATGCTCGATGGCGACCTGGGTGTCGTCACCGAAGCGGTTGAAAGCGTCAGCGCCGGTGATGGCGATGCCGGTGATGGTCCCGGTGGCAATCAGGCCGTACGCGATCTTCTTGGCGAGTGGAAGGTTGACCACGACCCTCTTGCGGCGAGGAGGTGCGGGCGGCTCCGCTTGCGCTCGCCGTTGATAGTCCCGAATCTTCTCCCGCTGGGCGCGAGCTCGGCCGGCGGCTCGGTCGCGGCGCCGTTGGGCCCTGCCCAATCCTCGCCGCGCTCGACGCTGAGCCGGGCTCCCTTGAGGGCTCGAATCGATTGTCTGTTGCCAGTGGTTCACGGTTTCTTGGTGGCGTGCCGCGGTTCGTTCGGCCTGTCCAGCTCTGTGTTCGGCGATATTGGTGAGGTTGGTGAGGTTGCTCATTTCGGTCTTCTTTCAATGGGGCGCCCCTGGGTGGTGCGCTCTGGACTCATCAAAGAACCCCACCGTGAGACAACCGCAAAAACAGCGAGCCATGTCGTGGTCGTCAAAACGCGAAGAGCCCCGCTCCGGCGAACGCGAAGCGGGGCTCTGGTTGGTGAGTCGTCGAGATTTCAGTCGTTGCCTCCAGTGGACCAATCGATGGTCGGGGCGTTGGGCTCGAACTGTTCGGGCCCGAATGCGCTCAGCGGCTCTCCGGGATCGAGGTCGACGACTCTGTCGATCATCTCGTCGATTGGTGACGGGATCGGGGCGAACTCGGGCCGGTCGGGCGCTGCGGCAGACGGTGCGTCCGGGTTGGCGAAGTCCCAGAGGTCACTGAGCGAGGGTTCTGCCGCGGGAATGTCGGACGGGTCCAGTGGGACCGGCCGACCATCGGGGCCGAACAAGTCGTCAAACTCGATCGGGAATTCCTCGTTGAAGGAATCAATGGCGTCCTCGAGTTCTTCTTGTGTTGCGCCTTGTGGCTGCTCCGGTGGAGCTTCTTGGGGCTCCGGCAGAGGCAGCCCGTAAGGCGTGGGAGGGAGGCCCGTGCGTATCCAATCCAGGACATCGTCTTGGTTGCTGTCCCCGCCGTCCGATGATTGCTCGGGTGTGACCTCCACGCGGCAGGGCACGAGTTTGCCGTCGACCCATACCCATCGGACGTGAACGTCATCAGGGAACTCGGGCCAATCTGGTGGATCGGTCGGCACGGTCGGGTCGGTCGGATTGACTGGCGGCGGAGTCGGGCCTTGTTGCGCGGCGCGTGCAGGGTCATCGTCTTGGAGAAGCCAGAAGCCGGCGAAGATCATCCCGCCGACGGCGATCATCACCCCGGCGAGCCAGAGTCCGATTGTTGGGCCCGAGGCACGCTCCGCATTGACGGCTGTTGTCGGGTTCGTCTCGACCCTTTGGCCAACGCTCTTGGATTCTGAGTTGGCGCCTACGGACGGTGCTGTCGACGTGGTGGTCGTGCTGGCGAGTTGGGTGGCCGATATGGCCTGGGTGGTGTCGCGGGAAGCTGGCGTCGTAGTCGGTGGGGTGCTCGTGGTAGTGGCCGTCACCGTTGCCGGGGGAGTCTCGATCAACAGTTGCCCGGCAACGAACGAGCCGTACTCGCCGATCACGTCGAGTGGGTGGGTACCGGCGTCCGCGGTTGGAGCGACGGCTATCGATATCGAGAAGTCGCCCGCCTCGGTGCTAACCGTTGATGCGATGGTTTGGCTGTCCAGTTGTACGGCGATCGGTTCAGTGCTCTGGAAGCCGGTGCCGGCCACGACGGTGGATGATCCTGCGGTTACCGGATCGCTGAAGCTGACGTGGGGGACCCGGATGGGTTTGGGTGGGGCGCTGGTTGTTGGTGGTGCGCTGGTTGTTGCTGGTGCGCTTTTCGCAACGACGCCCAGGTCAAGACCAACCCACGAACCCATCGAGCCTTCGACATCCATCGGGTGGGTCCCTGGTGGCATCAACGTCGACACTGTCCCTGTCGTGGCAAAGAAACCTTCGCCGTCGGCGTCGACGACGGCCAGCGTCTCTCCACCAAATCCGATATACACGGTTTCGGCGGGCGTGAATCCGAAGCCGGTGATGGTGACTTGGCCGCCGACGGTGACCGGGTTCGGGTTGACCTGAACTTGGGGCCCGGTCTGGGCGCCCGCAATATCACTGTTGTGAAACACGGCAAGCACGATCAGGGCGATCGTTGCCAGTCGAGCGACCGTTGAGATCACTCTCCAGGTCGTCTTGGTAGCTGTAGCAATCGAGCGCATCGGGACTCCTTCGGCCTTGGCCTGAACGGGTTGGCGTGTGCCAACAGAGTCCAGAAGGTCCGTGAATCCATCGTGAAACTCGATGCAAGTCAGCGTCGTGACCGGTCAGTCGTCGGCGAACCACCGTCGCTCGACATCCGCCGCGGCCAACTCGTCACCGGTAGACCGGTAAAACGAGGCCAGTCCGGTGAAGTGATCACGTTGCCACGGCTCAGCCGAGATGAGGACCTCGAAGGCTCGAGTGACCAATTCGGCGGGCTGGCTCAAGTCCGTGACCCTGCTCGCGATCTCGACCATCTGGACCTCGGTCGCGTGTGCGATTTCTTCCATCCACTCGGCGGCTGGCAAGTCCGGTGCCAGCCCCGCAGCCAGGAGGTCGAAGGCGCCCGAATCGTTGCCAGCCGCTCGTAGACCGGAGGCCTCGCCCAGATCGCTGGTGCCGATTACCGATACTCGGTCGCCCGCAGTTGTAACGAACCGGCTTTCCTGTCCGGCGCCTCGTCGCGGTTCGAGAACGCGACGGACCTCGGACAGTGCGGTGCGAAGAAGGGTCCGACCCTTGTCTGGATCCCGTCCTTGCCAGATTGCCTCGATTACCTGTTCGCGCCGCAAACCACTTGATCCGGCTTGAGAGAGATAAACGCAAACCTCCATGGCTTTCTTGGATTTCCATGACCCGCTATCGATCGCCGACCCGTCGACCGAGATCTTGAAGTTGCCGCAGAACTGAACTCTCAGACCGGCGGCTGAGACCCCTTGTCCAGATTGGCCGGCCAGCACCGCGGCGATCTTCTCGACCGCGCCGTAGCCGTGGGTGCGGAGGTCGAGAACTCGCCGCTCGGCTCGTTGTCGATCGGCGAGTTGGGCCCCGCTGAAGGTCTGAGCCATCCCGCGGCGAACCAGGGCGCACTGGAACCTCGCAAAATGATCCTGTCGTCCGATCACTCTTTCGACCTGCTCGGTTACGGCTTGAGCGGCGTCGCGATCGCCGCTGCGCAGAACAATCCAGGCATGTATCGGCCCGGCGGCGGAGAGGTCGCGCCCACCAACACCCAAAGCAAGTTCGTACGCCGCGGCCGATTCGCGTAACGCGGCGTTTGGACCCGATTCGACCAGCGCGGCTGCGGCAAGCATGGCGCGGCCGGGAGCTTCGGTGACGTCGATCCCGTCGGCCAGCCGGACTGCTTCGTGGGCATGGAGGCGAACGACATCAAGGTCTTCGGTGGTGAGGGCCATTGCCGCTTGGAGCCAGCGAGCCCACGGGTCGTTGTCGAGGTCGCCAACAGCAGCGGCCGCTCCGGAGGTATCGCCGGCGAACCACCGAGCCAGGCCAAGTTGCAAGTTGACGACCGTTTGAAACGGCCGATCGTCGACCGCCAATCGCAGGGCTTGTTCGAAAGAGTCGGCCGCTATTCCCGGCTCGCCTTCGGCCATTTCGAGTGACCCCAAACCCAACAGAAGCTCGCGCCGACTCCGGCCATCAGTGGCTTGCTCGACCTGCTTTCGCGCCATTTCGATGGCCAAGCTGACATTTACCGTCGCTCGACCAGACGTGAGGACGGGCGGCAGGCGGCGCCGCACATCATCAGGCAGTTGGTAGAGCCAGCGGGTTGCTCGGGCTGGTCCGATCTCGGACGCTCTCGATGCCAAAAGTTCAGCGGCCGCCTCGGGCTCACCGGCGGCGATGTACAGCTCGATTGCGGTGATGAAATCGCCCTGCTTTGACATCAACGGCGCGGCGGCGGCGCGAAGTGCCGTAACCTCTTGTGCCTCGAGTTCGTTGATCACAAGTTCGCTCGCGGCTTGGTGAAGCCGCCACTGATCACCCGCCCGACTCACGAGTGTTGTTTGTTCGCCGAGCCGTTCGAGGTCGGTCGACGAGCCGAGCCCCAAAGTTTGGGCGATACCAGCACTCAGATATGGAAGCACCGCGGCCGCCTCGGCGAGCGGGCGTAGTGGCCCGAGACGCGCTGTCGACAGAACCGAGGCGATCAGGGTTGCTGACCCGAGCGCCGGATCGCCGCCCGTTTCAGCTGATGCCACTAGAGCTGCGGCCCACCCTCTCGTTGTCGCCAGCGCCTGCTCGCCGTCGCGGGCCTCGAGGCCTCGACCAGTGAAGAGCTCGGCCGTTTCGGCGGCGGTGAACGCCAGCTCGGAGCTGTCGATCACCGTGACTGGGCCGGCGAGACCGATCAGTTCAGTTGGTCGGGCTCGGCTGGTGACGACTATTGAGGAATTGTCGGGAAGAAAGGCGGCGACCTCGGCCAATAGACGCTCCGCTTCGGTGCCGTTGCACTCGTGAAGATCGTCGACAACGAGAGTGGTGGGTTCGTCTTCGAGCACGCCCAGTATTTGTCCCGCGGCCTCGAGGAGGTCTTCGCCTTCAGCTTCGAGCTCCAAGCCAAGAGACGCCCCGATCATTGCGATCAAATCCGACGGCTGTTCCCATCCGGGAGCGAATCGGCACCACGCAAGCCTGGCTCCCACACGGTCAGCGAGTTGTCCGGCCAGAACCGTTTTGCCCGTCCCGGAGGGCCCCACAATGACGGTCATCATTCCCGCGATTTCGCGGTCAACGAGGCGCGGTCTCTTTGTGACCATGCGATGTCGGGGCCGCCGGACGAGCACCCTAGGGTAGGAAGACATTAGGCGCATCGTAGGTCCTGCCAGCGCCGCAGAACTACGATCGCTGAGCAATGACCGAGGACCTGACCGGAAAGTTGCTTGGCGGGTTCCAGGTCCTTTCTTTGCTCGGGGAAGGTGCTCACGGGTCGGTGTGGCGGGCCAGGCAACTTCGCCTCGACCGTGACGTTGCCCTAAAGGTTCTCGATCCTGTGATTGCCCGCAATGCCGAGACGGTTCGGCGGTTCGAGCGAGAAGGTCGGGCGGCGGCTTCGTTGGACCACCCGAACATCGTGCCGGTATTCGAGGCCGGCGAGGCCGACGGGCTGGTCTTTCTCGCGATGCGACTGGTGGACGGGATCACACTCGACGAACAAATCGCCGCTGGTGGCCCTCTGGCCCGCCGCGCCGCGGTCGAGATCCTGAGCCCCGTTGCCGAAGCGCTTGACCATGTACACAGCAGAGGCCTCGTGCACCGCGACGTGAAGCCGTCGAACATTTTGATCGACGGTGACCACGTTTGGCTTACCGACTTCGGGATCGCTTCGTCGCTTCGAGAGCTCGGGAACTACACAACCGGAGCGCTCGGCACCGCCGAGTACATGGCCCCCGAGCAAGCAAACGCGGCCACCGTGGATAGCAGGGCCGACGTCTACGGGCTGGGTTGTGTCGCCCATTACGTAATGGAGGGTCGGCCCCCCTACGAGCGAAGTGATCTCATCACCACCTTGATGGCGCACGTAAACGATCCGATTCCCGCAGTGGGAGATCCTCACCGTGACGGCTTCTACAGCCGAGCGCTGGCCAAGGATCCGGCCGATCGGTTCCAATCAGCGTCGGAATTGGTTGGTGCTCTCGCCGACAGCAATGCAATAGAGCCGATCGCGGCGGCTGGAGCAAGGCCCCCGGCCCGGAAGAACCTTTGGTTCGTAGCCGTGGCCCTAGCCATCGCCGTGGCAGTTGCCGCCGGGCTCGCGGTGTCTGGTGGAAGTGACGGTGATCCACCTGCCGCATCGACATCCGCTCCCTCGACACCAGCGGCCTCGACACCTGCTACCACGACGTTGGTAGATGACGGCATTGATGGGGAGGCGTCGGTACCCGCTACCACCGCAGCCCTCGTCACCGGAGGGTCGGCCGAGGTCGGCACCATTCGCCGACTCGACGGACTCAACCCTCATGTTGATCTCGAGATGGAGTCGTTCATCACTGCGAACGTGTTGCCGCCGCTCATGGTGGTCAACGATGACTGGACCCTTAGTCCTTGGCTTGCCGCGGCCGAGCCGGTGGTTAGGTCTGGCGATCCCTTGATCGTGAGGTGGACGCTTCGCGATGACGCGGTGTGGGACGACGGTTCGGCCGTGACGAGCACGGATGTGGCCCGCACGCTCGACTACATAACCGACGCCGAGGCTGGCGCGCAGGCCACCGGACTCTATTTCGGCTTGTCTATCGACATCGTCGACGATCACATGTTCGACATGGTTTTCGCCAACCCGATTGGGCCCTACCGGATACTGTTCTCGACTCTGCACCCAGTCATCAAAGCCGCGGCTTACGATCACCATCTGGCGGCCGGTAACTCACCAGCGACTTTTCTTGGCGACGAGATCGGCTTCTCCGGTGGGCCGTACCGCGTTAGTGGGTTCGACCCCGGAGAACGCATAACGGTCGTCCGCAACGAACGGTGGTGGGGCGAGCCGGCGCTTTTGGACCGGGTCACGATCCGCAGTTTTGATAGAGCCGAAGACCAACTCAAAGCGGTCGAGTCGGGCGACGTCGACCTGATCTATGTCGAGTCGGCCGACGCCACCGACGTCTTGAAAGCGTCGGCGTTTGATGGAGTCGAGGTCGCAACTGGTGCCGGTTTCCCGACCGTCCAACTCCACATGAACACCAGAATCGGGGCCACCTCCGAGCTAGCGGTACGGACCGCTATTGCCGAGGCGATAGATCGATCGGCGATCACCGCAACCGCGGTGACACCGATCACTGGGGAGCTCGCGGCGCCCGACCAAAGCTTGATTTGGCCAGCGAAGCACCCGGCCAATGCTCGACCGTTCGAGAGATACCAGGGAGATACCGGTGCCGCGCAAGAACTTCTGCAAGCAGCCGGTTGGCAACTCGACGCTCTGGGCAATCGGTCACGAGATGGAGAGACCCTCGAGCTTCAGTTCGTTTACAACTCCGAACTGAGCTTGCTCGGGCAAGTGATCGCCCAAAACGTGATCTTGCAACTTGATGCAGCCGGGATCCGGGTTGTTGCTACGGCGCTGGACGACAGCACGATTACTGGACGCGTCGTTCGAGGTGAGTACGATCTTGCCGTTGCAGTCGGCATCGCCAGCCCCGACCCAGTCAGTGCTCTGCTGAACTGGGGTTCGGCTTATTGCCCCGCTGAGTTCGCGGTACCGGGTTGCGACTCGGCGCTGGCAGGGAACACCACCGGGATCGCCGACGACTCCCTCGACGCACTGTTGACTGCTGCCCATTCCAGCACCGACCCCGGCGAACGCGAGCAACTCTACGTTCAGGCCGACGCGCGTCTGGCCGAACTTGTTCCGGCGCTTCCCTTATTCGAAGAACCCATGTTTGTGGCCCATAGCGATGCTTTGGGCGGCATCGACATAGACACGCAGCGGTCAGGACCCTTTGCTGCGATGTCTCGCTGGGGTTTCTTGTCCTGACGGGGTCACACAGCAGCCACCGACGGTGCCATCAGGCCGGGATCTAGCCCGGGATCGCAAATACTGACAGCACCGTGGCGCCGCCGGCGCTGCGAAACTCGGTGTGGTCGGTGCCGGCCTCGACCGCGTACCCGTGGCCGGTCAGCATGGTTACGCCGTTGGACACAAGGTCGCCGTCAAGGACGTAGGTGAACTCGGCATCGTCATGATGGTGAACGCCCCCTTCGTACCCGGCGTCGAACCGAAACAGCGCCATCAGCCGACCGCCGGCAACGCCGAGAGATTTCATTTCGACTCCGGGTCCCATCGCTTGCCACGGCACCTCCTCGGAGTCGGCGAACGTCCAGCCCTGATTTTGAGTTTCCATACCGCATCTTGTCATGTCCTTCGTTCGCGTACCTGTCCGGTTCGGGCGTCCTTACGGTCTGGACAGCCGACAGTCTCTCTGTTTGTCGCCGACCCGGTGGTTTGCGGAGAGCGGGTGACGAGAATCGAACTTGCGTAACTGTGCGACGTGAATTTGTCGTCGGCTCGCACTCGCTCGATCTCCTTGGTGAGGAACCGACGATGAGTTGGTAGCGCGCTATGGCTTGCGCGTGGGCAGCCGGCGGGTTGCGCGAGCAGCCCCGCCCCTCTGGTGCATCACGCCTCGACCCCGACGGGCTGCCCGAAGTCCTCGCCGGAATCGACAACATTGACTCTGCCTACATATTTCGGATCGTGGGCGGCACGCTTTCACGGTGACAGCGGAGAGGCCCGTGGCCGACATCGATGTCTTGGTGCTCGGCGAGCCGGATCGCACCGACTTGTACGCCACCGCATCGGCCGCCGAAGCGGGGCTGGGCCGGCCCGTGCAGGTCACGGTGCGCGCTGCCGGCTGGCTTCAATCCGGTGCCGGCAACTCTCAACAGGACGCGAACAGTGGAGAAGTGGGGCCCCGATCTGGCCATCGAGCGTGGGCTTCAGCAAAGTATAGGATCCGATGATGCCGCGTGTTCGCCTGAACAAGACCCGACTTGCCACATACATCCCCGCAAAGGGAGTGACGCCACTGTGCCCTCATTGTGAGCACGAGATTGAGGGGGTGTACCAACAAGAGCTCGACGAAGGCCTCGGGAAGGCCAATTTGTGGTTCTGCATGACGTGCCGCAAATCTCTCGGCGTCTCTCACCGCAAAGGCTTCTGGATGGGCTGATCTCGCTCATCCCAAGCGACTCCCCCGCTGATTGTGCGAGACCTGTACAGCGTTGGAGCGAGCCCAACCTCGCGAGTGAATGCCTTGGTGAAGGCAAATGGCGAGCGATGCCCCACAGCGAAACCCAGATCCCCGCTCTCGCTGGTCAGCCTCCACAGCCGACCTGGCAGTCTCGATCGCCCACAAAGCGTCCTCGGCGGCAATGTCAGGAGCCTCAGGGTCGAAGTACTGGGCAGTATGGCGCGTCCGACGGAAGCGTTCATAGCAGAGAGCGGGTGACGAGAATCGAACTCGCGTATTCAGCTTGGGAAGCTGATGTTCTACCATTGAACTACACCCGCGTTGGCCGCTGATCGTAGCGGAGCCAAGCGCCGCATCAATAATAATCGGCGGTCTAGTTGGTGGTCTTCGTTATGAACTCGAGGATGTGGTTGTTGGCGGCGGTCGCCATGGCGTGCGGGAAGGCGTTGAAGGCGTGGAACCCGTCGGGGTAAACGGCGAGTTCGTGGCGGTTGCCGGCGGCTTGCCAGCGTTGGGCCATGAATAGCGAGTCGTCCAGGAGGGGGTCGCGGGTGCCGACGGTGAAAAGCGCAGGAGGCATCCCGTGCAGGTCGGCGTAGAGCGGCGAGATGTCGGGGTCGCGGCGTTCGTCGTCGGTGCGGTCCGGGAGGTACGAGTCGAAGAACCACCACAGGTTTCCCGGCGACAGGATGAGGTTTTCGTTCCAAGCTCGGGCGCTGGGGGTGCCGGTCAAGTCGAAGCAGCCGTACACGAGGTTGGCGGCGGTGATTGCGGTGGCGGAGTCGTGTTTGTCGCGTAGGCGCAGCAACGTGACGACCGCTAAGTGAGCGCCGGCTGATTCGCCGCCGATGACGATCTTGTTGGTGCCAAATTCGGAGGCGGCGTTTTCGATCAGCCAAGTCGCCGCGGTTTCGCAGGCGTCGGGTCCGGCCGGATATGGGTCTTCGGGAGCGAGAGGGTATTCGATTGAGACGGCCGCAACGTTTGCCTGGTTGGCGATGCGGTCCAAGCCTTCGTCTTGGCCGCCACGGGTACCGATGACCCAACCGCCGCCGTGGATGTGAAAGTAAACGCCGTTGATTTTGCCGTCGGCGGGGAGGAATACCCTCGCTGGGATTGAGTCGCCCGCCCCGATCATGCGTTCTTGAGCATGCTCGAGCACGACTGGTGCCGGGAACGCGCCTTCGCCCGATGCCCGCATGGCCCGGCTTATCTGCGGCGGGACCGTTTCGAGGGGTGTAGCGCCGGCGAGTTGTTCGGCCACGACGTCACCGATCGAGCGGGCTTCGGCGCGGAACGGTTCTAGTTCTTCAGACCACATGCGAGCCATGCTCGCGTGACGAGAGCGCGATCAGAAAGTCGGCGACCGGCTGAGGGCGTGAGTACAGGTATCCCTGGCCGTAGATGTAGCCGGCGCTCAACATCTGATCGCGTTCTTCTTCGGTCTCGATGCCTTCGGCGATGGTGACCATCCCGGCCCCTCTGGCCATCGCAACGATCGCCGCTGCCAGGTCACTGGCGCCGGGACGGGCGAAAGCGCTCGTGACGATGCGGTCGACTTTGAGGTGGCTGAACGGCATCGACAGCATCTGTTCCATCGATGAGTAACCGGTGCCGAAGTCGTCTATGGCCAGTCCCACCCCGAGCTCGCGGAGATGTTCGGCGGTTGCTTGCCAAATGGTTGACTGCGGCAAGTGTTGGGATTCGGTGATTTCCAGAACCAACTTCGAGGGGGACAGGTTGGCCGCGGCAAGCTTGTCTCGGACCTCGTGGGGCAGCGTGCGATGAAAGAGATGGCGGGCCGAAAGGTTGACGGTTACGAAACAGCCATCGTCTTTGTCTTTGAGCGCTGACAACACCTCGATGGCATGGTCGATCATCACCAACCCGAGCTGGGGTCCGCGGCCTTGTTCTTCGATGATGGGCACAAAATCGTTCGGCATCACCATCGTTCCGTCCGGCTGGGGCCAACGGGCCAGCAATTCCATGCCGATCGAGTCGCCGGTGCGCAGGTCGGTTATGGCTTGCGAGTAGGCGACGATTTTGCCTTCCTCGAGGGCGTTGCTCACCGACGCTCCCAACGCGGTGCGTTCGGCTTCGATCGCTCGGAGTTCGCTGGTCATGGTGACGGTGGTGTGCTTGCCGGCTTGCTTTGCTCTACGCAAGGCTGCACCTGCTTCTCGGAACAGGTCGCTAGCCGTTGCTGTTGCGGAGGGGAGACGAGTTGCTCCGATGCTGAGCTGCAAAGTGAGCACGGTGCCACCGAACGACTCTGGTAATGGCACGTCTACGTCGGACAAGTCGCTGAGATCGAAGTGTTGGGGACCAACGGCTACAAACTCGTCGCCACCGAATCGGGCGCAGGTCCAGTCGGCAGGCAGCACGGCGCGGAGTTTGGCGGCGATCTGGTGAAGGGCTTGATCGCCGGTGTCGTATCCGTAGGTGTCGTTGAGTTGCTTGAAGTCGTCGACATCGAGGAACGCACAGTGGATCTCGGTTGTGGGGCTGGTTCGTAGTCGCTCGATGGCCGCTACGGCGCGGGCACGTGAACCGATGCCAGTGAGATCGTCGATCAGGGCCCGACGTTCCCCTTCGACCCGCTTTTCGATCAGGTTCGCCATGAGTTGTTGCCATCCGCGACCACCAAATGTCAAGAGCGCGAGGGTCGCGCCGGTCGCCAGCAACGGGCCGACTTGGCTGGCAACGGCGAAAGCAATCAGGTAGCTCGATGAGTAACCGGTTACCAGCCAGTTGAGCTTGGTCGCGAAGGTTTGGGGAACGAACACGATGTCGCTGGCGATGCCGTATATGACAACCACAGTGAGAATCCACGCAACGGTGTCGTCGGTGACCGTGCCGGGGGAGAGCCAGGGAAGGGCAGCCCACAGCACGCTCGAGCCCCAGATCCACACGCCACGCACCAGGCGGACGGCCAGGCGATCGCTGCCGGGAGGCGCAACTCCAGACAGCCAACTCAGTGCTCCCATGAACAGCAACGCGCTCCATACGAGTAGCCGTCCGTGGGGTATGTGATCCCACAACATGATCGGTACGCCGATGGTTACGACGGCAATGCCGAGAGTGTCGGCGAAGTCGACCAAGTCTCGTTGCTCGAGGTAAATCTCGCGTCGAACCCGATCGATAGCCGCCTCGAGATCGTCGGGGTCGTCGGACTCCATGTGGTCCTAACGGTAGTTCATATGCCGAAATTGAGGGTTCCGCGAGCGACGGCCGTTCGGGGTAGGGTCGCCGTTGATGGCCAAGCTTCGTTTCACATTCGGCACAATGGGGTCAGGCAAGTCAACGCAGGCTTTGCAGATACACCACAACCTGCGAGCGCGGGGTCTCACAACCGTTCTGATGTCACAACTCGATCGCCGCGATGGCCGCGTTTCGAGTCGACTGGGAGTGTCGGCCGATGCCGAGATCGTCGAAGCTGGAGCCGACCTGTTCGAGCTGATTCGCCAGCGGGTTGCCACGGTTGGTCATGTCCATGCGGTCATTTGCGACGAAGCCCAGTTTTACGAGGCCGCCCAGGCCGAACAGTTGGCCCGAGTTGTCGATGGTCTCGGTGTTGATGTTTATGCCTTCGGTCTTCTCACCACGTTTCAAGGAGTGATGTTCCCTGGTTCGGCCCGCTTCATGGAGTTGGCCGACAATCGCACCGAGATCCAGGTCGAGGCGCGGTGCTGGTGCGGCGCTCGCGCCACCCACAACGCTCGCTTTGTTGATGGAGTGCAGGTCGTGTCGGGGCAGGTTGTTGTTGTGGGCGACACGACCGGCCCGACCGCCGGGGAAGTCACCTACGATTTGTTGTGTCGAGCTCATTGGACCGAGGGGGCTCGTGGCGCCCGAGGTGACCAGCTCGAACTTCTGGGCGATGATGTCGCCCGCCGTGGTGATCATCCCGATCGCAGTGGGCCGGTCGAGGTTGATGTCGACGCTGTTCCGCAACCGCTGCACGCCACTTCAACCCCACCACCTCCCGGAGTGTCCTAGTGATCTTGTCCGATCGCACAATCCGCGAACAGCTCGATGCTGGCCGCATAGTTATCGACCCGCTCGACCCTCGAGGCTTACAGCCCTCGTCGGTCGATCTGCGTCTCGATCGTTGGTTTCGAGTATTCAAGAACCACACGATGGGTCATATCGACGTCAAGTCGAATCTTGAGGAACTCACCGAACTGGTTGAGACGGTCGACGACGATCCGTTCATGTTGCATCCCGGCGAGTTTGTTTTGGGGTCGACGCTGGAGCGAGTCGCGGTGCCCGACGATTTGGTGGCGCGCCTCGAGGGCAAGTCGAGTCTTGGCCGTCTGGGGTTGTTGATTCACTCGACCGCCGGCTTTGTCGATGCCGGGTTCGACGGGCAGTTGACCCTCGAATTGAGCAATGTGGCCAATCTGCCAATCACTCTTTATCCAGGTATGAAGATCGGCCAGATTTCGTTTCAGCAGATGACCACCGCGGCCGAGTCACCGTACGGGTCCGGATCGCTGGGGTCGAAGTACAAGCATCAGCGCGGACCAATGCCGAGCCGCTATTGGGAAAACTTCGCCGATTAGCGGTACTGGGTTTAGCGGTACTGGGTGGCGGTGATGATGCCGCTGAGGATCATCGCCAGACCGAGCAGCAAGATGCCGTTGGATGTGTCCCACAGCGATCCGACGTAGTTGATCAAGATGACGATCACGCCGCCGCCAAGCAGGCTGAACATGAGAACCGGGACCCAGGTGGGGCTTGGCGGTAGTCCTTGGTGGCCAGTGTGGCTGACGGTATCGGGGGTATAGCCCTCGGGACGGGTCCCCTTGGGGGTGACTCGTCCGCTTTGTACTCGACGTTTGATTGGCTTTTCCGTCATGGGTTGAGGATAGGCGGTTTAGACCGGCTTCGGGAATGACATCAATGTGATTATCCCCTGAGTTATCCACATGCTGTGGATATCAGTCGTCGATGGGCGCCACGAGGTCCATGTCTTCTAGACAATGCCGCGGCGGTTCGGGTTCTTCGTTGGGCGAAACCGTCATGCGCACCTCGGTGCCGCAGATCGTGCACCGATACATGATTTTGACCTTGCGGAGTTCGCCTGCTGGCGGTGGCTCGGGGATGGGCTCGGCGAGTCCCCGCAGCATTGAGAGCCCGACGCGGATCATCAACCCGGCCGCGCCGACGGCGATCAACACGTTGAAGACGTTCACGCGGTCAGCTTAGGGTCGGCGGTTGGGCAAGCCGCTGCCAGATCGTGGCCGCGGCGCCGCCGGTTGGCCCACCCACGATGGTGGCACCGATCTCAGCCGAGCGAGATTGGGGACTGGGTGCTTGGGCGAGAGCATCGACGAGGAGCCTGAGGTCTTCGGCCGCTCCTGCGTCACCAACCGCGAGTGTGCCGCCTCGAGGATTGGTGAGGGCCGGATCGAGTCCGAGTTCGTTCATCATCACGAGGGTCGCTGAGGCGGAGGGTTCGCAGAGATCCCAGCGGTCGATTTGATCGGGTTGAAGCCGAGCGGAGCTGAGGGCGCGGCGCAGCGCTGCCGCGGCGCCACCGGTCGGGTCGTCCACGGATCCGGCGGCCCGTCCCGTCCCGACGATCGCGCCGATTGCGTTGGGGTTGTGACGTTGCAGTATCACGACGCTGATCCCGTCGGCCGCCGGTGCGAACGTGGCGGACGTGGTCGAACCGTCGGAATCAAATATCGGTTCGTGGTTGTCGGTGGGCTCCGGTTCGTACAGTTGGTCGCTACCGACGGGGCTGTCTCGTTGAAGGGCAATGGAGTCTCCGGCACGCGCCCCCACCGCGATAATCGCCTGATGGTTGGCCGGCCGCGATCGGCGACTGCGTTGGGCCCACGCAGCTTGCTGCTCAAAGGTGATGCCTCGCTGCGAAGCCACGAGGTCGGCCATCGGCACCAGCGGTAGGAGACCGCCGCTGTCTTTGGCTCGGTGGGCCGGGGCATCACCCCACGGTCGGCCGTAAAGGCGTCCGAGCGCACTAGCTCCCGGTTGGACCATCGACGCGCTGCATACGCCGATCACCGCCACAGTGTCGGCTTGGCCGGCGGCGATCGACGCGCAACCAAGATGCAGCGCCGCTGAACCGCTCGACTCCCCTCGATCCACAACCAGCGCGCTGATGGAGTCTGGCCACCCGGTCGCCAGAGCGATCGCCCGGCTCACGTTGGCGCCTTGGGCACCCACTGGTTCGGCGCACCCAACTACGACCTCATCTACCGCCGACGCCTCGAGATCGCATCTTTGCAGGGCTTCGCGAAGCACGATTGCGCCCAAGTCAACCGGGTGCCACCCTGCCAACGCGTGATCGGCCAGCGCAAAGGGACTGCGGGCTACTCCGCTGATGAGGACAGGCACCGGCTGAGTCTCCTACAATGCGGGCCGGAAGGGGAGGGCAATGCTTACATCAATTCTGGCGCAGGGGTCCACCACAGATTTCGTAGCGGGCGCCGACGAGGTGAGCCTTGGCATCTTGGTTCTGCGGGTTGCCGCGGGCCTCACCATGGCTGCCCATGGCCACGCCAAATTCTTCAAAGGTGGACGCATTGCCGGCACAGGGCGCTGGTTCGATTCGATGGGAATGCGGCCCGGCCGGGTTCACGCCCTTTTGGCGGCCTCGACCGAGGTCGGCGCGGGCCTATTGCTCGCGCTCGGTTTGTTCACCCCGTTGGCCTGTCTGGCGTTTGTGGCTCTGATGGTCGTGGCGGGCTACACCGTTCATTTCAACAACGGCTTCTTCAGCGTTAACAATGGCTACGAACTCAACTTCTTGTTCTCGGTTGTCGCAATCGGGATAGCAACGGTGGGAGCGGGCAAGTACTCCCTCGACTACCAGTTCGGTCTTATCGAGAACTTCGATGGGGTCGTTGGCTTGCTAATCGCGGCAGTAGGTGGCGTGGGTGCGGCGATCGGCCAACTGGCGTTGTTCTACCGGCCCCCCGCAGCCGACTAGCCGAACTCGTCGAAACAACTCACCTGGGTTGTCTCGGTTCGCGACCCCGCACAGCTAAGACCAAACCGTTCGTAGACGGTGCCGACGGGTGCGTCTATCGCCAGTTCGTCGCAAGCTTGGCTATTGCCGGTGGCGCACTGATTCCACAAGAGATCAAGGACAGGGTCGTCACCGAAGTCGTCGATCGTGTTCGCCGACGATTCGAGGCACTGGAGAACGGCAGAGTCGGCGTTGGGTTGCTCCAGGGCCCGAATGGCGCAGCGAGCCTCGTCACGCGTGAGGTCGGTGCCGCTTTCGGCCGCGCCTTCGATGAACGAATCGACGAATTGTTCGATCTGAGCGGGGTCGTTCACACATTCGAGGGCGACGGCGAATAGCTGATCGCGTTGTTCGTCGGTGATCGTGTCGGCAACGATCGCCGCGGGGGCAACTCCGAGTTCGGCGATCCCGTTGAGAACGCAGCGTTGTTCGGCCAGCGTCAGTTGGGCATCGACGATGGATCCGATCGCCATGGTTTCGTCGATGCTCAGTGCCGCGTCGCCGCTACATCCGGCAAGTAGGAAGACCGTGGCCGCAACGCTCGCTAATGCACGGTAGGCCACGTGACGTCCAGTTCGATAGCGGGGGTGCGCGCCGCGACGGCTCCGTGTATTTCGGGGCCGGGCCGGAAGGTCTCGAAACGCCATTCGCCAGCGCGGTCTTTGATCGACGGGTCCAGTTCGAGCACGATGTCGCGGCTGCTGGGGCTTGGTGCGAACGAGATTTTTGTGAGTGGAAGGCTGACCCCCATGCCCCTCGCTTTGATGTAGCTCTCTTTGAGGGTCCAGTAAAGGAAGAACCGTTCGCGGCGTTCGGTCTCGGTGAGCCGCAGCAGCGAAGCGATTTCGTCAGTGGAAAAAACGGTGTCGACGGTTTCGAAGATCCAGTCGTCTGGGCGCGCCCATTCGACGTCTACTCCGACATCGGTTCCTCGGCTGACTACCGCGGCGGCCATCCCGGAGGTGTGAGAGAGGTTCACTTGGAGGTCCCCGATCTCGGCGTTGGTGGGGTGGGGTCGGCCCCATTGTCCCTTCTGAAAGTGCCACTCGCATGGCGCGACCGACGGCGTGTGAGCACTGAGCGTGAGTCTGGCCAGGGCGTGAGCGGTTATGAACGTTCGGCGATCCTCATCGTGTTTGAAACGAGCGGCCCTGATTCGCTCTTGATCGTCGAGCAAACCGTGCAGTTGGTCGATGCGGTATTGCGATTCGGGCGGCGCGGCAAGGTAGAGCGCGACTTGGGTCATTGACCGACGATCGCCAAGAGGTCGCCTTCGGATAGTTGTCCTGGCGCGGTAATTGTTGCGCCGATGCACAGCCTTGAGCCGCGGTCAGTGTTGATGGTTTTGAGTACTTGAAGATCTCGTTCGATACCCGGTTGGGGTCGTGTCACCATGACACAGCGTTCGATGCCATTGTTGATTTGGAGACTGACCGAGCCGATCGCGATCTCTTGGCCGATTAGGCCGTCTTCGCCTGATCCCTCGAGGACGATGTTGGAACGAAACCGACGGGCGTCCCACTGGCCGAGCGATCCAGTCGAAACCAAAGAGACCCGCGCTCGCTCCGAGTCGTGCCAAGCGTCGGCGGCACCCTGCCACGACACCCAGTCAGCATCGTTGGCCGCGTCGAGTGGCGCTTCGTAGGTGCCGCTGTCGGGACCAGCCGGGGTCAGCGTCACCGGGGTTCCCAACCATTCGGTGTAGTCGTCGCTGTCGAGGAGGGTTCGGCCGTCGCTCGTAACGGTGACGGGGCGGCCGTCGACGAGAGTGGCGCTGGCGTGGAGTAGGCGAGGTTCTCGTCGTGCGGTGAGCACCATCGTGGTCTGGTTGTCGACCAGTCCCCAGCTACGGTCGCCGTCCAACCCCAGCTCTGATACTTCCGCAGTCGCCAGGCGTTCGCCGCCGACCGACTTGATCGGATATCGCCAGAGTTCAAGGATCCGCATAGCCAAAAACTAGTCGGCGGTCAGGCTGGGGTGATGGTGAACGTCTCGAGATCGATGGTGCCGATCGAAGCGTCGACGTTGACGGTCGAGCCGTAGTTGTCCCGGGCGGTTTGTTCGAGATCGAAGATCAGGGCTCGGAGTTGAGCCTCGCGTAGGTCGGCCATCAATTGATCGATTTGTTGTCGATCGGCGTGGGGGTGAAACTCGGGGGTGGCTGGTCCGACCGAGTCGATGTAGATGAGGTGCCAGCCAAAGTCGGTTTCGACCGGCCCAACAACGCTGCCGGCTTCGCCGGCGTAGGCCGCCGTTTCGTACTCGGGCACAAAACTTCCCTCGACGTTGCATCCCAGGTCTCCGCCATCGGGTCCGCTCGGCCCGGTCGACAACTCGATCGCCAGATCGGCGAATTCTTCGCCCTGGTTGTAGCGCTCGAGGGCCGCGGCTGCTTCTTCTTCGGTCTCGACCAGGATGTGGCTCGAACACAAGTACATCGGTGGTTCGGGCTGTTCGATATCGGCTCCCGCAACATCAGACCATCGGCCGGCGACGAGAGTGATCGCGAAGCTCTGCAAAAGAAGACCTCGTTCGACCGGGTTTTCTGGGTCTGATGTGGCCTGAACGTATTGTTCGGCCTGAAAGAGATCTTCTTCGGTGATGTCGTAGCCCCGGTCGCCGAGCTCGAGTTCGATTGCTTGGGTCAGCAGCCAGGTGCTTACGTTGTCAGCGATGCGACTGGGAACGGTGGCGTCGCCGTCGGGAAGCAGGTTGTCGAGTTCGCCGCGGGTGAAGACCCGATCGGCGATCGACGCAACCTCGGTGGAGTCCGACGAGGTGCTGTCACCGCACGCGCTGGCCAGCAGCGCTACAGCGGCGATAACCGCCAAAAGTGTACGGAGGCGAGCAGAGATGGCAAGGAAGCTGGTCACGAGAAAGGAAGGGTAACGCTCTCAGGCAGCGAGTCGGGTTCGCGAGGCGCCAACAGTACGGTTGCGCAATGACCGAGGTGGTAGGAGTCAGCGGGATCGGTCAGGCTTTGAGGGCCGGTCGGCACGAATTGATTTCGCTGGTCGGCGGGGGCGGGAAGACCACCGCACTGTTCTCCTTGGGCCGTCAGTTGTCGGGGAGTCGGGTTCTTACCACCACCACCAAGATGGGCCGAGATCGTACCGATGGGCTTTCGCTGCTTGTCAATCCAACTGATGACGAGTTGACGTCTTCGCTCGCTGAGTCTCCGGAAGATCCGATCTCGCTGGTCTGGTCGGCCGTGGACGATCATCGTGCGCTCGGCGTAACGCCCGAGCAGTGTGACGCTTGGTTCGGGCTTGTAGATCATGTGGTCGTAGAGGCCGATGGTTCGAGGAGGCACCCGTTCAAGGCCCCCGCTCGTTACGAGCCGGTTGTGCCAAGCGCTACAACGTTGTTGGTCGCTTGCATTGGCATTAGCGCGGTCGGCCAACCAATAGCCACTGGCTGCCATCGCCCCGACCAGGTCGCGGCGCTGGCCGGTTGCGGCCCTCAAGAGGTGCTGACCCCCGAGCGAGCGGTGCGGGTGTTGACCAGCGGCGATGGATCTCAAAAGGGCCGGCCTGGCGATGCGAGGTTCGCGGTTCTGGTCAACCGGATTGCCCAGGCTGATCATGTGCTCTTGGCCGAGATCACCGAACGGATTGGCGAGCAACAACCCGAGACCCTGGTGGTTGGGGTTGGCGATGAGGATCTCAGCGAAGCAGGTCGCTGAGTTTTCGTTCGACGTAGCGACCGTGGCCAGCCCGGCCGACGAAGCGCTGGTTATCGATCACGCATTGGCCCCGTGACAGCACCGTGCGGACTTGACCGTCGACTTTGATGCCTTCCCAGACCGAATTGTCGAGGTTCATGTGGTGACTGTCGGCGCCGAGGGTTTGGCGGACCGACGGATCGTAGATAACGACATCGGCGTCGGAGCCCGGAGCGATCAAACCCTTCTGGGGGTACAAACCAAACAGCCGCGCCGGAGTGGTCGAGCAGGTTTCGACCCACCGGGCCAGCCCGATCTCGCCCGCTACGACGCCGGTGTGCAGCAGATCCATTCGGTGTTCGATCGAACCCAGACCGTTGGGAGTGGCCCGAAAGTCGTCAGCGCCGAGCAGTTTCTCGTTGTCGCAGAACGGACAGTGATCGGTGGCAACTACCGCGAGATCGTCGTGACGGAGTCCGTGCCAAAGCGAATCGTGGGTGGACGCTGGTCGAAGCGGCGGCGAACAGATGGCGCGCAGCCCATCGAGTCCTGGCCGTTCGAGATGCTCTTCGACGGTGAGATAAAGGTACTGAGGGCAGGTTTCGGCAAAGACGTTTTGGCCGCGGTCGCGGGCCCAAGCAACCTGCTCGAGAGCATCACTCGACGAAAGATGCACGATGTAGAGCGGTGCTCCGGCGATTTCGGCCAGCGCTGCGGCTCGGTGCACCGCTTCGCCTTCGAGTCGGCTTGGACGAGTGCGCCCGTGCCACGCCGGGTCGGTGTTGCCTCGCGATGCTGCTTGGTCGCGCAAGACGTCGATGGCGATGCCGTTCTCGGCGTGCATCATGACCATCGCACCGATGTCGGCCGCCTTTTGCATCGCCCGCAGCAGTTTGCCGTCGTCGCTGTACCACGCTCCGGGGTAGGCCATGAAGTACTTGAAACTGGTGATGCCTTCGTCGACCAGCGTCTCCATTTCTTTGAGTGACGTGTCGTTGATGTCGCCCATCGAAAGATGGAATCCGTAGTCGATGGCGCACTGGCCTTCGGCTTCGGCCAAGCGGTCTTCGACCGCATCACGCACATTGGTACCGGCGAGTTGCCCGGCAAAGTCGATGACCGTGGTGGTGCCGCCCCAAGCAGCGGCCGCGGTTCCGGTCGCGAACGTGTCTGATGAAGTCGCCTGGGGACTCATCGGGAGTTGGAGATGTACGTGGGCATCGACCCCACCGGGCAGGACGTAACAGCCGTCGGCCTCGATGATGTTGGTTGCGGTCGCGGCCGCCGCGGCAGCAAGGTCGCTCGAGGGACTTAGCACCGCGGCGATTGTCTCGCCGTCGATCACCACGTCGGCGAGGGTTGCTCCGCTAGTTGAGATGACGTGTCCACCGCGGATGAGAGTTGTCATGAACGAACCCTAATCCTGACTCAGCCGAGGGTCTCGTAGCCGAGCGCGCTCGCCGCCTGTAGGCGATCGCTAAGAACCGAGTAGTCATCGCCGTCGTGGCGTACAAACCCGTGGATGTGAAGCGCGTCGGCCACCGACTCCGGAAGTGTTGCGGCCGCTCTCCCAACGGCGCCGGCCAACTCATCGACCCGTTGGGCGTTGGCCTTGGACGTGATCAGCGGAAGGCCAGGGGTCGGATCGGTGCGATCCAGAACTCGGCACTGCCTCGCTGCCGGCTCGTGAGCGAGCGCCAGCTCCCACGAAACCGCATCGATCGCCGCGAGTGTGGCCACTCCATCGGCGACGGCCTTGACCGAGTTGCGGTGTCCGCCGGTGACCGTTACCCGGCCAAAGAAGTGCCCGTTGTTGGCAAGTGGCGCCACATGATGGACGAGCGTGGCGTATCCCGACTGGGAGTCGAGTCCGTTTACGGCGACCGTGGTTGTGGCTAGGTCGGCCAACGTAAGGGCAGGATTGGATTGGTTGACAATCAGCACCGAGTGGTAGTCGCCCGCCGCGGTGTTGGGTAGGAGGTGATCAAAAGTGCCAAGGACGCACACACTGTCTTGAAGGGTCCGAACCAGCGGCAGGCCACAGGTTTGACCGACAAGTAGATCCGGCGATTGCCAAGCCGAGTAGAGGTCGGTGCGATGATCGAGGTCGGCAGGAACGTCAGGGATAGAAGAGCCAATTTCGTTTCGTATGGCTTGCCATAGCCGTGCGATGTCGTCAGCCGTTTCGGGCCACTCGTACATGCTGAGAACGGCTCTGTTCACGAGTCCTCCCACGTCGCCGTTACCGCCACTGGTTTACGGAATATGAGGCCGCGCGGTCCAACGCACTTTGACGGTTCGAGTCGTAATTGGCCGAGCCGACCAACCAGAGCCTCAACCATCGCCGTTACTTCCAAGCGCGCCAAATGAATGCCGAGGCATGCGTGGGGACCGTAGGCAAACGTGGTGCTAAGGGACAGGTTGTCGCGATGGATGTCGAACCGGTCGGGCTTATCAAAGATGAGCGGATCGCGGTTGGCCCCCGCGAGCGAGATCATCACGTAGTCCCCCTTGGCTAATCGCACGCCCGCGACCTCGGCATCGCGAGTGACGTAGCGATCAACACTGGCCGCGGCCGGTTCGAGTCGCATCGATTCTTCGACGGCGTTGGCGATCAGCGCTTTGTTGGCTCGGATCGCGGCGAGATCAGCGGGTGACGACAGCAAGTGAAGCAGAGCATTGGAAATCGCTCCTTCGGTGGTCTCGATCGCTCCGAACATGATCACGGCCGTGTTGGATACCACTTCGTTGGCTGTCAACGATTGTGTTGATGCTCGAAACGTCGCTGCCGCGTCGATTCCTGACGCGGCGGTGATGACGCTCGCAAGCTGGGAGTAGCTCGCACACGTCACCGGCTGGGTGGCGTGTTCGGCCGAGATTGACTCGACTGTGGCCACGATGTCTCGGTACCAGCCGATCACCATTGCCGGGTCGACGTGGTCGAGTCCGAGCGTATGAAGAATGCAGGTGACGGCGAACGGCGCGGCCAACGACTCTCGAAGTTCGGCTTTTCCGGCTGGTTGGATCTCGGCGACCAGCGCGGCAGCGGTGCGTTGTGTCCAGTCGGCGAGGTCGCGGTCTACTGCCCTTTTTGTGTAGGTCTCGCCGAACGGTGCACGATGGTGGCGGTGTGTCGCACCGTCGGTCGACAACATGCTTTCGCCAACAACCTGGCGGGTCGAGAACCGGGGATCGTCGACCGTGAACAGGTCGGCGTCGCGCAACGCTGACACCGCGACCGAACGACCAGCGACCACCCATCCGTCGAGGGCGGGCACCCACACGATTGGTCCCGCTTCTCGGATGCGGCGCAGCGCGTCGTGGGGATCGGCGGTGAGCTCGTCGAGAGAAATCGACGCGACAGTCACGTTGGATGAACCAACACAATCTTGCCCACGTATCCCTTGTCGAGGAACGCCTTTTGAGCGTCGACGATGTCGCTGAGGGGATAGGTCGCGGCGATGACGGGACGAATCTCGCCGGCTTCGATGTAACCGATGAGATTCTCGAAGACTCCTTCTTCTTGGTAGGTCGAACCCTTCAGCGTGAGGTCTTTGAGGTACAGGTCGCGGATGTCGAGTTCGACTATGGGGCCGGCGATGGCGCCAGCGGTGACATATCGACCCCCGACTCGCAACAAGCGGGTGAACTGTTGCCAAGCCGGCCCGGCGACGATGTCAACGATCACGTCGATCGCATTTTCGCCGAACCGCGCCAGCAGGTCTTCGTTGCGATCAACGACCTCGTCGGCACCGAGTTCGGCCACGGCTGCGGCCTTGGCCGATCCGCTGACCGCGATGACGTGAGCCCCACGACGCTTAGCGAGCTGGACCGCCGCCGATCCCACCCCGCCGGAGGCACCGGTGATCAGCGTGGTGTCGCCGCGCCCGAGCCCGATGCGCTGCAGCATGTTCTCGGCAGTCGAGTAGGCGCAGGGTATGGAAGCAAGTTCGATATCGGTCCAGTCACACTTGACGGCAAAGGCCTCGGCGTGGTGAGTAGTTGCGTACTGGGCGAAGCCACCGTTGTACTCCGATCCGAACACGGTTGTTTTCCACGGGACATCGCCGGCCGGGTGGCGTTGCATCGTGGTGACAAGGACCCGCTCGCCCACACGTTTCGCGTCGACGTTGGCTCCGGTTGCGACAATGTGGCCGCAGCAGTCGGCTCCTTGGATTCGGGGGAAGCCGAGATCCCCCGCCCAACCGCCGCCATCATCATCGTCTCGGGCGTACCAACCAATCCGGGTGTTGATGTCGGTGTTGTTGATCCCGGCCGCGGCCACCTTGATCAGTACATCGTCGGGCCCAGGCGTTGGTACCGGGGCGTCGGTTACGTAGTCGAGTTGATCAAAGTCGCCGTACCCCCGCAAATAGACGGCGGCCATCTCGGTGGGGTTTACGGGGCTCGAGGGTTCGGCTGAAGAAGGCACTGCCGTATTCCAGCAGACCTGGAGACGCTGGTCGCATCATCTAGCTGCAAGACTGCCGCCGATGTCTTCGCGCCGGTTTCGCCTAGCCCTGGCAGGGGCCGCCGTCCTTGGACTGGTCATGCGAATTGGATATGTCCTCACCGCCGTCCGGGGCAAGGTCCAGGCCTTTGGCGATGCCGGGACCTACCGCCTGCTCGCCGAGCTGCTGGCCGACGGCGAGGGGTACATTCGCCCGCGTGAGTTCTTGTTGGCCGGCGAACGGATTCCCACCGCCGAATTCCCCCCGCTGTGGCCGATGGTGCTGTCAGTCGCCGATCTCTTGGGGCTGGACGGCGTCACCGAGCAACGACTGGTTGGTTCGGTTGTCGGAGCGACCGCGGTTGTGGTTATTGGACTGCTCGGCGCCGCGGTGAGTGATCGAGTGGTGGGAGTAATTGCCGCGTTTGGCGCCGCGGTTTATCCCCAGTTCGTGATTCTTGACGGGTCTCTTCTGAGTGAGGGCTTGTACCTTCTGTTGGTCAGCGTGGTACTGCTCGCGGTTGTCAGCGCACGAATCGACGGCGACGGCTCGACAAGATGGTGGTGGGTGGCAAGTGGCGCGCTTGGTTTGGCGGTGATTACCCGCAGTGAGGCGGTGTTGCTGGTGCCACTGTTGGTCGTGCCCGCTACTCGACGCATCGATAGAGCGGTCTGGCTTCGTTTGGCATTGCTGGCTTCGACCGGCGTGATTGTGACAATGAGCCTTTGGACGGTTCGTAACGCCGTTTCGTTGGGTCATGCTCAGCCGTTTACCAACAACAGCGGCACGCTGATTGCTGGTGCCAACTGCGGCGACGTCTACGACGGGGTCCAGATCGGGCTATGGCGTTTGGATTGTGTCACGGCTATTGACGTTGGCGGTCGCGCTGAGGGGGATGCCGCAGCGTTTCGTCGCACGGTTGGCTTGGAATATGCGACCGATCACCTTGGGCAGCTACCCGCGGTCGCCGCGGTGCGAGTGCTGAGAACCTTGGGGGCCTGGGACATCCGAACCCAGCTGTATTTCGAGAGCCTCGAGGGGCGCGACTATCAATGGCTTTGGGCTGGTTGGTTCATGTGGCTTGCAATGGTGCCGCTGGCGACCGTCGGGTTGGTTTCGCGTCGCCGGTCGCGGCTCGAGACCTGGCCGCTGGTAGTGCCTGTTCTGTTGGTAGTCGTAACTGCCGCGGTCTCCTATGGCAATCAGCGATTCCGGATACTGGGCGAACCGTCGATGGTTGTGCTGGCCGCGGTCGGCCTCCAAACCCTCACCCGGCACATGCGGATGGCGGGTCGTCGAAGCGGGGATCTTGACGCCAGTCGGCCGTCCACCAGCTAGCCGGATCGGCGGCATCGGTGCCGGTGAGAACGGCGGCGAGTTGACCGATGGCGAGACCGAAACGGGCGGCGCCGTCGCTGCAGTAGTGACTGACGTCGACCTTGCGGACCAGTAGCGCGCCGTCGGGGGTGGTGATTCGCCGTTCGGGGGTGCCTGCGGGAGCAACGATCGGGTCGGGGTCGAGGTAGAACGCAGCGGGGTATCGGTTGGCGGCTTCGGTGAACAGTTCGTTGATGGAAAGGTCGATCGGTTCTCGGTCGACTCCCGGGCTGAGCGACGGGGCCAGGCCAGTGACGGCGACTGTCGCTCCGCCGCTGGTGAGCCGACCAAGCGCATCGTCGAGCAGGCCTGCGTACTCGTCCCGGGCGTCGGGACTGTTGCCTTGCTCGTCAAGGTGAGCGGCGTCGAAACGGGCCCACATGGTCACCACCAACTCCGGCTCGAATTGGTCGACGAGGTCGCTGAGCTGATCCAATGAGCCGTCGTCCACCAACGCGAAGCCGAGGCGAGCCTCGGGGGCTACGTCGAATACGTCAGCAGCATCGAGGGCGGCGGCGATCCCTACTTGGGCGTCGTAAAGATACGAGTCACCCACCAGTAGCACCCGAAGCGGATTGTCGATCGTTGGTGTACGCAAGAGCGGCAAAGCGGGCGGGTCAGTGACGACCAGCGGAGTCGTTGTGGTCGGGGTGATCGCCGCTGACACGGTGGTCGATGTGTCGGCCGCTGTTTCGTCGGTGCGTTCCGGGAACGTGATCGGGCTGCGAGGAGTAGCGCCGATGATCACATTTCGTTCGGGTACGACCGTTGTGAGCACCAGCGCGCAAGCGATGCTCAACCCCAGAACCGGAAAAACTATGTGGGCGCGGTATTGCTTGGCCCACCGGCGGCGGGCTGGTGATTCCACCAACCGGTACGAAGCGATCGTGACCGCCGTCGTAAGGCCGAGGCGCAGCGCCAGTAGGCCAAGGCCGGAGAGGCCGGTTCGTTCGGCGTTGAACACGACGATTATTGGCCAGTGCCACAGGTAGGCGCCGTAGCTCACAACCCCAAGCTGGCGAAACGGCGCAAACGAAAACAGCCGGGCGAGTTGGCCCTGCGGTAGAGAGGTGAGGGCGGCGATCAAGAACGCGACCGCCAGCGCGTGAAGAAGGAAGCCGCCTTTGAAGAACGCGAGATCTGACGACCCGTCGACGGTGAACCAGGACCACGCGACAAACCCGATCGAGATGGCAACAAACAACCGACGCAGTCGGGCGTGTGTGAGCCGGTAGATCCAACGACTCTGGCGGTGCATCGTGATGCCGATGACCGCTCCGATCAGGATCGACGACGCCCTTGTCACGGTGCTTAGGTAGGCCCTGATCGGGTCGTCGACCATCAACGCGATGCTCGATACAACGGCGAGCGCCCCGGTGCCGTAGAGAAGGCGTCGGGATGCAATATTGCGTCCGAGCAGGGCAATCGCCACGAGCGGCCAGATCACATAGAACTGTTCTTCGATTGCCAGGCTCCAGAGGTGGTCAAATGGCGATGGGGTGGTGAAGATCGCCCAGTAGCCATCGCCGGTCGCGATGGTTTGCCAATTGGCGACGTAGACCAAGGCCGCCAATCCCGAGTCGCGAATGCCGCTCAGTTCGTCGGGTCGGGCGACCGTCGCGGCGTAGACGGCACCGGCGGACAACACGAGAAACGCGGCTGGCAGGAGTCGCCAGGCTCGCCGTTTCCAAAACGCCGGAAGGTCGATGCGGCCGGTGGATTCGCGTTCGAGCAGAAGTAGTCGGGTGATGAGGTAGCCCGACAGAGTGAAGAACAAGTCGACGCCCAGAAACCCGCCCTGCAGATATCCGAGGTGAAACGCGATTACGCCGGCAACCGCCACACCGCGCAACCCATCTAGGGCTGGCTGATGCGGAAGTTTTGCTCGGCTTGGCACGGATTCAGTCGTGCCAGTTGATCGTGCTACGCATCGTTGCTTCGAAATCCTCGAAACTCATCGATGTTTTGGCGGCATCGATCAGCTTGGCATCATCGCCGACCAGTGTGCGCAGGGGCGTGGTTGGGTCGAGCGCGGCGCGCACGATCGCGTCGGCAACATCTTGAGGGTTTGATGCCGGGCCGTCGCCATCGAGAGAGGTGAGCGCTGTACGGAAAGCCTCGGCCCGTGCTTGTTGCGGAGATCCGGCCCAATCGGATGGTCGGATGATGTTGTCACCGAACTCGGTTGCGAACCGTCCCGGTTCGATCAGATGAAACCGAATCCCCAGGTGGGCACTCTCGAAGTGGGCCGCCTCGGTGAGCGCTTCCAGCGCGTGTTTGGAAGCCGAATAGACCCCGCCATAGGGCGACGCGACCCGACCGGCAATGCTGCTGACGTTGACAATTGCACCGTGACCGCGAGCGGTCCAGGCCGGAATGGCTATGCGCATGGTGCGCAGCGGCCCCATTACGTTGGTGTCGAGTTGACGATGCATCAGCGTGTCGTCGATTTGCTCGATCGCTCCTTGGATTTCGAAGCCGGCGTTGTTGATCAACACATCGATCGTGTCTATGTCGAACAGCGCAGCCTCGACCGATTCGGGATCGCACACGTCGAGCACGCGAGCTTCGATCGACAACTGCTCGGATTGTCCATCCGCCAGCAGATCGGCGCCCTTCATGAGGTTGCGCATCGTGGCGATTACCTCGTGGCCCTGGCGGGCGAGAGTTATCGCGGTTAGTTGACCAAATCCGCTGTTGCTGCCGGTGATGAGAATGCGTGCCATGTGGTGATCCTGCCACTTGGTTGCGCACGTCGTGCGTCCTACCGCCTATGTCGGTCAGTCAAATGCCGGTATTACCTCGTTGCAGAAAAGCTCCATCGAACGTTTCTGGCGAGCATGGTCGAGCCCCAGGCTGGCGTAGTAGATGAATTGGTCGACGCCGATCGCCTCGTAGCGCTTGATCTTGTCGATGCACTCGTCTGGCGTGCCAAACATCAGGTTTTCGATCAGGTTGCTCGGTTCGTAGTCGGCCGCGTTGCGCACCTGATCCATCGGTAGCTCTTTGGGAAACCCGTCGTAGACATCGCCGAGGTTCTTGAACAGGTTCTCGAACTGGCCGAGTTGTCGTTGGGCCGCGGCGACGGTCGCGTCTCGGCTGGCGTCGTTGTCGTACACCGATGTGTGACGCATCATCGCGAAGGTCGGGCGGGCCTTGCCGGGGTTGGCTTGCATTACCTCGCCGAGCTGTTGGGCGTAGAGCTCCGCTTCGGAAAACGGGCGAGCGATTGGCCACGACATGATGTTGCAGTCGTTCTTGACCGCGTAGTCGAAGGTAAGGGGGTTGCGGGCCGCAACCCAGATCGGCGGATGAGGTTGTTGAACCGGCTTGGGCACCGATGTTGCAGTGGGGAACTGCCAGAACTCGCCGTCGTGCTCGTAGTCGCCGGCCCACAGAGCCTTGAGCGCCGGCAGCATCTCGTGCATGTACTTCCAGCCATCGGTTTGGGAAAGTCCACTGCGCATGCGGTCGAACTCTCGCTGGTAGGCCCCCGAACCAATCCCGAACTCGAGTCGCCCCCCGCTGACGAGATCGAGAAACGCGGCCTCGCCGGCCAAGTCGACGGGGTGCCAGTAGGCCGCGACCGCGACGGCGGTACCCAGTCGGATGGTGCTGGTGTGGGCCGCCCACCACGTAAGGATCTGCAGCGGGTTGGGCGCGATGGTCATTTCGAGGGCGTGATGTTCGGCCGCCCAAACAGTGTTGAACCCTCCTGCTTCGGCCATCTGCACCATGTCGATGGTGTGATTGGCCACGTCGTGCATCGACAACGAGTTGTCGAGCCGTTCGAGATTGATTGCTAGTTGGAATTTCATGGCTGGTCAGCCGCCCCGGTGAGTGAACGAGTCGCGTCGGAAACTGTAAAGCGCATTCGGATCGACTGCGATATCGACCACTGCGGGTTTGTCGGCCTGAAGCGCCGCGGCGACCGCGTCGGTCACTTCGCTCAGCCGTTCGACTTTGAAACCAGCGCCGCCGTAGAGTTCGGCCACTTTGTCAAACGGCGGACTGGTTACGTCGGCGCCGATGTAGCGCTCGTCGAAGAAATCGCGTTGGTACGCCTTCTCGGCGCCCCAGCATTGGTTGTTCATCACGATGGTCACAGTGTTGATGTTGTTGGCGGCTGCGGTGGTGAGTTCGGATAATGCCATGCCAAAGCCTCCGTCGCCCATGAGGCTCACGACAGGCCGGTCGGGACGGGCCAATTTGATGCCGAGTCCGCAGGCGAACGAGAACCCTACGAGACCGAAGTCCATTGGTGTGAACAGCGATTGCGGTGTCCAGTAGTTGAGGGCGTCGGTGGCTTGCAGGCACAAAGTGCCGGCATCGAGGGTGATGGCCGCGTCGCGCGGGAGAACGTTTCGTAGTTCTTTGAACAGCCCGCTTGGCTGTATGGGTGACTCCCGGCTGTCGGCGGTGGCGTCGCGGTTGGCGAGATACTCGACCCGTTCGACTCGACAGGCTTCGGCCCAGGCTTCGACCTCGGCCCTGGCTTGCAGGCTGGCGACCGCCGCGGTGAGTTGGCGCGCCACGGTTGGTGCATCGGCCCATATGCCGATCTCGACCGGAAAGTAGCGGCCGATCGCGGTTGGTTCTAGCTCGACATGAACAATCGCTGCCGCGGGGTTGATGTTGTCGTAGCTGTAGAACGTGGAGTTGAAGCCGAGTCGAGTGCCGAGGGCCAAGATGACGTCGGCTTCCTTGGCCAGCCGACTTGCCACGGGGTTGCCCCGCGGACCCATCTGTCCAGCGTTGAGCCGATGACCAAACGGTACGGCATCGCCGTGTCCGGGCGAGGTGATTATCGGAGCGTTGAGGGCTTCGGCCAACTCGATCGCCGCCTCGTGGGCACCGGTGTTTTTGATTCCGCCGCCGGCGACGATCACCGGGCGTTGCGCTCCTCGCAAAAGTTTGGCGGCGGCGTCGATGGGTTGGTCGGCCCCGGCCGGTACCGAATGGTTCCGGTAGGTCGCCGGTGATTGGAGAGGCTCAAAGTTGGCCTGCGCCGACAAAACATCGCGCGGCAAGTTGAGCTGGACCGGCCCTTGGCGGGGACTCAACGCCAATCGGAATGCTTCTCGAAACATTTCGGGCACACGGTCAGCCGACGTGACGGTCCAGGTCTTTTTGGTGATTGGACCGAACAGTGCTTGCTGGTCGACTTCTTGGAAAGCATCTCGGTACACGTGACCCGATGACAGCGATCCGGCGATCGACACAACGGGCGAGTAGGCGGCCTTGGCCTGAGCCAATCCGGTAACGAGATTGGTTGCGCCGGGTCCGTTCTGGCCAGCAATGATGACCCCCGCCTGCCCCGATGCCCGGGCGTATCCATCGGCCATGTGGGTCCCGGTGCGTTCGTCGCGAACCCCGATGAAGTTGATGTCGTCGCAGTCGTATAGGCCATCGAACAGCTCCATCGTGGCCGAGCCAATCAACCCGAATACATGGCGGACGCCTTCGGCCTGGAGCGACTTTGCCGCCGCTTGACCGCCCGACATGGTTGTGGTTGGTGGGGTCATGAAGTTTCCTTGCAGAGAGTCGAACGCAAAAAGGTCAAGAGCTCGTGGGTGAACGGTGGCGGGTGTTCGAGTAGGCCCATATGTTGCAGCCCGGGCACGATCACGCAGCGAGCGCCGCTGATTTCAGCGGCGATCTCTCGGGCCATGGCCGGGGTCGAGCCGCTGTCGTGTTCGCCGGTGAGCACAAGTGTCGCAACGGTGATGGGAGGTTCGGGTGCTATGAGTTCGGTGACTCCTCGCGCCAGCACCTGGCGGGCCTGAGCAAACGAGTCGAGGTCGTTACTCAGGATCCATTGGCGAACCTGCGATACGAGGTCGGGCTGCTGGACAAAAGCGGCCGGGGTGAACCATCGGGCGAGGGTGGCATCGAGGGTGGTGGCGAGGTCGCCGTCGGCCGTTGCTGCGGCCCGTTGCTCGACGAGGGCCTGAGCTTCGGGGTTGCGACGGTGTGGCGAATTGAGGATCGCCAGCGCCGATACTCGCGAGGGTTCGTCGAGCACCACCCGTCGGTTGATCATTCCGCCCAGAGAAAAACCAACGATGGCGGTTCGCTCTATTCGCAAATGATCCAATAGTTCGATCAGTTGCATGGAGTACAGCGAAAGCGATGCTGGAGCCGGGAGAGGACCCGATCGGCCGTGGCCCCAAAGGTCGTAGTTCAGCACCCGAAACTGGCGGCTGAGATCGTCGACGTGGTCGGCCCAGATCTCGCGACTGAGCCCGATTCCGTGGACCAGGGTCACCCACGGCGCGTCGACGGGTCCCTGGATGTCGAACGCCGTCGGGGAGGAAATCATGCCGGTTGGCTCTGAAGCCGGGCGATCGCCGCGGTGCGGGCGGCATCGAGATGGGTGAGGCTGGCCGCGCGCGCTGCTCGTTGATCGCGGGCCGCGAGAGCATCGGTAAGTTCCCCGAGTTCGGCAACCGACGCGGCTCTCCGAGAGGCGTCGGCAGCCCATTGAGTGCGCAGGTACGAGATCCGAACCACTACGTGCTCCAAGGCCCGGCGCAGTTCTCGGTTACCGCAGCCAACAAAAACAACGTCATACCACTGCTCTTTGGCGGCCCGCATAGCGGAGGGGTCGTTGCCGCGGGCGCATGAGGCGAGGTGGCTCCAGCGGTCGCGAAGCTGTGTGAGTTCGGCATCGGTGGCCCGAACCGCAAAGAGTTCAAACGCCAGGGTTTCGAGAGTTGCTCGAAGTTCGAATATCTCGTTGATGGTTTCGAGGCTCAACTGCGTAACCCGAAACCCTCGGTATGACTCGCGTTCGATCAGTCCGTTTGCTTCGAGGTTGACGAGGGCCTCGCGCAGCACCGAACGGCTGGCGCCAGTGAGTTCGGTGAGCTCTCGTTCGATCAATTTCTGGCCGGGGGCTAGTTCTCCGTCGAGGATCGCCGAACGCACCGTTGTGAGGGCTCGGGCTTGCAAGGTCGGTGCCGTCATCGTCTCGGAACCTAGTTTTGTATACAAAACTGGTCAAGCCCTCCGGGCGAGTAGCTTCATTCGACTGTTGGCGATCCGAGAAAGGGGTTTGTGATGTCGGAAAAGACTTATGACCCCGCCCGCGTGTTTGTGCGGGGCTTCGGCTTGGCCGAGGGCGTCGAGTGGGGCTTTTGGTTGGCGATCACCGTGTGGTGGATTGTCGAACTCGGGCTTGGTCCATTCGAGCTGATCTTGATGGGAACCGTGCTCGAAGCATCGGTTCTCTTAGCCGAGACGCCTACCGGTGTGGTGGCCGATCTGCACTCGCGCAAGAAGTCCCTGATGATCGCTCAAGTCGTGATGGGCGTTGGGTTCATTTGGGCGGTGGCCAGCACAAACTACTGGTTGATCCTGCCGGCCCAAGCTCTGTTCGGGGTTGGTTGGACATTTCGCAGTGGCGCCGACACCGCGTGGGTAACCGACGAACTGAAGGGCATCGGTGCCTTCGATGACGACGACATCGAACGTCTGCTGATCCAAAAGCATCGCTACGGGATCCTTGTTGCCATCGCCACCCTTTCGCTCACCATCGCCGTCGGCACTTTGTGGTCGGTGCGGTGGGCCGCCATCGCCATGGGTCTGTTGCAGATCGCGATGGCTGGGTATTTCTCGCAAACGATGCGCGAAGATCACTTCACTCCCGGCCACGAGCATGGCCGCGGGTTTGTGGACACGCTGCGCCAAGGCCTGTCGGTTGTTCGGACCCGACCTCGACTGCGGGCCCTGGTGTTGGTGATCGTCACCCTCGACATGGGCTCGGAGGTCTTTGACCGCCTCGGTTACAAACACTTTCTCGACAGTGCCGGCTACGAGGACGATTCGCTGTTGGCGCTCGGAGTCCTGTTCCTCGCCCTGGCAATGATGGGGCTGGTTGTCAACGCCATCGCCGGGCGGGCGCTGCATCGCGGATACGGCGTGGCCCGACTGGCCGTACTGCTGTTGCTGTTCGCGGCGGTCGGTGGGGCTCTGGCCGCGGCAACCAGCATCGTCACGGTCATCGCCGTTGGCTACATGGTTCAAGACAGCACCCGCGAGGCGTTGTGGCCGGTGCTTGAGGGATGGGCAAACCGCGATGCCCCGACCGAGGTCCGCGCCACCGTTCATTCTCTGATGGGACAAACAACGGCCATTGGCGAGCTCATTGGCGGAGTGACTTTGGGGGCGGTCGCTGAGTTCACGTCGATTCCGTTCGTGCTTTTGATCTCGGCGGGACTCTTTGCCGTGTCGGGTCTGCTGGCTACCCGAGGAGTCGAACCACGAACCAAGAACGTGTTGGTCAAGTGATCTAGATTGCTGTCGTGACCAGACCCATATCTGATTATTCGGTACTGACGTTTGACTGCTATGGCACATTGATCGACTGGGAGTCGGGCATATGGGACGCCCTGCAGCCGGTCATTCGTTCCAGCGGCCGATCCGACATAACCCGTGACGACGCGCTGCGCCTTTTTGCCGAAGTCGAGACCGCTAACGAAGCCGCTACTCCCTCGCTGATCTACCCGGAGTTATTGCAGGCTGTCCATCGCCAGATGACCGAAGCTCTGGAACTCGACTCATCAGACGAGATGGATCGGCGATTTGGTGCGTCGGTGCCGTTCTGGCCCGCGTTTCGCGATACTGCCGATGCGCTGCGACTGCTCGCGACCCGGTTTGATCTTGTGATCTTGTCAAACGTCGACCGGGCCGGGTTCGCCGCTTCGAACCAGCGCCTCGGCGTTGACTTCGACGCGATCTACACCGCCGAGGATGTTGGGTCCTACAAGCCCAACCCCGCCAACTTCGTGTACATGCTCGACCATCTCGAGGCTGATCTTGGTCACCGCGCCCCCGATGTTTTGCACTGTGCGCAGAGCGCCTGGCACGACCACGGCCCGGTCAACGAGATCGGCCTGGACAACGTGTGGATAGATCGACAGCGCCTCTCCGCCGGAGGTAGTTGGGGGGCAACCGCACCCTTGGCGGCGCTACCCGAAGCCCAACACGTCTTCTTTTCGATGGCCGAGTTTGCCCGGGCGGCCTGCTCGACAGAGCAGTGACCTAGTCCGCCAGCGATTCGGCGAGCCGCACAAACCCTTCGTCGAGGCTGATAGCGGGCTCCCAGTCGAGAGCCTCTCGGGTGTGGCGCTGGTCGAACCAGTGCGCGGTGCTGAGTTGTTCGGCGACAAAGCTGGTCATCGGCGGATCGCTCTTGCGGCCGGTCGTATTCCAGATGACCTCGGCTAACTGGCCAGCTCGTCTGGCCACGGTCTCGGGCACGTGACGGCGGGGCACCACCAGGTCGGCGGCGCCAAGGATTCGAGACACAATCTCGTGGACCGAGCGGGGCTCGCCGTTGGACACCACCAACGCCTGGCCGCCCAACGTCGGGGCGTGGTCGAGCGCGGCGACGAGGGCCGTTGCCGCGTTGTCGATGTAGGTCGTGTCGATCAAGGCGTTGCCCGATCCAATGAACGCAAACCGCCCGGCGCGTGCTCGTTGGATAATCCGGCCCACCAACTGTTGATCGCCGGGTCCCCAAACAAGATGGGGCCGCACCGCCACAATCACCATCCCGGAATCGGAGGCCGCCAAGGCGGCCCGCTCGGCGACGGCCTTGGTGATGGCATAGTGACCATGGGCTTGGTCGGGGTCGGCGGGCCCAGCAACTGCCCCCACCAGCGCATCGCCGTGATGAGCAACCGAGGGGGTCGATACGTGAACAAATCGGTCGACCCCGGCGGCGCGAGCTGCCGCGATGATGTTGGCGGTGCCGTCGATGTTGACCCGCTCGAACTCGCGACGACGACCGGTCGCCGCAACCTTCGCGGCCAAATGGACGACGGCATCGCACCCGTCGACCGCCGCTGCTGCCGCGGCGGGGTCGGTGATATCACCGATTGTTTCGGCGACCGCCAGACCGCTGGCATGACGCTGCATAACCGATGCTTCGTCGCCTCGAGAAGTGAGCAGCGCCACGACGTGGGACCCAAGCGCGCTGGTCGCGCCGGTCACCAAGACCTTCATAGGCGCACCCGTCGATCTCCCCGCAACACCGCCTCGGCCCACCGAGCAACCCGAGCGCGGTCGACCTTGGAGTTGTGGCGCCGATCGACCGGCAAGGCATCGATCGCCAAGACCCCGGCCAACGAGATGTTGGTCACCGATCGAACTTCGTTTTGCAAAGCCAGGTCGACGTGGCGGGCCTTGGGTTGTCGCCCATCTAGTTCAATCACTGCCACGATTTGTTGAGTCCCTGGCGGCCCTACACCAACCACCGCCGCGGCCTTGACGGCTTCGAGGGCCTCGATTTGTTGTTCGGGTCGCACCGGCATTATTGGTCCGTGGGCGGTGGAGATCACGTGGCCAAGCCGTCCCCCAACCCACAAGCGTCCGGCCGTGTCGAGCTCGCCGACGTCGCCGGTTCGGTGCCAACCGGGGGGTTGCGACGCGCAAAAAGTGGTGTGCCAAAGCCGGTCGTAGTGGTCTCGTTGATGGCCGCCCCGGACCACTATTTCGCCCGCAACACCGGGCGTGACGGTCGGTTCGCCGGTCGCGTCGGCGTGGCGATCAAAGGGGCTTATCCGAATCTCGACTCCTTCGACCGGCGCGCCGACGCATACTCCGTCGCCATCGTGGGTCGCGCTGTCGAGATCGGCCAAAGAGATGTCGCAGACCGGCATCAATTCGGTCATGCCGTACGGAGTGTGAGTCTCGGCGTTTTGAAACACTTCCGCGGCGGCCCGCAAAAGCCCGACGCTGATCGGAGCGCCGGCCGACAGCACCAACCTCACTTTGTCGAGAGGTTTGGTTTGTCCATCGGTGAGCGAGTTGGCGGTATCGACGACCGACTGCAGCGGAGCCGGTGACGCAAACACAAGAGTGGCATCGACCGCCGCTACGGCATCGGCGAGCGACGGGGCGGTGAGGGTTGAGGGTTGGCTCAGATCCATGTTTGGAACGGCGGTGGTCATGCCCAACGCCGGACCAAAGAGCGCGAACAACGAAAAAGCAGCAACGAGGCGGTCGGTGGAACTGATGTCATAGAGGGCTTCGATGGCATCTCGTTGAGCCGCTACCTGACGGTGGCGATAGACGACCCCTTTGGACGGCCCGGTTGACCCAGACGTGAACACCACCGCAGCAATCGCCTCGGGAGAGGGCGGAGGCGCCAGCCCGGCGGTCTGGTCCAGCCCGGCGGTCTGGTCGAGGTCGGGGAGCGAGATTCGATTGGGCGGCCAACGCAGGACACGCGCCGCGGCGAGGGCGCGCCCAATGCCGACGAGATGATCGGGGGCCGCGCTCTTTATTGCGTTGGTCATGCCTTTGCGGCCCAGGCCGGCATCTACCAGAACGGCGATCGCCCCTATTCGCCAACACGCGTAGAGGATTGCCGTCAGATCGATCCCTGGCGGAATCATCAGGGCGACCCGTTGCCCGGGCGCAACTCCTTGGGCAACCAGCCCCTCGGCCTTGCTATTGATCAGGCTGGCAAGGTCGGCGAAGTTGATCGACCGACCGTCGCCGTGGAGTTCGACCACGGCCGGTTTATTGGACCCGACCGCATGCGGCGGCGGCACCCAGATCGGCCGCCGGTCAGTGCTCTCGACCGCGGCCGGCGGGGTGCGGGGTACTTGACCAATCCAGTCGAACAGTGTTGGCGCAAAGTCGAGATGTTCCGAGCTGTAATGACCGGCTTCGGCGATGCGGTGAACGTCAGCGTGGGGGAGTCTTGATTCGAGATCGTGAAGGTAGAGGTCCGAGAACACCAAGTCCTTCGATCCCCAAAAGAGCAGGGCCGGCACATCGGTGAGGTCGGCGAGACGAGTCGCAACATCGTCGAGTGTCTCGGCGCTTGGGTGGCTTGGATCGAGAGGAATGTCCTCGACGAAATGGCGAACAGCGGCGCGGCGATCAGCGGAGT
>Ga0209992_10000845_pt1 | contig 37385 bp, 34 predicted proteins | sample 2SBtaG_2_FD_182564 | JGI IMG/M metagenome (GOLD analysis project Ga0209992, IMG submission 182564) | Deep subsurface microbial communities from Kolumbo volcano to uncover new lineages of life (NeLLi) - 2SBTROV12_ACTIVE470 metaG (SPAdes)... | ecosystem: Environmental > Aquatic > Marine >...
GAATATGATAATAATAGTATAATTATTCAATGGGAAGAATCCTTCGATACTGATTTTTTAAGATATGAACTCTATGAGTCGTATGATGGAAATATGGATGAACATGAAATGATTTTTACATCAAATTCATCTGAAAGCCAAGAATATACTCGAGTCGGAATTTACGACAATGAAACACGGTATTATAGAGTAGATGTCATTGATATTTGGGAACAAAAAACGGAAGGTCCAATAAAGTCAGCAAATGCATTTACACGATTTTATAAAACTTTTGGCGGGGGTAATGATGATGAAGGGTATCATGTTTTACCATTAGGTGAAATGGGATTTATTGTTTCGGGTTATTCTGAATCATCAGGTATGGGCATGGAAGATGGTTTATTTTTAAAAGTAGATTCTGAAGGAAAGGAATTAGAATATTTAACTTTTGGTGGTGGTAGTCGAGATATTTTAGTACAATCAATTATTTTACAAGATAGCACCATTGCAATGATTGGAAGAACAGAATCATCTGGTGAAGGCAGAAGTGATGGTTGGTTATTGATTACTGATTTAAATGGTAATATTTTAAATGAGCAAACTTATGGCGGTGCTGAAAAAGATCGCTTTACTTCTATCGTTGAAAAAAATAACGGAAATTTAGCAGTAATGGGTTCCTCTGAGTCATTTGAAAATGGTGCAAGTGAACTATGGTTAATGGAATTAGATCATACTGGAAATATGTTAAATGAATTTAGATATGGTGGGGCTGATTTTGAATATGGTCGTGATTTATATTCTATTCCAATTGGAGGATATTTACTTTTAGGTGAAACTCGATCTTATGGTTCTGGAGGGTTTGATATTTGGTTAGTAAAAGTAAATGAAGACGGTGAAGAAGAATGGAATAAAACACTTGCTGGGACAGGTGGACAAGATTATGCGCGTAAACTTCTTGTAGATAATGATGGAGGTGGATATTTCATTTTAGGAAAGGAAGGAAATAATTCATCGTCTCCAATATGCCTTATTAAAGTTGATTTAGACGGAAATGAAATATGGCGAAATAATTATGGATATACTTCTTCAGATGATGCTGTAGATATGGTTTATTTAAGTGAGAATTCAGATGAAATTTTAATAATGGGAACAACATATAAAAATGGAAATGGTGATCTTTGGTTATTAAAAGTAGATCTAGAATCAAACGGTGCAATAGAATTTGAAAATATTTTTGAAGATGGATTATTGGATGAACATGGTTATGGTATTAATGTAGTTTCAGAAGATGGAGGCTTTATTTTAACCGGAGAAACAAGCTCTTATGGTTCAGGCGGTAAAGATATTCTTCTTATAAAAACAGACCCATATGGCAATACAGTTGGATATGAAGGAAATTGATTTCATTAATAATTATTGCAATTATTGGTTTTGGAGTTTGGTTATATTTTAAATTAATGAATGAAACTACACCCACAATAAAACCGAATAAAATTGATTTTAAAACTACATTACATCGGGAAATTGAAAAATTAAAGGATAAATAATTGAAAATGACTAATTTATTTATAATTCTAATATTTGGATTATTTTTTATACATTGTTCCTCTCCTGAAAAATCTAAAATTGTTGATATTTATGCAGATGGTTCTCCAAAAGAAATAGAAGTATATGCAGGAAATCCGCCTAAAAGATATTTATCAAAAATTATTTACTTATCATCTTTTGGCGATACATCAATGACAATTAATGTTGAAGATGGTGATACTCTCATGCCTGAAATAAATAAAGAAATTGAAACACAATCATTTGAAAACGGTAATAAAATGGTTGTTCAACATTGGAAAATTTTAGGTCATAGTGAATCGTTAACAGAGGTTCATTATTTTGATGATACTGGGGATATTTTACAAGTTGATGATAAAGTTAATGGTGTATTAAAAAAATATGCAGAATTACACGAAGACTTAAAAAAATGGTTGAAACCAGAAAACAATCCATTTAAAAATTATTTACATGGTAAATGGGATGTGACTTTAAAAAATAGTACACGAAAATATATTGCTGAATTTAAAGGTAGTGCATATTCAATTGCTGAGTTAGACAAAGTAGGTACAAAAAAATGGGAAGAATTTCATAGTGTAAATTATTTATGGAATTATGAATTAGAGTTTAGAATGTTAAATAAAGGCTTTCCAAAAAGCCGAATTAAATCAGGTACAAGAGAAAATTATATATTACATATAGATACGAAGTATGAATTCCTAATGGAGGGAAATTCAAAAAAATATTCATTTTCTCGCCAGGAATAAATTATTCACTTTTAACCCATTCTCCATTCTCATAAAATTTATGATTTAATATTTTACCATCTTTTTTCCACCATTTTTGAGAACCATTTTTTTTACCATTCGCATAATTTAATTCGGATTTTATTTTTCCATTTTTATGCCAACTGTACTGAGTACCCTCTCTTAATCCATTTACAAAAAATAATTCAACCCATTTATTTCCGTTATCATAATAGGTAATATATTTTCCATTTCTTCCTTGAGGTTTTTCAATAGTATTTAAGTTTTGAGTTTCTATTTTTTTTAGAGCTACAATATTATTAGATGTTTCAACAACTATAACTTCTTTAGTTTCAATTATTTGTTTTGACTTTTTTTCAATATTTTTTTTAACTTTTTGCTCTACTTCTAATTCTCTACTATTAGATGTATCTACATTTATATCTGCAATTTCAATTTCAGGTTGAATCGATTTGAGTTTAAAATTACCAATAAATAAAGCACCCCCAATTAGAAAGATACTCGCTATTCCAATAGAAAAATATTTAAATAATTTATTATACTTTTCTTTGCGTTTTATATCTGTTTCAGACTGATTTAATTCTGAAACCCATGATTTTTGTTTTGTTTTGTTTTCAGTCATTTTATTAAAAAATTAATCACTTAATTTATTACATGAAATAAATTAATATAATCTTTTTTTACACACTCTATTTTTCAGGCTTTTCCCTGAAAGGTATCGATTAAGATTTTCAGCAAATTGCACAACAACATCATGTTGATATTCAGGAAAGTTCCCAGAAATATGTGGAGATAAAAATACATTATCTAACTCAAACAGCGGACTATCTTTATCCAATGGTTCATTTTCAAATACATCAAGTCCTGCACCTGCAATTTTATTTTCTTTAAGTGCGTGAATCAGTGCAGACTCATCAATTATAGCTCCTCTTGCAATATTGATAATAAATGCTGACGATTTCATTTTTCCTAATTCAGCTTTACTAATCATTCCGTTTGTAAGTGGTGTAAGAGGACAAGCTACAACAATATAATCACTATTTTTTAAAAGATATGTTAATTCTGAAAGTGGAATTAATTCATCGACTATTTTTTTATTTTCAATTTTTTTCTGTAATCTCCGTGTCGCAATGACCTTCATATCAAATGCTTTTGCTTTTTGGGCAATAGATTTTCCAATTTCGCCAAATCCTATTATTCCAATTGTTTTATTTTTTAGTTGAATTGTTTTCTTTGCCAATTCCCATTGAGCCCATTTTTGATTACTTTTAAATTTCTCACAACCTAAAAACTGTTTAGAAAAATAAAGAATCATGCCCATTACAAATTCAGAAACTGGTCCTGCGTGGATTCCACTTGCATTTGTAATAATTGTTTTACTTTTCAAAATTTCAGGAAATAAACTTTGTTCAATTCCAGCAGACCCTAAATGGACCCATTTTAATGTTTTAGATGAATGAGAAAATATTTTTTCATTTATTTTATAAGCTACAAGAATATCTAATGAATCAATTTTTGTTTTTAAATCATCATCATTTCCAATCTGTAGAAAAGTTATTCCATTTTTTTTGTCTAACTTGGATTTAAGTATTGAAGTTAATGTAGAGTATTTTTCTTGATTTTGAGTAAGTTGTAATCCAATTTTCATTGAAATATTATAAAATATACTGTTTTAGTTTATTAAATAATTGATGTGTTGCTTCTACATCTCTCATTACATATTCATTTACGGCATCAATATTGCCTTCTTCAAATGCTATTGCAACCGTATCACCCTTTACTTCACCTTCTTTGGGAGACTGAATCCCAAATGATCTACATGCAATATCCATACTAACAGAATTATAACTATTCCAATTACACAGATACATCATAACATCAATATGGCTTTTGTAAGAAAATCGGCGTAAATCTTTAAAGTTATAATTATTAATTTCAATTCCATAATGAGCACTACGGACTAATAAAAATGGAATATCAAAGCCCATACCATTGTAATGAACAAATCGAACACCACGAGAACTAGGGTGATTAATAATATTAAAAAAAGCATTTAATGTAGCTTCTTCATTTTCCTCGCAAATAACTTTATCTTTTGTTTGCCCATTATCTTGTAGCCATCTCATCCCAATACATAACACTTGACCAAAAAATGGAGAGGTTGATCTTATTAATGATTCTGCATTTTGAGGATCATCACCTGTGCGTTCAATTCGTGCCTGTGTTTTTTGTAATATAACTTCTTCCACAGTATCATCAATTGGATTCCGAGGTATGGTTTCAATATCTAATATTAAATATGCCATGAGCGTTTTCCTTTAAATTTTGTCCAGTGGACTGATTAAATTATTAAATGCTGGTTTTGTAATATGAGTATAGATTTGAGTTGTTTCAAGTTTTTTATGGCCTAATAATTTTTGAATATATCTAATATCAGTACCTTGTTCTAATAAATGTGTTGCAAAACTATGTCTTAGTGTATGGATAGTTGCAGGGGTTTTAATTTTTGCTTTTTCTAATGACCTTTTATAAAATGAACGGATTGAAGTTGTACTATATTTTCCTCCTTTAGGGTTTTCAAATAGAAAAACTTGAGGTAAATATTTATTTATATAGGTTTTTATAATTGGAGTTAGTTTTGAGGATAACATTATTACTCTATCTTTTTTCCCTTTAGCACCGCGGATAATTATTGTTTTGCGAACATAATCAATATCCTTAATTTCTAAATTAATTAATTCACTAATTCGTAACCCACCTGAATAGATGGTCATTAAAATAGTTTTATGTTTCAAATTTGGTGTGTGTAAAAAAATATTTTTTATATCAATAACGGATAATACTGTTGGCAGTTTTTCTTCTGGTCTGAATGAAAACTTTAGTGATGAAGGAAATTCTTTTAACAATACTTTTTGGTAAAGAAATTTTATTGCAGAATAAATTTGCTTCATTGAGGACAATGAATAACCTCTATCAATTTTACAATAGTTTAAATAGTTTTGAATTACAGTTTCATCTATTTTTTTAGTTTTATTGTGTTGAATATACTCAATAAATTTATTGAGTGCAGAAATATAAGAACTAATTGTTTGTTTACTATAATTCTGTATATTTAGTTTTTGTAAATAATTATTAACAAGTACATCTTTTAACATGAATATTTCCGTTAATACACTATTAAAAATTAATACATATAACCCGATAAACACAATAGTGTTTATCGGGAAGTTGATGTGCCATTGAAAAAAAGAAAAGTCCACCACACGTTCAAGCTCTTTTGCTGCTTCGTGCCTCAGCAACAAAAGAGCTTTCACCTCCCCACCACCACCCTAACTGTGTGATTGTTTTAATACTCATTTAATGAGATATTGAAATATAATTCCTATTTTGCACACTGAATTAAACAATTCAAAAAATGAACCGAATTAAAGAGGTTTTAGAAGAAAAGGGTATCAAGCAAATCTGGTTAGCTGAACAACTCGGGAAGAGCTACAATATGGTAAACTCTTATGCCCAAAATAGAAGACAACCAAGCATCGAAGACCTTTATAAGATTGCAGAAATATTAGGCGTTGAAGCCAAAGAATTATTAATTGAAAGAACAGACTTAAAATAATGGCTGAAAAAAAAGACCCAAAAGACGGATATATATTTGACTACATTTCAGGTGCTGAAATAAAAGAAACACCTGAAGAACGAGATGCTGTTCAAGTATTTTCAAAACAACTTATTGAGGATTATAACTATCCAAAGGAAGTTATTCAAACTCGTCCTCAATTTAGAGTAAAAATTCGACCATCTGACACTAAAAAAGAATATCCAATTGACATAGCAGTTTTCTCATCCGAAAAGAAAACAGATGATGATATTTTCTTAATCATCGAATGTAAAAAGAAAAACCGAAAGGACGGATTAACTCAATTACAAGATTACTTAAGATTTTCCAAAGCCTATATTGGCGTTTGGTTTAATGGCTCTGAAAGGCTATTTATAAGAAAAATTGAAAAAGATGGTAAAATTGAATTTGAAGAAATACCAAATATTCCTGTATTCGGCCAAAGACTTGAGGACATTGGTAAATTTAAAAGAAAGGATTTAAAACCAACTCACAACCTTAAGGCTACTTTCAAGGCAATTAGAAATCATTTAGCAGCTAACACTGTTGGTGCAACCCGAGATGAAGTTTTAGCACAACAATTAATAAATATTATTTTTTGTAAGATATATGATGAAAGGTTCACAGAGCCTAACTCAATTGTATCTTTTAGAGCTGGAATTGTTGAAGATGTTGCTGATGTGCAAGAAAGAATACTTGATTTATTTGAAAAGGTTAAAAGAAAATACAAAGAAGTATTAGATAAAAATGATGTAATTACTCTTGACGCTAAATCACTTACATATGTTGTAGGGGAACTTCAAAATTATTGTTTGATAGAAGCAGAAAGGGATATTATTGCTGATGCTTTCGAAACATTCATTGGTCATGCCTTAAAAGGAGGTCAAGGCCAATTTTTTACACCAAGAAATGTTGTAAAAATGATGGTTGACATTGTGGACCCCAATGATGAAGACCTAATAATTGACCCAGCTTGTGGTAGTGGGGGATTCTTAATAGAATCTCTAAGGCACGTTTGGAAAAAATTAGATGCTGATGGTGAAAAATATCATTGGAATAAAGCCAACTTACAAGAAGAAAAAATGGAAGTTGCACTTAACAAAATTAGGGGAATTGATAAGGATTATTTTCTATCAAAAGTTGCAAAAGCTTATATGGCAATAATAGGTGATGGAAAAAGTGGAATCTTTTGTGAAGATAGTTTGGATGAACCGGGAAATTGGAAAAACAAAACAAAGTTAAAAATAGATATAGGGAAATTCAGCATATTACTAGCCAATCCACCTTTTGGCTCAAAAATACCAGTTAGAGGTCAAGAGAAAATTAAGCAATATGATTTAGGGCACAAATGGAAAAAAGACAAAAAATCTGAATTATGGGAGAAGTTAAAATTAAAAGATAAGGAAGCTCCACAAGTGTTATTTATTGAAAGAAGTATTCAATTACTACGAGATAAAGGAAAAATGGGCATTGTCTTGCCAGACGGTGTTTTTGGCAATGACACATTCGGTTATATTAGAAATTGGCTTATGACTCAAGGAAGAGTTCTAGCAATTATTGATGTTCCGTTAGAGACATTTATGCCTAATACATCAACTAAAACAAGTGTTTTAATTTTTCAAAAGTTGCCAAAAAATGAAATACCAGAAAACTATGAAGTATTCATGGCAATTGCGGAATCTTGCGGACATGATAGAAGAGGTAAATTAACAGAGGAAGATGATATTTCGTTAATAGCTCCGAAATTCAAACAATGGGTTTCTGATAATAATATTAAACTTTAATTTTTAGATGAAATCATTCTCTGTAAAAACATCGGCTTTTCAATTTGGTAACAGATTAGTACCATCCTTCTATTATTACACCCAGATATTAAAGGAAAAAAACAAAAAACATGGTATTGATTATGAAGTTTTGGAAGATTTATGTGATACCATTTCTGATGGTGAACATTCACACATAAAGAGAAATAAAAATGAAGGTGTAAGATATTTATATGGTAGAAATATAAAAGAAGGAATAATAAACTTTGACCCTATTTCTGATGACCCATATATTACAAAAAATGACTATTCTCTATTTACCAGATGTCATATTAAACAAGATGACGTTTTAATTGCGATATATGGAACAATAGGAAAATCAGCCGTATATAAAAATGAGTATGTCGGAACGGCTGGAATTCCTCGGCATATTTCTAACATTCGATTAAAATCTGAATCCAAGATTACATCAGAGTTCTTGACAGCATATTTTAGGTCAAAATTAGGTAAAGGTCAATTATTTAGTTCGACAACAGGAAATATTCAACAACTACTGTCATTAAAAAACATTAGGAAACTCGATATTCCAATACCTGAAAAAAACATTATTAAAAAGGTTTCCGAAATAGAAGTAAAAGCAATTAAATATGAAATTCAAGCGTTAGCTTTAATCGAAAAGGCTAAATCATATTTTTACGATAAAACTGACTTGAAAAATCAAAATTTTGAATATAAAAAGCATTTTGAAACTAACATATCTGGTTTAAAAAGCTATGATTTGTGGACTCCTAAATATTCATTCCCTTATTACAACGATTTCATTACATTTCTAAGATCCTCATTTCCTATTGAAAGTCTAGGCAAGTTGGTTGAAATAAAAAACGGAGATGAAGTCGGTAGCATAAACTACATAAATTATGAGGACAAAAAAGAAAAGGACGTAGCTTTCATTAGAACTTCTGATATAGTAAACTTTGAAATTGACCAATACCCTGACTATTTTATTGAAAAAACTGTTTTTGATGAACTAAATCAAGACATAAATCAAAATGATATTATTCTTACGAAAGATGGAAAAATTGGATTAACAGCCTTAATAGGGGAAAATGACAATGTTATCATTTCTTCTGGTATAAGCCGATTAAGAACAAATGAGTACGCTAAAGAAATCGGATTGACACAGGAGTATCTTTTTTTAATGCTCGCGATTAAAGAAGTTGGTTTATATGGTAGTCAAAAGAGGTCTGTTGTTGCTTCAACTATACCGCACTTAAGAGAAGAACGTTTGAAAGATTTAGAAGTACCAATTTTGGACAAGGAATCCATTAAGATTATATCCGAATTTATTGAAAAAGCTTTCAAGCTTAAAGATAAAAGGAAATTACTTGTAAAGGAATCAGTTAAAATTCTTGACAATTATTTCAAATTAGAAGATGACTTGTAAACGCAAGTTCAAGCACATTGCAATCCTCGTTCCTGAGGTTGCAAAGAGCTTTCTCGCCAACGCTAAAAACGAAATGAATAAAATAAAAACGGCATACAACAAGGTATATAGTGCATAGCCGCCATGCGGGACGGCAACGTACCATATACAAAACGTTAATAATTTAAAATGATGAAAACCAAAAAGCCGAAAACCAAAATTTCACTTCAATTATTATTTCTATTTACAGTTTTGGTATCTTGTAACACAAATAAGAACAACATTGATGAAGGATATTCCATAAACGGAACTATAGAAGGTGTGGCAAATGGAAAAGCTATTTTAGCAAAACTTGATTTAGTGACTAACGAACGTGTTGATGTTGACTCTACTGAAATTAAAAACGGAAAATTTAAATTTTATGGGAGCCTTGAAAGTCCATATGTGCATACCCTGTTAATAAATAAAAAAAGTAATATTCATTTCTTTCTTGAAAATAGCAATATAGATATAAAAGCAAATATCAATGAGATAGAGAATGTGAAAATAATCGGCTCAAGAGAAGACAGCTTATTTCGTTCTTATAAAACGGATGATATTTTCGAGAGAAAAAAAGGAATGGAAATCATGTTAAAATATCCAGACTATTCCTTCGCAGCTTTTACAGCTTATTATCAATTTCAATTATACAATATCCATTTAGATACTCTAGATATTATTGTGAACAACTTTAAAGAGCATGTAACTAAATCAGAATATTATAAGCACTTAAAAAAATTACTTCCTTCTATAAAAAGAGTTGCCATATCTCAACCTGCACCAGAATTCTCCATTCCAAATACAGAACAAAAACTTATGAGTTTGAATGAATTTAAAGGGAAGTATGTTTTGATAGATTTTTGGGCTTCTTGGTGTGCTCCGTGCAGAGCTACAAATCTAGAATTAGTTAAAATTTATAATCGCTTTTCAAATAATGACTTTACTATTATTGGAATATCAGTAGATAAAGATAGAGATAGGTGGCTCAATGCCATAAAAACAGACAAGCTTTCTTGGACCAACTTGTCAAATCTAAAGGGTTGGGACAAAGTTTCAACTGCATACGGAGTTAAAGCAGTTCCTCAAAATTTTCTTATAGATCCTACTGGAATCATTATTGATAAAAATATTGAACCAGAAGATTTGGTTGAAAAACTTGAGAATATTTTTTCTAACAAAAAAAGGAAATCATAAAATTAAATTAAGCGAGATTGAAATAAATAAATTGAAATCAAACCAGTAACATCTTTATTCTATCTATTTTTACCTTTTTAGCAGTAAATTATACATATCTTATTATTAACTTCTTGTATTAATATAAATAATTATCCTAAATTACTGTTATGACAGCAATAAATGAACTACATAAAATTATATTATTTCATCGCAAACAAGCTAAATTGAGCAGAAATGAATTAGCAAAATTAGCCGGAATTGGTAAAACAGTAATTTATGATTTGGAAAAAGGTAAAAGAACAGTTCGTTGGACTACAATTTTAGCGATTTTAAATGCATTGAATATTAAAATAAAATTTCAAAGTCCATTAATGGAAGAGTATGAGAAAAGCACGAATCAAAATTCATAATCTTCCTGCTGGAATTTTAACAGAAACTGACTCAAATTTTTATTTTTTTCAATATGACAAAGACTATAATGGTGATCCTATTTCGCTAACAATGCCAGTTCATAATAAACCCTATGAATTTGATTCTTTTCCACCCTTTTTTGAAGGATTATTACCTGAAGGCGGACAGCTTGAAGGATTATTATTGAATTATAAAATTGATAAATCTGATTATTTCACCCAATTAATATTAACAGGACAAGATTTAGTGGGTGCGGTTACTGTTGAAGAAATGATAAATTTAGATGAATAGATGTCCCATTACTTACACACTTTGTGAAAATAAATATAGTAAATCAGGACTTATAAAATTATCACCACGGTTAATTGATTTAAACCCATTACCATTTACAGCACAAGAGCAACGACAAGAAGCAACTTCAAGAGAAGTTAAAATGTCTATTCAGGGTGTACAACCAAAATTGAGTGCAATTTTATCGACTAAAAATCGAGCCATGGAAATAGTAGATAGTGGTGGAAAATATATTATTAAACCTCAAAATAATATTTATAGTGAATTGCCAGAAAATGAAGATGTAACTATGAAAATGGCAAAATTATTTGGGATTGAAGTTCCATTAACAGGCCTTATTTATTCAAAAGATAGAAGTTTTAGTTATTTTATAAAACGGTTTGACCGTTTCGGAAAAAATAAAAAAAATCATATAGAGGATTTTGCTCAATTAACAAATAATAAAAGAGAAACAAAATACAATTGGTCAATGGAAAAATTAATCCCTGTTATTGAAAACCATTGTACATTCCCTTTAGTTGAAAAGAAAAAATTATTTAGAAGGACATTATTTTGTTTTTTAGTCGGAAATGAAGATATGCATTTGAAAAATTTTAGTTTAATAACAAAAGAAAAAAAAATAACGCTTAGCCCTGCTTACGACTTACTCAACTCAACAATACCAATAAAAAATACAAGAGAAGAGTTTGCACTTCCATTGGCTGGTAAGAAAAATAATATTCAAAAGAATGATTTAATAAAATATTTTGGAAAAGAAAGATTGCAGCTTACCGATAAAACAATATCGTCTGAAATTCAAAATATTATAAATAACAGAATAAATATGGATAATATAATAAATATTTCTTTTCTATCTGATGGAATGAAGGTAAAATATCTTGAATTATTATCGAGTAGATATGATAGGTTGATAACTTAATTACTTAATTTAAATGTTTAGTTATAATTCACAAAATAATTACCAACTCACTTCATTTTTTATACACTAATTCTCAGCCTACAAAAGTCATTAACACTTCTGTTTTTAAAATATCCTCTTCTTTGCAAGTGATGATATCTTGAGATAAAACCGTAAAATCAGCATCAAATCCTTTTTGAATACGGCCTCTTTGATTTTCTTCATTGTAAATCAAATATATAGGTAAACAATCAACTAATAAAGCTCGTTTATTTAATTGAAAATAAATATATTATATTTTTCTAGCTATTGTTTTTATTAAATTTTCAGGTGAAGTTATTTTTTTTTCTAAAATAAGTTGATAAATTCTATTTTTAGCAATAAATAAATTATTTCGTTTCAATTTTGGATCCCTTCCTAAAGTTTCTAAATTAAACTTATAAAACTTCCCTTTTTTTAGTAAAAATTCTCCGAAAATATCATTTTTAATTACGACATTAGATAAACATTCAATTGTAGTTTTTGCTTTTTTAAAAGCTAAATTAAAACTACCGTTTATTTTAAACATAGATATCTTTTTATTTTCTGCAAAAACGTTTGATTTAATTTCTAATTCAAAATCATCATTAAATCCGATGTATTTCTTTATTTTTAAAACATCTTTTCTAATTTTATCTACAGAATTATAAATAGTATTTCTCTTTTTTTCTTCAAATAATCTAGTCTCATACATATTCATCCCTCTTTCAAATGGAAAAGAAAAACGCTCTAAATCTTTAGCCGAAATTATAAATTCAATTTTACATTCTGCATTCAAATCAGCAAACCTTTGAAAAATTTTACTTTTACTTTTATCTTCAATATCTTTTAAAAACATCCCTGTTAAATCAGCTGTTTTGGGGTTGCTATTTTTAATATTAGAGCGAATAGATGCATATATCATGTATATCATCCTACCATTTGAACTCCTTTTAATAGTATTAAATTGTTCTTCCGTCAATCCAACCCATCTGTCTTTTTCTGAAGTATTCTTTATTTCTATAAAAATATTTGGTTCTCTAATTTTTTTATTTTCAAGAATATTAATTATATCTGGTTCATCTTTTACTTGCGAATTTGCTTTTATATCAAAATCTAAAATATAATTTTTATTTAAATTATTAAGTTTTAATATTTTCTCAACCCCTATTTCTGTCAATTTCCCTAAAGTAAATGCATCTAAAATAGCACCTAACCCTCTAGGTTCGCCTGTTGTTCTTCCTGTTGTATTTTTTGATGGATCAATATAATAGTTTGTGCCAAACTCAAAAACTCTTATAAAATCGTCTAATTTTAAATCATAATATTTCATATACTTAAAACCTTTATTATTTCATTACTTATTCGCTCTACCAATGGAGTTGTTACTGAATTACCGGCTTGTTTATATAATTTACTATTTGCAAGAGGTGGTAAAATAAATTTATCAGGAAACCCTTGAAATAAAAAACATTCTTTAGGAGTGAGTTTTCTAATCCCAAAATCATCTTTAATTAGTGGTACATTATGCCCTCCAGTTCCCATATTTGCAGTTAAAGTAGGGCAAACATTACTTTTATTTTCCCTCACATAAACTCTCCGCCATTGATAAACAGTATCTTTAGAAATCATTATTTTTTCAAGTTTGGGGTAATATTTATGATCACGATGATAATAATACTTTTCTTCTTGCTTATCATTTTCAAGAATATCATGGATTGTTTTTGTCAATTGTATTTCATTTGGGAATTTAAATTTATAATAGTTTTTTACTTGATTTGGATCAAAAGCTACAATAAATATGCGTTCTCTGTTTTGAGGTATATTTGCATGTGTTAAAGAATTTAATACCTTATAATTTACTTTATATCCTAATTTATTTTCCAAAATTTCAGTTATAATTTTAAATGTTTTTCCTTTATCATGCGAAACTAAGTTTTTAACATTTTCAAGAAATACAACTTTAGGTTTAAACTTTTTTAAAATCTGCTCAATATCAAAAAATAAAGTACCTCTTGTATCATCAAACCCGTTTCTTCTACCTGCAATTGAAAATGCTTGGCAAGGAAAGCCAGCACATAATATATCAAAACGATTAGGAATATATTTTTTTGTTAATTCTTTAGTAATATCCCCAAATGGAATTTCACCAAAATTATTAAAATAGGTTTGTTTCGCTGATTCATCCCATTCACTTGAATATACACATTTCCCACCTGAGTTTTGTAATGCTATTCTAAATCCTCCAATCCCAGCAAATAAATCGATAAAAGTAAATTCTGGGGATTTTAAATGAGGAAAGGGAATATCATTTTGATAATCAAATAGAAATGCTTGTAATGCATCTTCAGCAATTATATCTGATATGTTTTGTTGCGGATTTTTATATTGCAACAAATTTTTTACATATTTAATTGCATCATATTTATAAAATTGAGATTCCCCAATTTGGTGATTATACAAATAATGAGTAAATGATGCCTTATATTCATTTAAAGGTTTTACGGTTCTAACTTTGAAAGATTTATTATTAAAATCTTCAAATGTGATTTTTTCTATTAATTCCATTTATATTTTTTCAATTTCTAAAATCAAGTGACAAATATTATATTATAATTTAAAAGCTTTTTCATTTTTTATAAACTAATTCTCCGCCTACAAAAGTCATTAACACTTCTGTTTTTAAAATATCCTCTTCTTTGCAAGTGGTGATATCTTGAGATAAAACCGTAAAATCAGCGTCAAATCCTTTTTGAATACGGCCTCTTTGATTTTCTTCAAATCCTCCATAAGCCGCCCAAGTTGTCAACATTTTTAATGCTTCAATGCGATTTACTTTTTCTTGAGGTTGCCAACTAATATCATCTGAATAATTAGGGTTTTTTCGGGTAACAGCTGAGAAAAATTCTAAAAGCGGGTTTCCTTTTTCTATAGGGCAGTCAGAACCACCGGGAATTTTTAAGCCTGCATTAATAAATGATTTCCATCTTGAAATACGATGAGATCTATCATTTCCAATTCGTTTATCCATCCACCGAGAATCACTTGTACAGTGTGATGGTTGCATTGATGGCAAAATATCATTATCTACAAAAGTTGGGATATCTTCATCCCGCACCATTTGTGCATGTTCCACTCTCCACCTTAAATCATTTTGACCTTGTAGATATTTTTTATAGGTGTCTAAAACTAACTTATTTCCTTTATCTCCTATTGCATGAGTACATAACTGAAAACCAAAGTGATGGCATTTTTTGGCAAGTTCATCAAACTCATAATTAGACAATAAAATAAGTCCAAAATTTCCAGGGTCATCTGAGTATTCATCAAATAAACATGCACCACGGCTACCTAAAGCACCATCCATAAATGCTTTTACCGCTCGTATTGTATATCTCTCATTAACTATTTTTCCTTGTTGAAACCATTCCTTTAAAAAATTAGCATCATTTCCATTTAACATACCATAACATCTAATTGGAAAGCGTTCTTTATTTACTAATTTTTGAATTGAAGTTACAATTTTTCTATCTTGCCATGCATCATGAATACCTGTAATTCCATTGGCAACTGTCTGTTTAAGTCCCGTTTCAATATACCTCATTACATCATAATCACTTGGTTTAGGAATCGCATTCCTAATTGTTTCCATTGCGTTATCAATAAATATACAATCATTAATCACTTCGCCTCCAGGAATAACATCTGGATTTTCCTCATATCCCGAAATTTGCCTTGCTCGTTTATTCACCCACAATGCATGTCCATCAATTCGAGTAAGCGCTATTGGGTGGTCAATAAATAATTCATCAAATATTTTAGCACTTGGGAATTCAGCATTATCCCATAAAGATTGATCCCATCCTCTTCCTAAAACCCAAGAACCCTTCGGATAATTATTTAACTTATTTTGAATTAATTCTACAATTTGAGAAGGAGATTTCATTCCAACCACATTTAAATTTTCTAAAAATTTCCCTAAATTTGATAAGTGATAATGGGCATCAATAAACCCCGGAATTACTGTGGCACCCTCCAAATTTAAATTTCGTGCAGAATACATTCGTTGGTTTAAACTTTCAATTTTACCATTTTTTATAAATATATCTTGAACTTTAGGTTGCTGTGGATTTAGTGTAATAAAATTTGCATTTATTAAATTTAATGGTGGTATTTTCATAGTTAAATTTAATGATTGTATATGGAACCCGCATAAAAAAAGAAGTAATTTAAACATTAATATTTTATAGGATTTATTACCAATTTATGAACATAATTGATTTAAGAAGTGACACTGTTACACTCCCTACAAAAGAAATGATGGATGCAATTCAAAATGCAAAATTAGGTGATGATGTATTAGAGGATGATTTTGTAGTTAAAAAATTAGAAGATGAAACAGCTAAATTAACAGGAAAAGATGCTGCATTATTTGTACCAAGTGGGACAATGGGTAATATAATTAGCATAATGGTGCACTGTCCTAGAGGAAGCGAAGTAATTTTAGGAGATAAATCTCATACATTTAAATATGAAGCTGGGGGAATCTCAGCATTGGGTGGTATTCATTCTGCTCAACTATCAAATAATTCAGATGGTACAATTGATATTGATAAAATCAAAACTTCAATAAGAGAAGATAATGTTCATTTCCCAAAGACAGCCTGTATTTCGTTAGAAAATTCACATAATTTATGCAATGGCTCGCCAATAAATATAGAATATCTCTCACAGGTTTACAATATTGCTCAAGAAAATAATTTAAAAGTTCATACAGATGGTGCTCGAATATTTAATTCAGCTGTCGCATTAAATTTAGAATTGAAAGAATTAACAACATATACTGACTCAATTACTTTTTGTTTATCCAAAGGATTATCAGCACCTATTGGTTCAATGGTCTGTGGAACAAAAGAATTTATTTATCATGCACGAAGAACACGAAAAATACTTGGTGGCGGAATGAGACAAGTTGGGATTTTAGCTTCTGCAGGTTTAATATCTATATCAAAAATGACAAATCAATTAAAAACTGATCATCTCCATTTATCTCAACTTGCTAATGGTTTATCTCAAATTAAGAAAATTGAAATTAATCCAACTAATTATAAAACTAATATTTTATATTTTAGTATAACGAATAATCCATTTAGTGATGAAGAATTTATTCAACACATGGAGAAACAAGGAATTCGATTTTTTGCATTGAGTAAAAATAAATTTAGATTAGTAACACATTCTGGAATATCTGATAAAGATATTCATTTTACTTTAAATGTTTTTAATAATATATTAAATTAAACTTATCACTCAAAAAGGTTAATAATAATGAATAAAACTATATTTGTATTTGGTAATGGAAAAGCAGATGGTAATGCAAATGATAAAAATATTCTTGGTGGAAAAGGTGCTAATCTGGCTGAAATGACTCATATTGGAATTCCTGTTCCTCCAGGATTTACTATTTCTACAGAAGTATGTACATATTTTATGAAAAATAATACTTATCCATTGCAATTCAAAAGCGATGTAAAAAAAGGATTAAAATTTGTAGAGAAAAATATGAATCAAATTTTTGGTGATTCAGATAATCCATTGCTCATTTCAATACGATCAGGTGCAAGACAGTCTATGCCGGGTATGATGGAAACAGTTCTCAATATTGGTTTAACAGAAAAAACAATTCCTGGATTAATTCAAAAGTCAGGGAATTCACGGTTTGTATATGATGCATACAGAAGATTGATAACTATGTATTCAGATGTTGTGATGGAAAAAGGGAATTCCAATTTAGCCACAGTGAAAGACGGAATCAGAGAACAACTTGAACAAATCATGTTGAACTTAAAAAATAAAAAAGGGATTGAACATGATACCGAACTTTCATCAGAGGATTTAAATCAACTTTGTAAACTTTATAAAAAAAAGATATTTAAAGTATTAGGTGAAGAATTTCCAGATGATCCATTTCTGCAACTATGGGGTGGAATTGGAGCTGTATTTTCATCGTGGAATGGAAAAAGAGCTATTAAATATAGAAAGATTGAAAATATTCCAAATGAATGGGGAACGGCAGTAAATGTTCAAGCTATGGTTTTTGGAAATATGGGTGATTCATCTGCAACAGGTGTAGCATTTACACGCAACCCAGCAACAGGTGAAAATAAATTTTATGGAGAATGGATGGTTAATGCACAAGGCGAAGATGTTGTTGCAGGAATTAGAACTCCAAACCCTTTGAATGAAAATAGTAAAACATCAGAATCTTCAAATTTAATTAGTTTAGAACAAGCAAATCCTAAAATATATTCTGAATTATTAGTTTATAGAGAAAAATTAGAAAAGCATTATAGAGATATGCAAGATATTGAATTTACTATTCAAGATGATAAACTTTGGATGCTTCAAACAAGAACTGGGAAACGAAATGGTGGTGCTTCTATTCGAATTGCAATTGAAATGTATGAAAATGAAGAAATATCAAGAGAAGAAGCAATTCTAAGAATATCTCCTGAACAACTAGATGAAATCATGCATCCGATGATTGACCCTGAAGCTGAAAAATTATCTGAAATCATTACGAAAGGTTTACCAGCAGGCCCTGGTGGTGGATGTGGGCAAATTGTATTTACAGCAGATGATGCTGAACAATGGGCAAAAACTGGAAAAAAAGTGATTTTAGTACGAACTGAAACGTCGCCAGAAGATGTTCATGGGATGCATGTTGCAGAAGCTGTGTTGACCGCTAGAGGTGGAATGACCTCTCATGCTGCATTGGTTGCAAGAGGTTGGGGAAAATGCTGTATTGTTGGTTGCAATGAAATATACATTGATAACGATAATAAATCTTTCTCGATAAATAATAAAATTTTAAAAGAAGGAGATTGGATTTCACTGAATGGTTCAAATGGGAATGTATATAATGGAAAATTAAATTTGATATTTCCCGATTTAGATCAAAATATATATTATAAAAAGTTAATGAAACTAACTGATGAAATAAAAAAACTAACGATTAGAACAAATGCAGATAGCCCCAAGGATGCCATACAAGCACGAAAATTCGGTGCAGAAGGAATTGGGCTTTGCAGAACGGAACACATGTTTTTTGCTCCTGAGCGAATTATAAATATCCGGAAAATGATTTTAGCAGATTCCAAAGAAGGTCGGAAAATAGCATTAAGTAAATTACTTCCTTTTCAAAAATCTGATTTTAAAGGTATTCTTTCTGCAATGTCACCTTTTCCGGTAACTATTCGATTATTAGACCCACCATTACATGAATTTATCAACTTAAATAATAGCCAAATTAAAAAACTAGCAATTGATTTATCTATTTCTGAAGAAAAAGTAAGAAACCGAATTGAATCACTTCATGAAAGTAATCCAATGTTAGGCCATAGAGGATGTCGCCTTGGAATTGCATTTCCAGAAATTACTAAAATGCAGGCACAAGCAATTTTTGAAGCAACCGCAGAATTAATTAGTGAAGGAATTCAAGTTTTTCCAGAAGTTATGATTCCTCTGGTTGGAATTTATTCTGAATTAGAACATCAACGAAAAGTTGTAGAAAAGATGGCTATTAAAATTCAAAATAAATTGAATGTGAAATTTAAATACCAAATTGGAACGATGATTGAGCTGCCTAGAGCGTGTATGACTGCGGATGAAATTGCAAACCATGCAGATTTCTTTTCATTTGGAACAAATGATCTTACCCAAATGACTTATGGTTATTCTCGGGATGATGTAAATGGATTTTTACCATTATATATTGATAATTCAATAATTGATGTTGACCCTTTTCAATCTCTCGATCAAAAGGGAGTTGGAAATTTAATAATAGAAGCAATAAAAAAAGGTCGAAAAACAAAATCAAATTTAAAAATTGGAATTTGTGGAGAACATGGAGGTGATCCTAAATCAATTCAATTTTTTAATAACGTTGGTTTAGATTATGTAAGTTGCTCTCCATTTCGCGTACCAATTGCACGATTATCAGCAGGTCATTCAGAAATTATGAATAAATAGTAATCTTTGTGGTGGAATATTAGTAAATTTAATAGTTAATATATAATTATTATTTAATAATAAAGGAGAACAAAATGATAAAAAGAATACTGATTTCAGTAATTTTAAGTAGCCTAATATTTTCTACAGAATATACCGATGCAGAAAAAAGAGAATTAGGCCATAAAGCAATGGAACAATTTGCGAAAGAAATTTACCAAAGAGCGATGATCGTAAAACAGAACTACCAAGCAAATAGATTGAGAGAAGAATTATATGAAAATCTTTCGACTACTGCACCTAGAGAAGAATTTATTATTAATGCTGATATTTCAGACTCACTATCAAATGCAAACCCTACAGTAACTATTCATGTTTCTGATGATAGTCAAAATAGTTGGACAACTTCAAGTGAAATTACTCCGTTAAATGAAGAAGGGTTTGAAACTACTTGGGGAACTTCTGTTTTTACAAATGGTGGAAATGCAGTTAATTGGTATATTTCTTCAGAAATTAATTCAGAAGGTCTTGGATTAGATTATGGAAATATTATTATTTCTCAAAGCCCTAATAATATAAATGATACATGGCCAATGGGTGATAATTTATTTGCATTACTTTCAACAGATGAAACTGGTGAAACTGCTTCAGGGCAAGATATTGTAGGTGTGTCTGGATCATTTAAAGGTGAGGGTTCAGATATAGATGAATTGTATTTAAAATTAGAATTAAATGGAAATTGTTGTGACGAAGGTAGTCTATTTGGACCATGGTTTCTTTATGGGGTTGGAATTATAAACCCTGACTCAGAGGGATCTGTAATCTATGCAATTGGTTATGGAGATGGCGGGTTTGGCCAATTAACTCCAGGACTATTAAAAATATCAGGTGATGTTGCAACGGGTGAGTTTAGCGGTTTTGAATACTTAACAACAAATATTGATTATAATATGAGTGGAAATAATTTAACAACTTCTGTATTATTTGACTATCTTTTGAACGATGCAGATTTTGGAGAATGGCCAAACTCAATTCAAGGTGTTATCACTACTGGAATGACAATTTCAGTCGCTTTAAGCGGAGCTGATGTATTACCAGAATTCTTAGATGATTCAAGTCCTGGAATTTTCTTAATGTCATCACAATTACAAAACGGAAATAATTTACCAACATTATCAAATGCAGAATATGATGATGTTTCGGGGCTATTATCAGTTTCATATCAAGATAATGATGGAAATTTACCTTGGTTAAGAATGGCTGAATTGTGTAATTCAGGAAATGAAGATGATTGTTATTCATTTAATCTAATTCCTGATAGTCATACTTATTTTGATGGTGTTAATTATTCTACATTATTATTTGAATCAGATATTCCTAATGGTGATTTTGATGCACATTTCCTATTTAATGATGGGAATGATAATGAAACTGTTGAAATTGTATTGCCAATTAGTGTAGGTGGTGGTTCAGGATGTGGAATTTTAGGAGATGTAAACGGTGATAATGCTGTAAATGTGATAGATGTGGTTAGTATTGTAAATCATGTTTTAGCTAACACTGATGACCCTTGTGCAGATTTATCTGGCGATGGTATGATTAATGTTATTGATATTGTTCAATTAGTAAATATAATTTTAGGATCATAATATATTAAAAAATAATAGTTTGTAATAAAAAAGCCTCAGATATCTGAGGCTTTTTTTTACTACATTAACTAATATTTCTATTCAATCATATCTGCTTCAAATATATCATCAACAGTAAATTCTTTGGGTACTAAACTATATGCAATATTTCTGATTTGACCTCGCGCTTTCATAACCTCGGCTTTCGCAACGGGAGTATCAGATAATTGATCATACATCGCCTTCTGCCTTTCTGTTAACAACGAAATAACACATCGTTCATAAATATCCTCATCAACACCTTTAAATGCAAGAGATACAATATTTGGAGTTTTAGTAATATCTACATCTTCATGTGCAATAATAGCCCCCCAAATTTTTTCATTTGTTTCTTGCGGACCATCAATTAAATCATTAAAAGTAAATATTGCTTTTTTAACTTGAGCATGAAGTACTGGATTATCTTTTTTAATTTCTTTTAAAAATTCAACGGCTTCATCTTCGGGCAAATCTCGTAGTATATTTTCAACAGAAGATTTTCCACCACGCTTAAATTCAGTTGGTTCGGGTAATTTTTTAGATTTCTTTTTTAATTCAGTAGCAAGTGTAATAATTGCATCAATTGGTATATTATTAATTTCAGAAATTTCAATCATTACTGATTTTCGAATTTTTTTATCGAATCGCCTTAAAACATCCATTCGGTCAGTAGAATCTAATTGTTCAATAACTAATGCCTGAACAGCTGGTTTTTCTTCTTTAATTAAATAAAATACTTGTTCTGATGTTAAATCACCTATAAAAGCAAAAATTTGATTGTAAACAATCTCTCTCTTTTTATCAGAAAGCTTTTCATTTTCTTTTTTCTGGTTTTCAGTATGATCAACAGTTAATAAACTATTATAATATTGTTCAACAATCATTCGCTGTAAAGCAGGTGCTACATATTCAATCCGCTTAGATCTATTTTTAACACGCAATAATTTATCTTCTGAGACTTTACCTTTAAACATTGTTAAAGCCATGTCCTCACCCAAAACTTTGAATAAAATGGCTACTTTAACTTCGCCTTTTAGATTCGGATAATCTTTTAATAAATATTTTTCTCTTGCAGTCATATCTCCGAATACTCCCTATTTCTTCTTTTTCTTATCTTTGCCATCAGCATTTTTATCATCGGATTTATCTTCCGAACTTTCATTCTCTTCTAAAGAACCTGTGTCATTTTCATCATCTAACCAATCACTAATAATATCACCAGCACCCTCTTTTTCACGAATACTTTCTGCAACTGCAGCCTGACGAATTCTTTTAACTTCTGTTCTAATCACATCATTATCTTCATCAAATTGTTGCTTTTCAACCATAATTGGACCAGGTTCAGAAGATTTAGTTGGCTCGCTTGAATATTTTGGTTTTAAATAAATTGGCTTAGGTTTTTTAAACATTGAAATAAGTAATAATAAAAATGATAAGCCTGCAAAAATCCATGGTAAAAATTCTACTATACCTTTTGTACCCATCTTTTGCATTCCAAGGTCTGCACGATTATACGCTGGTTTGTAAATTTCTGAATCATCTTTTGACATCGATCTTTCAAGTTGCTCTTCTGCGAATTTTAATATATCATCAGCATATCTTTGTTCAGTTTCTAACCGTTTATCAGTCATTTTTAGAATTAAATCATTTTGCTGTTTTTGATAATCATTTGCACGCTGAATATATTCTGACCACATCGTTGAATCATTAATATGACTTTTACGATCTCGTAAAGACATATCATCTTCTAATTTTATTCTTACATCCGTTGCAATCTGTTCTAAGCTTTCTTCAAGTGATAATTGTAATTCAATAATTTCCTGAGCTCTGGAATTACTTAATTCATTTAATCTATCTTCTAAATCAAGTTTATTATTTTCATTAGTTAATTCAATTTCAGCAAATTTATTATTTAATATTTCTTCGAATGATTTTTGTGAATCACTTGATGATTTAAATTGGTTTGATAATTCCTCTTTTAAAACACCTTGATCTTCGGAAAATTTATTAATTTGATTACTTAATGATTGTGATAAAAATTCTTTAACTTCAAAATCGACACAATCAAAACAATTTTCAATATCTGGAATTACACTTCTAATTATTGTTGTAATCTCTTGTTTTGTATTTGGACTTGAAACAGATTCATCCAATCTCACCATCACCTCAATTCGGTCAACAATAAACTCACTCGGAATTCCATCAAATTTAGAGTCTTCCTCAACCGTTGCTTTTGTGTCAACAGCCATTCCCTTTTCATCTACTGCAGATGTTGGAATAGATGGAAGCCCTGGTAATAATCCTAAAGATTGATTTGGTTTTTCATCTAATTCTTCTACTTCAATAGCAGGTTCTTCTTCTTCAACTTGAGATTGAATAGTTAAATATTCTGCATATTCTGCATTATCAACAATTACAACATTTACCTGTAAATCAAATAACCCCGCATCAACTGTTCTTGCAACTGCAAATTCTACTTTATTTTGATATGCATTTTCTAAAGTCGCAACTTTAAATAATTTATCAAATTCTGTTGAATATAATACTCCACTAATAAATAATATTATTTTGATATATTTTATAATAGATGATTTTATTTTCATATCTTTTCCCTACTCATTTTAAAATACTTTTGTTTGAAAAACAATTTTTATTCGACGATTTGCTTGTTGATCATCAGGGCTTACATTTGCTTGGTCTATGTAAGTTTGATCAATTTTCCCTAATCTTCTAAGTGCATAAGATGCTTTTACTGGCCATTGGTCAGCATATCCCGCAGAAATCAATCGTCCAGGTTTAACACCCTGTTTTATTAAATATTGAGTTACTTGCCCAGCTCTTGCAGTTGACAAATGCCAATTTGTTGGATATTTTTTCCATAATGCGGTTCCTTCTTCAGGATCTTGATTATCCGAATGACCTTCAACCAATATCGGTCTTAAATCTCGTGGATGATTTAAATCATCCATCACTCTATCTAATATCCGTTTAATTTCAGGTTTTAAACTTGTACTTCCAGAACCAAAACAAACAGACCCGTCAAATTCAATAGCCATTCCCCTTGGATCAGATACAATTTTCGCCTGATCATCTATTTCCATATCTTCAACTATTTTTTTTAATTTATTCTTAATATTTAATTTATTATCAAGTGGTCTTTTCTTAACTTGTGGAGAGGATTGGTTTATTCCCAACCTCTTATTTGCAGATTCTTGCATCATTTGAATTTTTACAGGATCCAATGAAGACATTGCAAATAAAAGAACGAAAAAACACATCAACAGAGTCATCATATCTGCAAATGTACCCATCCATCCAGGAAGTCCTTCATCAGGGCAGTCAGGGCATTTTTTTTCTGCCACTTATTCTTCCCCTCTAATCCTATCTGCGGGTTGTAAATATGAATTTAATCGTTCAGTTACCATTATAGGGTGTACCTTTTTTGCCAACAAGTTAACCCCTTCAATAATTAATGCCTGTACTTTTTTATTCTCTTCATTTTTACTTTTTAGTTTTTCAGAGAATGGTAAGAAAATTAGATTTGCAAATAATGCACCGTAAAATGTTGTAATAAGCGCTACACCCATTGAAAGACCAAGTCGAGCAGCCATACCGTCTCCAGCATCGTCACCTTCTCCACCTCCACCCATAGAGAACATCATAATTACCAAACCAATCAATGTACCAACCATACCAAAGGCAGGAGAGAAATCACCCATTTTTTTCATCACATTTGCTTCTGATGATTCTTTTTCTTCTCTTGTTTCTTCTCTAAGTTCCATCATTTCTTTAATTTCATCAGGTTGAACACCATCAATAATAAATTGAACACCATCCTTTAAAAACCAATTTCGGATTCCATCCATTTCCCCCTGTAAATCTTTTACATTTTTACGAGCTACAGCTGATAATTCAATTATTTTTTGTGCTAATTCTTTTTGCTCCCAAGGTGGTTTTTGGAATACCATTCCCATTAATTTAAAAACAGCAATAACCTTTGGTAATGGAAATGCAATTGCAGTAGCGGCCAATGATCCACCAAGTACAATAATTGCAGAAGTTAAATCCCAATATAATCCTACAGACAATCCACCAGCACTCGCAGCCATAAACATTGCACCGCCAAGTAGTATAACACCCAAAATTGTTCCGATAATTGACGCTATATCCATTAATTAATCCTTTTCATTTTATTATAATCGCCCCTTTTTATTACTTGCATTCACCGAACTTAATATTCCTCTAACTTCATCATATTCAGGATCAAGTTTTAAAGCCATATTCCAATTAATTCGTGCTCTTTTTATATCACCTAATTGATAATAAATTGAACCTCTTCTGGCATAGGCAACAGCTAAATTAGGGTTTAATTCAATTGCAATTTCAGCTTCTTGAAGTGCACTTATATAATCTCCATCATAATAATGTTTTAGAGATTTTGTTAAATGTTTTACAATTTTATTTTGATTAAAATCAGATAATTTTTGTTTTATCCGTAATGCCTCTGTTGAATCACCTAAAAAAGATAACTTTTGATTAAGCAATTGATTATGGTTATTTATAGTTTGAAGCTTAAAATTAACTAATCGCAAAGAATCTCTTAATTGTCCCACAGCCTCATCAAAATAAATTAATGATGAATCTAATTCCTGTTGATATACGCGTTCTGCAAATTCTTGCCCACTTGTACCAACACGTCTAAGCGATTTAGGAATAATAACTGTTTTGCCTGTTTTAGGTAATTTTACATTTACCCCAAAATGAATCGCAGGGGAAGATGATATTAAAGCCGAATTTTGCCAAGTACTCCCTCCTTCTAATACCAATGATTGCATTCCAATGTCAGCGATATTGTTTAAGTTTTTTATTCCAGCCGTAATAACATAACGAGGGGATAATGGTATTTTCATTCCAATATTTAGACCATTACCATCATATTCTCCGAGCAAATCAATACCACCATTTTTGATTAAATATGGCGTTTTAAGTATAAATCCTAAAAATACATTTACACTTTGTAAGTTTAAAAAATCATCATATTCTGTAATTTCTCTAATATTAGGATATAAATTTCCTAATGTATCTAATTGACCGGAATCGGGGTGGCGTTCCACAATTTTTGAATCATCATAGAAAAAATTATTAGCTGCAATTTTACCTGTTCCAGCACCAATATAAGAACCAAGTGTATATTGTTCAAATTTTCGTTCACTTGAAAAAACAGTATATAATGAAGCTGAATTCGCATCAAATCCGCTAATACTATTAAATATTAAATCTTGCACACCCAAAGAAATACTTATATCTTTAAAACTATAAACACGATGTTGATAATGTAACCCAAATTCAACGGGTGTTTTAAATAATGATGAATTCATTAAATCATTTGAAGGGTTTGCTACGGTTCCAATGGATAATCCAACATTAATATTATGAGTTAAATATGTATTAATCCCTACCGAAGAGCTTTGATTAAATATTGTGAAATTATAAATATCAGTAGAAGCATTAATTATAAAAGAGTCTGTATCAATATAATTAGTACTTGAAGGAATATTCATCATATTTCCTGGACGAGAAAAAGATACTCTTGAAGTTGAAAATGCAACTGCAAAAATAATTAAAATAATACCTATATTTTTAATAATTCTAAACATCTATATCCTTAATTCAGCCAAATAATATTGACAATTATTTGTATTCATCCCATTCAATATCATAAGAATATCCTATATAAGGACCAAATGATGATGGTATTATTAACTCAAATGATGCAGAGGATCCAGGTAAAACAGATGAATTAGCCGTTACACCAGATTCAAATGTATGATATGTACCCTGAATAAATGAAGTCATAATTTTTGTATCTCCATTCCAATTTTTCTTAACTACAAATGTAACTTTTGCAAAATCAGCCCTTTGAGTCCCAATATTTTTCACATTTCCTGATATAATAGTATTCCCAGAGTTATCCTTACCTTCATCGATATTGCCAACTAAAACTAAATTAGCACTATTCATAATCGGTTGTCCACTATTTTTCTGAACACCCATGGCATCAATAAATCCATTATCTAATCCACCGTCTGCTAAACTTGCAGTTTGGGATTGTGAAACCGCTTCTTCAATTGTTGTCAAAGCCAAATGTGATTTTTCAACAACTCTAATTATTGAATTCCGAGGAAATGACATTACACCTATCATGGTAGAAACTTTAATAGATTCATCGTCTTGATAAATGATTTTACCTTGGATTGTCGAACCATTATTTAATAAAATTTCTTTATTAAAAGATTTATATGGATCTGACAATTCAGTTGTTATGTTTTTCAGATTATTTATTTCAGAAACGGCATTATTTAACTCAGCCCTTAGTTTTTTAACTTCAAAGGTCAATTCATTAATAACAAAATCATTCTCTTCCAATAGTTTATCGGTAGCAGAACTAATATCATTTGCTGTTTCAATTTCTTCTAAAGCGACAATTTCTTCGCTCTCTTTTATTACTGGTTTTTCTCCTACTTTGAATTGTAAATGAACACAATTCATCGAAATTAAACTCAATAATATAATTTTTATTAAATAAGGATACCTCATCCAAATCCCTTTTTTGCTATATATCGAAAATTACCCATTAACTCTTAATTGATGACAGGTGCTTGAATATATTAAGTATAGAATTCTATAGCCAAGAAAAATTTTTACATCCTAAAGAAAACTTTATACCAAAACCACTATATATTGTATTATCCATTAATTAATCACAAGCATATTTTAAAATATTGAAACTTTTATATCCAACAATTTTATAATAAATTACTTAGCTAAATTTTGGAGAGTTTTTTGCAAAGATACTTCTTTAAATGTAAAATTCACAGGGCAACTGTTACAGAAGCAGATTTAAATTATATCGGTTCAATAACAATCGATGAAGATTTATTGGATGCCGCAGGATTGTCAGAACATGAAAAAGTACATGTATTGGATATTACAAACGGTAATCGTATTGAAACCTATATCATTAAAGGTAAAAGGGGTTCAGGAGAAATATGTATAAATGGGGCAGCAGCACATCTAATTCATACAGGTGATCTTGTGATTATAGTTGCCTATTGTATTCTTAATGAAAGTGAAATCCCCGGATATGAACCAATAACAGTTCATGTAGATGAACAAAATAGGATTGCTGAACAGCTTCCAGAATCTGTTTTATCACTCAATTAATCATTGAATAAAATAACAATTCAAAAAATATTAGAGTTAAAAAATTCTAATAAACCTTTTGCAACTCTTACGGCATACGATTATACATCTGCAAAAATAGTTGATTCTACAGGAATTCCAATAATATTAGTTGGAGATAGTGCTGCAATGGTAATGTTAGGGTATGAAAATACGTTGCCAATTACAATGGATGAGATGGCTATATTTGTTAAAGCCGTTTCTCGGGGAGCAAACAATGCACTTATTGTCGCAGATATGCCCTTTTTGTCATACCAAACTTCCGTAGAGAATGCATTAACAAATGCAGGATTCTTTATTAAAGAATGCAATGCAAATGCTGTTAAGCTCGAAGGTGGTGATAATGTTATCCCTCAAATTTCGGCTATTGTTCAAGCTGGAATTCCTGTAATGGGACATTTGGGATTAACTCCCCAATCCGTTCATCAAATGTCGGGATATAAAATTCAAGGGAAAGATGAAAATTCAGCAAAAGAAATTATTAAGAATGCAATTGCAATCCAAAATGCTGGTGCTTTTTCAATTGTATTAGAAGGTATTCCCACAGAACTTGCAAAAATTATAACAGAAAAATTAGTGATTCCAACAATTGGAATTGGTGCGGGGCAATTCTGCGATGGTCAAATTCAAGTTTATCATGATATTTTAGGATTAGATAATACATTCAACCCTAAACACGCCAAACAATTCGCTAAGATGCAAGATAATTCAATAGAGGCAATTAAAACCTATATTAAGGAAGTTAATTCAAAAAAATTTCCATCAGAAAAAAATTCTACCACACTTAATCCAAATGTTTTAAAAACTATTTCATAGTCTGTGGAAATTTTCAAAGATATAAATTCTTTAAAAGAATGGCGAAAGTTACATTCTAATAAAATTGGCCTTATCCCTACAATGGGTGCTTTACATAAAGGTCACTTATCTCTTATTCGAAAATCGAAGCAATTATGTAATCAAACTATTGTAAGTATTTTTGTCAACCCGATTCAATTTAATAAGAAAAAGGATTTTAATAGTTACCCAAAATCAATCGAAAATGACATTAATACTCTAATATCTGAAAAGGTTGATGCTTTATTTTTACCAACTCATAATTCAATGTATCCGAGTAAATATTCAACATTTGTTAATGAAGAAAAAGTAAGCTTAGGATTAGAAGGGGAATCGCGCCCAGGCCACTTTAAAGGGGTTACAACTATTGTCACCAAATTATTCAATATCATAAACCCAACAGATGCTTTTTTTGGAGAAAAGGATGCTCAGCAGTTAAGGGTAATTCAAAGAATGGTCATTGATTTAAATTTTGATATAAATATTATACCATGTCCAATAATTCGTGAAAAATCTGGACTTGCAATGAGTTCGCGAAATAGAAATTTAAATCATGCTGATTTTAATAATGCGAGTATAATTTATAAAGGATTAAAACTTGCAGAGACTGCATTAAATAGTGGTGAAAAATCAGTTTTGAACTTAAAGAAATTTATAAAAGCAAAAATTAATACAGTTAAAAATGCAGACGTAATTTATGTATCTATAGCAAATAGTGAAACTTTAGTTGAACTAAACAAAATAAATTCCAATCAAATATTAATTAGCGTTGCTGTTCAATTTGGGGAGGTAAGATTAATTGATAATATTACTTATTCATTTTCTTGAATAAAATGAGTGCCTCTACTTTCTCTAGATTCTAAAGTCGCAGAAACAACTGATAATGCGGTTTGCACCCCATTTCTTAATTCTAAAATTTCTCTCGTCAGTTTTACTTTCCGATAAAATTCTTCAATTTCACTTTGTAAATGCCGTAGAATTGTTCTTGCTCTAATTAATCGGTCTTTCGTTCTAATCAAACCAACATAATTCCACATTGTATTTTTTATTGTTAACCAATCCTGTGCAATTAATGCGGGATCAATTTCTTTATATTCTTGTTCCCAAGACCAAATTTCAGGGAAATAATTATTTTCATCCCGTTCAATCGATACATCATTGCCTGTGTTTACACCCCAAACTAAACACTCTAAAAGTGATGAACTTGCTAAGCGATTTGCACCGTGAAGACCTGTACAAGAAACTTCACCAATAGCGTATAATCGTTTTAATGATGTTTTTCCAACAGAATTTACACCTATCCCCCCACATGAATAATGTGCTGATGGTACAACGGGGATTTGCTCTTTTGTGATATCAATTCCAATTTCTATACATTTATTATAAATTGCAGGAAATCTATTAATTATTTCAGAAGATTTTTTATGACTTATATCTAAATATACACAGGGATGGCCTGTATCTAACATTGTCTGATGAATACCTCTTGAAACTATATCTCTTGGTGCAAGCGAACCGTCAGAATGGAAATTAGACATAAACTCTCTGCAATTTTTATCGATAAGAATTGCACCTTCACCGCGTAATGCTTCACTAATTAAAAAACGCCCTGTATCGTGAAATAATGTTGTGGGATGGAATTGGATATATTCCAAATTAAAACATCTAACACCCGCTCTCCATGCCATTGCAATACCATCGCCTCGAGCTTCTTCAGGATTAGATGTATGTAGATAAATTTGACCGAGCCCTCCAGATGCCAATATTGTATTTTTTGCCTTAATTGGAAAAATTTCTGCTGAATTCATATCCAATACAATTGCGCCAAAACATGCGGGTTTTTTATAAATATCAATTGGATTTTTAGAATGATGTGAAAGTGTTAATAAATCAACGGCAAAATGCTCAGTTAAAATTTGAATATTGGGATGATTATTAACTTCAGTTAATATTTTCTCTTGAATTCCTTTTCCTGTTTGATCTTTTACATGAATAATTCGAGGCTCAGAATGTGCGGCCTCAGAAGTTAAATGCAATGTATCTTCAGATTGATCAAATGGGATATTAAATCTATCAATTAACCATTTTTTAACATATTTAGAACCATTATTTACAAGCTCTTCAATTGCAGGATTCCAACAATTTCCTGCTCCAGCTTTTAGAATATCAGATTTTAATTTTTCAGGACTATCATTTATTCCTTTAAAAATTATTCCACCTTGAGCATGAGGTGTATTTCCACTTAATAATGATTTGGTTTTTGTTATTAATATTACTTTTTTTCCCTTATCAGCGGACACAATTGCAGAAATTACTCCTGCTAACCCAGAACCAATAATAAGTATATCTGTCTTCAAAGAGATTTAAATTCCAACCGAATATCTGAACTTTTTACGGAATGTGTTAAACCACCAATTGAAATTGCATTAATCCCTGTATTTAAGTAGTTTTGAAATTTCTCAAAAGTCATTCCTCCAGAAGATTCAATAAAAATATCTTCATCACTTTTAAATTCACGAATTAATTTTACAGCTTTAATTGTTTTATTTGGAGACATATTATCTAGTAAAAAACCATCTACCCCAATTTCTAATGCCTCTTTAATTTGGTCAAAATAATCAACTTCTAATTCAATTGGTAAATTAAATTTTTCTTCCTTTATCATCTGAATTGCCGGTGTAACCCCTCCTGCCGATTGAATATGATTATCTTTTATTAAAATACCGTCTGACAAGCTAAATCGATGATTTTTTCCACCACCACAAGTTACTGCATATTTTTCAAATTTTCGTAATCCTGGAGTTGTTTTCCGTGTATCTAAAATCCATACATCATATTTATCTGCAATTTCAGTGAAAGATTTAACATTCGTTGCTATCCCACACATTCGTTGAATTAAATTTAACATTACCCGTTCTCGTGAAAGAATTTGAATTGCATTTCCTGTTATTTCACCAATAACCTCACCGCTTTTTACTTTTTGGCCTTCAGCAATAAATAACTCAATTTTAGCTATATTCTTAAAAGTAGCATTAATTACAGGCCCACCCGAAAAAACTAAATCTTCAACAGCTTGAATTTCAGCTCTTATTTCTGCATTTCGTGGAACTGTTCCAATTGATGTTTTATCTCCATTCGGAATATCTTCTAAAAGAAATTCTTTTATTTTTTTTAATAAATAATTTTCAGAAAGCTCGGTTTGTTGTGAATACGAAATCAACTGAGTGATAACATCCTTTCTAATGGTTTTAATGCTTTTAGTCTAAGTTCTTCAGACATTTTAATTTGAGGTTCAAGTGTTTCTAATGCAGAAACCATTTTTTCAAGTGTATTTAATCTCATATGTGGACATTCATTACATGAACATCCTTCTTGATTTGGTGCGGTCAAATATGTTTTTAGTGGAGAAATTTTCTTCATTTGATGAATAACACCTGGCTCAGTAACAATAATAAAAATATCATTTGAAGACGATGTTGCATGATTTATTAATGCCGTTGTTGATCCAATTACATCCGCATGTTGTAATATATTTTCTTGACATTCTGGATGAGCTAAAACTTCAGCATTGGGATGTCTAACTTTCATTTTTATTAATTCTCTTTCAGAAAAAATTTCATGGACTTGACATGAGCCATCCCATAATACCATCTCTCGTCCAATTTTTTTACTTAAAAAAGAACCAAGAAATCGATCTGGTGCAAAAATAATTTTTTCATCTTTAGGCAAACTATTTATTATTTTTTCTGCATTTGATGATGTACAAATTATATCTGACATTGCCTTTATTTCAGCAGAACAATTTATATATGAAATAACAGTATGATTAGGATAATACTTTAGCCAATTTCTAAATTTCTCTGGTGGAGCACTATCAGCTAAAGAACATCCTGCATCTAAATCGGGTAAAATAACGGTTTTATTAGGATTTAAAATTTTAGCTGTTTCACACATGAAATGAACACCACAAAATAATATTACATCAGCATCTGTTTTTTTTGCATATTGTGCCAATGCCAAACTATCACCCATAAAATCTGCAACATCTTGAATATCAGGATCTTGATAAAAATGGGCTAAAATAACGGCATTTCGTTCTTTTTTTAATTGTTCTATTCTAGAAAATAAATCTGGCATTTTTAGTTAATTTTATTGGGGTAAAAAATTACTGAATGTGATTTTAACTTCTTATTTTCATAAATAAATTTAGCTGAAAAAAACTTATCTTTATTTATCCAATCCATGAAAATTTTATCACCCTCCCATAAATTTAAGGTAGTTATTTTTTCATCTTCAATCCATTCTAAATTTCCCTCATCAGAATCGATTAATTCACCAGAAAATTCTGTTGCTGAAAAAATGAATACAAACCAATCTTTAATATCGTCAAAAGCAGGGAAAGAAATACATCCATGTAAAGTAGGGTTAAATATTTTTAAGCCACTTTCTTCTTCTATTTCTCTAATCACACATTCTTCGGGGGTTTCTCCAGGTTCGAACTTTCCACCTAAACCATTCCATTTTCCTTCGTGCATGTCATTTTCTTTTTTTACACGATGAAGCATGAGTGTTTTATTATTTTGTTTTAAATAACATAATGTAGCAAGTTGCATTCAAATTACCTAAAATTCAACCTTGATGTATTACATTTCTCACAAAAATAATGTCGGATCTTTACAAATAAAATCCGCGCTAAAATTTTATGAAATGTACCTTTTCGCTTCCGTAACATTTTTGATTCACATTCAGGGCATTCTTTACCGCAATTCCATTCAGTTATAGCCATTTTTCTGTACCTAAAATATATTAAAATAAATGCCGTTGAAATTAAAATCATACCAATAATATCAGATCCTTCTCGTGAATCAATAAATAATGAAATTGACGAAAATATATTTTGAATAAATTTTAGAACATAAATTAATATAAATTTAATATAAGCTAAAACCGTTGATTTTATCTCTAAGTTTTCAACTAATAAAAATATACCCATGCTAATTAAAAATAAAATTAAAAATTCAAATGAATATTTTTTAATGATTGATTTTTTTCGTTGTGTAGATTTTTTTCTTTTTATCTCTGTCATGTCCTAAAATATGTTTAATTTAAACACTATAATTTACCTTAAAATAAAAGAGTGGAAAAATATAAATGAATATGAATAAATATACAATAATTCTTCTAATATCAATCGCCATTTCAATCTTATTTTCTTCTGATTGCAATTTAATCATAGGAGAAAAGGCACCTGATTTTTCATTAAAAGATCAAAATGATTCACTGCATACACTTTCTCTTTATCATGGGAAAAAATTAGCTATATATTTCTATCCGAAGGATAATACACCCGGTTGTACGAAAGAAGCATGTAGTATTCGTGATAATTATTCAGTTCTTACCGATAATAATATTTCAATATTAGGTGTAAGTTATGATAATTCTAAAAATCATAATTCATTTATAGAAAAACATAAATTACCTTTTAATTTACTCAGTGATGTTGATAAATCTGTTTCAAAAAAATATTGTGCAGACGGCTGGTTTATGCCAAAACGAAAAACAATATTGATAGATGAAAGTGGAATTATAATTTACATATTTGAAGATGTTAATGTTGGACAGCATGGGTTTGAAATTTTAGATCAATTTTACCCACCTAAAATGGACAATGAAAAATAACACGATTCATAATGGTCGTGGAGTACAATCAAATCCAAAAAATAGATTTGAATCTATAGAAAGTACGTATGATTACATTGATGAATTAACACCCTCCCCAAAAACAGAATTAATTATTGATCATTCAAAAACAATTCTATCATATAACCAAAGTCCAGATATTCCATTCAATGTGAGTCTAAATCCATACCGAGGATGTGAACATGGTTGTTCTTATTGCTATGCAAGACCATTTCATGAATTTTTAGGAATGTCATTAGGGTTAGATTTTGAAACAAAAATTATGGTAAAAGAAAAAGCTCCCGAATTATTGAAAAAAGAACTTTCAGCTAAAAAGTGGAAGCCACAATTAATCTCATTTAGTGGTATTACTGACCCATATCAACCCATTGAAAAAAAATTAAAAATCACAAGAGATTGTTTAAACGTATTAGCAGATTTTAAAAACCCCGTTGCCATTATTACAAAAAATGATATGGTAATAAGAGATATTGATATTTTAAAATCAATGGCTGAAATCAATACTATTTCAGTTATGATATCAATAACCACCTTAAATAATGACTTATGCAATAAAATGGAACCTCGTACTTCTCGACCTCAAAATAGACTTAAAGCAATTAAAGAACTAACCGAAAACGGAATCCCAACAGGTGTAATGATTGCACCCATAATTCCAGGGTTAAATAATCATGAAATTCCTAAAATAATAGAAGAAGCAAAATTACATGGAGCACACTTTAGTGGCTATACCCTTTTAAGATTACCATTTGCAGTTGAACAATTATTTGAAAATTGGCTACAAACTCATTTTCCTGCAAAATTTAATAAAGTAATGTCACTTTTTTCTGAATGTCGTGATGGAAATATAAAAGAAAAAAGAGTACATCATCGAATGATTGGGATAGGAAAATATGCAAAACAAATTTCGGATTTATTTTATCTAAGCATAAAAAAATATAACTTAACTACAACTGGACCAAAACTAAATACAGCCCAATTTAAAAATCCAAATGACAAACAAATTTTACTTTTTTAAATATTACCACCATTATAGATTAATTTTATTGAAATGCATGTATTATTTTATAAAAATTTTAAATTGTGAATGAAAATTAAAAAATAATATATTTAGTAATGAGTTTAGCTATAAGAATATCCATAATAATAAGATTTCATAGGATAACCTAAATTTTTTGAATTTAAAAATTTACAAATTACCATGAATTTTTTACATAATGGACCTTGGGGAGTTTAGAGTCCTGAGAGGTTATTTATGAGAAAAATTTCAAATTTTGCTTATACGGCTGTTTTTGCAGTATAACGATATTGAAAAAGAGAGTAATTATTGGAATAACTTCTGTAATTACTATATGTTAGAAGAAAACAATGAAAAATATATATTCGATGGTTTAAGTATGATATACACTTTTGGTTAAGTCATATATAAATGAATAGCTTCTATAACAAAGGCGGTAAACGTGAATAAAGTAATTCATCGAGCAGATACCAGAGGAACATCGAATCATGGTTGGTTGCACAGCCGACATACTTTCAGTTTTGCAAATTATCACAATCCAGAAAGAATGAACTATGGCAAACTGCGTGTGTTAAATGATGATACTGTTGAACCTGGTTTGGGGTTTGGCACTCATCCACACGATAATATGGAGATTGTGTCTATTCCAATTTCTGGCACCTTGCGTCATCAAGATAGTATGGGTAACCAACACACTATTCGTAATGGTGAAATTCAAATCATGTCAGCTGGTACAGGTATTAAACATTCTGAATATAACGAATCATCAACGGATCCTGTTAACTTCCTTCAAATATGGATATTGCCTAAAACATTGAATATCACACCTCGTTACGCACAACGCGAAATTGACATCAATATTACCAACAGATTTGTAAACATTGTAACTCCTGATCCAGAGAATAATAATGCCATTTGGATAAATCAAGATGCATACTTTTCATATTCTAGTATTGATAAGGAAAGTACTGTTCATTACGAATGTAAA
>Ga0209992_10000847_pt1 | contig 37267 bp, 30 predicted proteins | sample 2SBtaG_2_FD_182564 | JGI IMG/M metagenome (GOLD analysis project Ga0209992, IMG submission 182564) | Deep subsurface microbial communities from Kolumbo volcano to uncover new lineages of life (NeLLi) - 2SBTROV12_ACTIVE470 metaG (SPAdes)... | ecosystem: Environmental > Aquatic > Marine >...
CGCAGGCCTCGTCCGTGACGAGCGGACCAGACGTGTCATCCAGCGAAAGCGTGCCGACAAGGCAAAGACACCGAAAGCAAACTAATCGCTCGAACTTGCAACTCACCCCACTAGCCGCCCACCGACACGAACACCCCGCCGTTCTCCTCCGCCAGCTTGCGGAACTCCTTGCCGCCGTACGCGCCCACGTAGATCACGTGGATCTGCACGCCGCGGTACGAGTTCACCCGGCGCACCTCTTCGCGGATCTCGGTCATGTCCACGGTCATGCCCACAGTGGGTTCGCCGTCGGTGAGAAAGAAGATCGTGTCGACGGGGTCCTTGGTGCTGGTGACGAAGGCGTTGCTCTTCTTCTTGTCGCCCACGGGTTCACCGAAGGCGGTCATCAACGCCAGGTGCGTATTGGTCTGACCCTCTGAAGCGCTGTCGGCGGAGAGCCCCATGCGGGCCCTGAAGCCCGCGCCGTCGCCGCCCTTGGGCTTGAGCTTGCCCACCCAGGTCGAGGCGTTGTTCTTGTTGAGCACGTTGGCCTTGCTGGCCTTGCGCTTCCAGAGTTCGACCTCGGTGGCGTAGGCCACGATGTTGAAGGCGGTCGACTCGGGCAGGGATTGAATCGTGTTGATCAGCTCTTCTTTCACGATGGCCAGGCGCTGCAACGACTTGTACTCGCGGCCCGTGCGAGCCAGGCGGTCGGGGTCGCCGAATGACTCCTCCATGCTCTTGCTCACGTCGATGACGAAGATGATGTTCTCGCTCTTGGTCTCGATGCCCTGAAAGCTGCTCTTGCCCTTGGCGTAGGCGCTACCGTTCTCTGCCAGGCGCTTCTTGGCCTCGGCCAGCTTGGCCAGGTCCGGCATGACGAACGACTTCTCGGAGCGGTCCCACCACTTCATCCAGATGGCGCTGTCGTCCTCGAACTTGCGCTGGGTGAGTGTCTGCAAGACCTCGAACGCATCCTCGGAGACCCGGGGGTCGACATCGTTGTCGATCATGGTGATCAGCACGCGCACCGCGCCCTTGAGCCGCAACTCCAGGGTGGCTTTGACCGCAGCCAGGCGCACCGACTTCTGCAAGTGGGCGAGACCGAGCAGGACCGCAGGCAGGGCCTCATCGCCCGGGTCGATCTTGGACAAGGCTCCCAGCACGGCGATGACCTCGGCGGGCTCCCCCTCCGCGACCCGCTCGGTGAGCGGCCCCACTGCGGCCTTGCTGCCCAGCCGGCCCAGGCCGCCGATGGCCCCCAGGCGAATCCCCAGATCGCGGTCTTCCAGGTACTCCACGAGGGACTCCCGGGCGAAGTCGTGGCCCATGCCCCCCAAGACCTCGATCACCCCCGCGACCAGCACCTTGTTCTTTGCACGCTTGCGGTTCTCCAGCACCTCTTCGATCAGCCAACGGGCGCCGTCCGCGTCGGACATGGTCGCGAGCACGTTCACCGTGGCCCGGCGCACCAGATAGTCCTCGTCTTCGAGGGCCTCGGTGAGGGCCATCACCGCCCCGGCGCTGTCGATGCCCTCAAGGGTCAAGACGGCCTGACGCCGTTGATCGACGCTCTTGTCCTTGCCGTAGTAGATCTTGAACTCGGAGACCAGAGCCGCGTCGTCATCGACGATCAGAGCGGTGGCAGGAAGCAGGGACAGCAGCACGAGAAGAAGGCACGACATGGGCAATGACCCTGGGGGGCAACCTGGCTGGTGACCAGGGTGTAGCGGGCGGGGCGACAGAGGAAACCTCTAGCGCGCTCGGGGCCCCACAACCTATCAGGTTGCGCGGGATTTGCCGCGGTGGCGAGCAGGGCTCGAGTCTCGCATCCTGCCGGCTCGCTAGCCCCCACCGGTGAAGTCACGCCGGGCGCTGGCTACACTCCCTGGCATGACAGCCCCCCTGCCCAGCGGCCTGGCCTGCGAGCGCCTCGACTGGCTCCCGGCCGAAGCCTCCCAGAGACGCTATGGCCGCCTCGTGCGGCCACAAGCCGTGGATCGGCCCACAGCCGTGGTGATGACCTTTGCCCGGGGCACCCGCGCAGAGGAGGTGCGCCGGGTGCTGCGGGCCACCGAGTGGCTTGCCCGGGCGGGCCTGCCGGTCCCAGAGGTCTTCGACGCCGTCCCCGAGCAGCGCTGGATCCTTCAAGAAGACCTGGGGGACATCACCCTGGCTGGCGCCCGCGATGCAGGGCTGGCTGTGGCGCCCTTGTACAGCGATGCCGTGGGCCTGCTCGATCGCCTGGCACCGCTGACCGTGGACACCTCGCCCAAGCCCCCCCTCGACGCCCGCCGCCTGCAGACCGAGCTGCACCAGTTCTCCGTGCTGGCCTTGCAGCTCCCCGAAGGTGCGGGGGCTGGCTTGAAACTCGAGCTGACCAGTCTGGTCGAGCACTGCACCGCCCTGCCCACCGTGCTCTGCCACCGGGACTATCACTCGCGCAACCTGATGGTCTGCGACGGGCGCCTGCGCATCATCGACCATCAAGATGCCCTGGTGGGCCCCGCACCGTACGACCGCGTCTCACTGGCCTACGACCCCTACGTCGACCTGGCAGATCCGATTCGCAAACGCATCGCTGGTGACGGAGAGGGCACAGCCGAGGTGGCCATCCAACGGCTGGCCAAGGCCATCGGCACCTTCGCCGACAAGGGTGGACACTGGCGACAATGGATCGCCCCTGCCGCCCGACAAGCCCGCAAGCTGATCAAGGACAGCGAGCTCTCATTGCCCCTGCTCGACCTGGCCTTCGCCACCCAGTCCGCCGCAGCCAATGGCCAGGCCTCGGCGTCGTGACCGTGCCGCGCCAGGCCATCGTGTTGGCGGCAGGCAGGGGACAGCGCCTGCGGCCGTTCACGAACCACACGCCCAAGCCGCTCGTTCCCTTTCTCAATCGGCCTCTACTGCAAGGCACCCTTGAGGATCTGTCACGGGCAGGAGTGGAGCGGGTCTGGATCAACGCCTGGCATCTCGCCGAGCAGCTGGTCGACTGGGCGGCGAACTGGCAAGACGACAGCCTGCAGCTCACCGTGGTGGTCGAACCCGAGCTGCTCGACACGGGCGGCGGACTGGTGAACATCCAACCCCTGCTCGCACCAGAGCCCGTGCTCGTGCTGGCCGGGGACATCATCGCCGACTTCGATTACGAGGCCCTGGCGCAGCGGCACCACGAGAGCACGGCCGAAGCCACCATGGCCCTCACCACCGCGGCCGACCCCGAAGTCTTCGGCCCCGTGGCCATGGACGGAGAGCAGATGCTGTGTGACATCGTGGGGCGCCTGGGACGCCCCGGCGAGAGCTCACTCGTGAACGCCAGCGCCCACATGCTCGAGCACAGCTTCCTTGACCGCCTGCCCCGCACGGGCCCCTCGTGCCTGGTGCGAGGCGGGTACCTGCCAGCCATGGCCGCGGGGGCCACCGTGGCAGGCTGGGTCCATCCCGGCGCCTGGGCCGAGACGGGGACGCCTGGCGCCCTGCTCTCTGCCCAACAGGCCGCGCTCGCTGGATCGCTGCCCCTGTCCCCTGGACGCCGGGAGGCTGGCGGGCTGCCGTGGGCCCCTGAGACTGGCCAGCTCGCCCTGGTCCATCCCACGGCGCAGCTCGGATCCGGGGTCGAGTTGCGCGACGGCAGCACCATCGGCCCAGGCGCGCGGCTGGGCGACGGCGTGACCATTCGTCAGTGCCTCGTGGCCGGGGGCGTCAGGCTGCCTGACCACACCACCTGGGAGCACCAGATCATCGACAGCCAAGAGACCGCCGAGCAGTTGCTGAGCCGTCCGGGAGCCACGATCTCGTGAGCGGCGGACGCATCCTGATCATCATGTTCCTGGGGCTGGGCCTGCTCATCTGGCTGGCACTCGACGAGGGAGAAGACGCAGACATTCAGCGTGGCCTCGAAGAGTCCGCCGTGGCCCTCGATGCGGTGACCGCAGAGCTGGCCTCCTTTGACGACATCTACCAGCAGCTCAGCCGCCGTGGGCTCATGCTGCGGCTCAAGACCGAGCACGACGGTCTGCGGGCCGAGCTGGCGGCGCTGCGGGCTCGGCGCTTGCACATCCCGGACGACGAGAGCATCCCCCGACCGCGCAAGCTGCGGGCCTTCCGCGAGCTGCGCGACGAGACCCAGCAGCTCCTGGCCCTGACCTCCAGCCTGGCGGTGCGGGTCAGTGCGCGCCACGAGTTCATCACCCTGTCCAGCCCCCTGCTCAATCGCTGCCGCGAACTGAGAGACAGGCTGCTGGCCTATCCCCTCGAGAACGACGAACTCACCACCCGGGTCAGTTCGCTGGCGGGCTACTTCGCCGAGCTCGAAGGCTACGCCAAGCAGGCCGACTCCCTGCTGCACAGCAACCTGCAACAGGGCCAGGTCATGGGACAGACCACGCTCAATGGTCTGAACAACTGCATCACCGAGATGACCGAGCTCGACACGACCGTAAGAGAGCACTTGGGGCTGCCGGCTGACAGCCCGGAGCGCGTCGCCGCTGATGACACGGTTGGCGGCACGGCCGACGACAGTTGATCAGCTCGCGGCAATCGCTCAGCGCTGAGCTGGCTGATCCTGCAGCTGGGCTTGGCGCAGCTCACGAAGCCGGCCCTCCATGAGCTCCGCTTCGTCGTCGCGCCCCAGGGCACGCAAGGCCCGGGCCTGCACCTGGACCAGATTGGCTGCATCGGGCCGATCTTCCAGGGCCGGAGCGAGGCGCAGGAGCGCCAGGGACGGGTCGCCGAAGACCGTCTGGTAGAGGGCGTCAAGGGCCGCCGTGTCCGGGTCGCCGGGCACCAACGCCTCGGCCTGGGCGAGCAGCCTGGGCACGTCGTCCGTGCCCTGCTCTGTGCGATCAGCCTGTTCCATCAGGACCTTGGCCAACTCGTGCAGGGCGCCCAAGGACGACGGCTGCAACCACACCGCCTGCTCAAGAGCGTGTTGGGCCTCGGCGAGGCGCCCCAGGGCTCGCTGGGCTTTGCCCACGAAGAGCTGCAGTTCAGCCACGTCCGCGAACTCGGGCAGCTGGGGCTCGAGGGCGTCGAGGGCGCCCTGTGCCTGGCCTGTCACCAGCAGGGTGTTGGCCAGATCGATGGCGTCGATCAGCGCCATGGCTCCTCGCGGATCTCGTCGCTCCGTCGCAGAGCTTGGCGGCGCCAAGGTGCCCACGTAGCCCAGGGCCCTCAGAGCGTCCTGGTCGCTGACCGCTTCCGCCTCGTGCTTCGGAGCCGTGTCCTGAACCGCTCCACGCAACACGTGGTCAGCTGCTGGCCGACCCGACAACTCACCAGGGTCTGTGGCCAGGTCGTGGATCGCCCACTGAGGATCCGACGCCTCGGGAGCACCCAGCAGCTTGAGCGAGCCGTAGCGCACTCCCACCAGGGGCGAGAAGCCGTAGTAGAACCAACCGGCACGGCCCTCAAGGGGGATGCTCCGGGGCGGCTGGGCCCGAACGAATGAGCGCCCATCGAGCGCGGAGGCGGGGGGCAGGCCCAGCAGCTCGAGCACGGTCGGCGTGATGTCGAGGAGGCTGACCACGTCGTCACGGCGCTGCCCCGCCTCGGGGAAAGCCCCGTCTGTGGCCAGTGTGCGCGCCAGGATCAAAGGCACATGCATGGTGCTCTCGTAGAGCAGCAAGCCGTGAGTCTGCTCGCCATGCTCCCCCAGCCCTTCGCCGTGATCTGACGTGACCATGATGAGCACGTCCTCGCCTCGCTGCTCTACAGCCTCGAGCAGGCGGCCCACTTGGGCGTCGGCGAAGGCCACTTCATCGAGGTAGGCCTCCCGTGGCGGGTCGGTGCGCCCTTGCGGAGCCTGGTAGGGCGCGTGGGGGTCGTACAGGTGCACCCAGGCGAACCAGGGTTGCTCCTGGTCTGCGTGGTCGGCGAGCCACTCCAGCGAGCGATCGATGGTCATGTCGCCCCGGCGCTCGTGGGGCCGCCCCGGCCCTCCCGGCACGAACAGCTCATCGTCGTAGACGTTGAACCCGCGGTCGAGGCCGTGGCGGTGGTCAAGCATGGCGCTGGAGACGAAGGCGGCCGTGTTGTATCCCGCCTCACTCAAGACTTCAGCCAAGGTGGGCCCGGGCAGCTGGGACACCGCGACGCCGTTGACCGTGAGGCCATGTCGGCCAGGCCGCACGCCGGTGAGCATGCTGGCGTGGGACGGCAAGGTGAGGGGCGAGACGGACGTGGCCTGGGTGAAAACTATTCCGGAGCTGGCCAGGGCATCGAGTGCGGGCGTCGCCCCGGCCTGGGGCCCCACCGCGTCAGCCCGGAGTGTGTCGATGGTGATCAGCAAGACATTGGGTCTCTGATCGTGACCGCAGCCGGTGCACGGCAACCCGAAGGCGAGGGCCAGGGCCGCGGTCACGAAGCTGGCTCGAGTCTTCATCTCACGGCGCCCGAGCGCCACGACGGAGTACACGGCGGTCACCGTGCCGCGCCGTCAGCCCCATGGCGTCAAAGTGTTCGAGCAGGGGGATCAGATACTTGCGGCTGGTCCCCAGGGCATCACGGAGAACGGGGATCTCAATGGCCCCGTCCCGTTCGCCCGCGTGCTCGATCAAGGTCGCCACCAGTCGCTGCAGCACGTCGGGATGAAACAGGAAGGGCCCCACGACATGGACCTCACCCGCCCCCCGCAGCATGTCGATCAGGGCCCGGTTGTCCGCAGCTGGCAGCCCGGTGAACTCCTCGTCAATGGCCGGCGGTGAGGCGCCTGCCGCGAGCAGAGTGCTCACGATGCGCTCCTTGACTTCGGTCAGGCGTTCACCGAGGCGGCCTCTGTGGCCGGTGCGACGGATGCGCCCCCCCGGCTGGGTCTCGACCCGGCGACTACGCTCGATGGTGGCCCGCAAGCCCAGCTCAGAGCAGGACATCTGGCTGCGGATCTCCGAGAGATCCAACCAGTCCAGCAGAGGCTGACGCTTGTGCGCCTTTTTCAGCACGGAGATCAGCTCGTCACCCAGGGTGTCCAGCGCCGCGCCTGCGAACCAGCGATCGGTGCCCACGCGCAGCAGCTCACCTGCGTCGAGGGCAGGCTGCAGAGAGGGCAGCAGGCTGTGCATGACGTCCCCCGCTTCTCGTTCGAGTTCGGCGGTGCTGCTGCCACGGGAGCCCGCACCCAGGACGGCGGCGCGGACGAGGGCCAAGGGGTCGCCCATGGCATCCGCGCGCACATCGAGGTCGTTGAGCACCCGCTCCTTCTGGCGCTTGAGTCGGCCGTCAGTGATGGCCAGCACACGCCCGCCGCCCAGGACCGTCATGGATGCCGCGTCGCGGACCACCAGGGAGTCGCCCACGGCGCAGCAGACCGGTTCGTCGAGCCGCACCTGCACGCGGTGCTTGCCATCGACCTCGCCGTGCTGGGCATCGAGCAGGGTCGCCCGCCCGATGACTTCGTCTGTGCCCACATGCACCCGCACCGGATGTCGCTGGCGCAGGGTCGAGTTGGGGTCGACGTGAAGATAGTCGAGGGCCAGAAAGCGAGAGGCTCCGAAGAGGCCTGGCACGGAGACCACATCGCCGCGGCGCACGTCGTCTTTGCTCCCGCCCGCCAGGTTGAGGGCCGTGGAATGGCCAGCGCTGCCCGTCTCTCGTTGCTCGCCATAGGCCTGGATGCCCCGCACGCGCAGCCGCTGACCCGTGCGCACGAGCTCAAGGGTCTGACCAATGGCCACGCGCCCTGAGACAGGCACGCCGGTGACCACCATGCCGTGGCCAGCCACCGAGAAGACCCGCTGGACGGGAAGCCGATAGGGGCCTGCATCCGTGCGGGGTTCGACGCTGTCCACGAGACCATCGAGGGTCTCGCGCAGCGCGTCCATGCCATGGCCTGTTGTGGCAGAGACCGGGAGGATGGGCGCTTGCTCCAAGAAGGTGCCCGAGACGAAGTCGCGCACGTCCTCCAGGGCCATCTCGACGAGCTCCTCATCGACGAGATCGACCTTGCTCAAGGCGATCATGCCTCGCTCGACCCCTAGCAGCCGCAGGATGGCCAGGTGCTCCCGGGTCTGGGGCATGACCCCGTCGTCAGCGGCCACAACGAGCAAGACCACATCGACCGACGTGGAGCCCGCCACCATGTTCTTGATGAAGCGTTCGTGACCGGGCACGTCAATCAGACCCACCGTGGCTCCGCTGCCGTGCTGGTAGGGCGCGAAACCCAGGTCGATGGTCATGCCCCGCTCCCGCTCTTCTTCGAGGCGGTCGGGGTCGATGCCGGTGAGAAAGCGAACGAGGGACGACTTGCCGTGGTCGATGTGACCCGCAGTGCCCACGATGACCCGTCGCAGCTCGCTCACAACATCAACAGCCGGCGAGGGGCAGCGGCGAACGTCGCATCCTGGCCGTCTGGCCAGCGCCCAGGTTGGCGGTCGGACTCATGTGCAGACTGGCTTCCAGGCCGGTGTGCAGGCCGGTGTGCAGGCCGGTGTGCAGGCAGGTGTGCAGGCAGGTGTGCAGGCAGGCGAACAACCCTTGGTCGCTCATGGCGCCGCTCAAGCGGAGGTCGGCTCGATGACCTCGGGTAGGTAAAGGATGCGCTGACACTGTCGGCAGACAACGATGCGCTTGGGGCTGCGCAGCATGTTGTTGTCGTTCGGCGTCAGTGTCGAGAAGCACCCCTGGCAGGTCTTGCCCTCTGCCGGAACGATCGCGTTGCCCAGTGCGTTGTGAGCGCGCTCGTAGATCTGCAGCGCGTCAGAAGAGATGGCCTTGATCACCTGAGAGCGGCGCTCGTCCATCTTCGCCAGCTCGGCCTTGTGCGTGTCCATCTCCTCGAGGGCACGGAGCTGGAATTCGGCGTACTCCTCTTGGGCTTCAGCCAGAAGCTTCTCGCAGTCGGCCACCATGCGGTCGCCCACGGCGATCACGTCGTACTGCTCGAGAATGGACTCTTCGACCGTGCCCTTCTCTTCGGTCTTGCGAGTGATCTCGGCGACCAGAAGTGTGTACTCCTGGTTGGACTTGGCCGAGAGCAGATTGCCGTTGGCTTTCTGCAGGGCCTCTTCTCGCTGGGCCAGCTCGAGCTCAAGGGTCTTGAGCCGGGCCTTGAAGCCCAGGCGCTTCTCCTTGGCCACCGAGAGGGTTTCTTCGGCTTCACGGCTGTGGCGACCCCTGGAGGCCAGCATGCGGGGGACGCCGTCGATCAGAAGCTGCTCGTCACCGCGCTTCCGATCAAGATCGCCGAGGGTCACGAGCTGAAAGAGCAGCTGTCGGGAGTCGTCTATGGTCACGAGATCGGGAGTTTCCGCCTACGAGGGAAGCCGTCAGCTTAACAGAGTCGACGACACGGCGGAAGCGGCGCGATGGCTGGGAGTGCCGAGAGCGGGGAGATCGGCCCAGCGCACCTCCAATGCAGTGTGGGCCCACCACGCCCCCACCACGCCCCCACCACGCCCCCACTGCGTGCCCATCTGCTACCGCGCCTGGCCCTTGATCCAAGGGCCAGGCGCGATTCACTGCGGCGAGCCTGGTGAGAAATCCAGGCTGGGTGTTGCTAGAAGGGCCTGGTCAGATGACCAGCTGAGCCGCGCTGGCGTCCAGAAAGCCCTCGAGCATGCGGCTGCGCACCGGGTGCTGGAGCTTGCGCACGGCCTTGGCCTCGATCTGCCGCACCCGCTCACGGGTGACCTTGAAGATGCGGCCCACCTCTTCGAGCGTGTAGGTGTAGCCGTCGCCAATGCCGTAGCGAAGCTTGATGATCTCCCGCTCACGGAAGGACAGGGTGTCAAGGACGGCCATGATCTTGTCCTTGAGCATCTCCTGAGCGGCCGCCGAGACCGGGGACACGGCGCTCTCATCCTCGATGAAGTCGCCGAAATAGCTGTCGTCGCCCTCACCGATGGGCCGGTCGAGGCTGATGGGGTGCTTGGAGATCTTCATCACCCGCTTGGCCTCCTCGATGGAGATCTCGCTGTTCTTGGCGATCTCCTCGATGGTGGGCTCCCGACCGAGCTGCTGCACCAGCTTCTTGGTGATGTTACGCAGCTTGCTCATGGTCTCGATCATGTGCACCGGGATACGAATGGTGCGGGCCTGATCGGCGATGGAGCGAGTGATGGCCTGGCGAATCCACCAGGTGGCGTAGGTGGAGAACTTGTAGCCCCGACGGTACTCGTACTTCTCGACAGCCTTCATCAGGCCCGTGTTGCCCTCCTGGATCAGGTCGAGGAAGGACAGGCCACGGTTGCGGTACTTCTTGGCGATCGAGACCACCAGACGCAGGTTGCCGCTCGACAGGTCGCGCTTGGCCTCTTCGTACTGTGCGTAGCGCGTGTCGATCAGGCGCAGGCGAGCCGCCAGGCGGCGAGGAGGTTCAAGAGCCTGAATCTGCAGGTCCTCGAAGTCGCCCCGCAACTCCTTGTACTCCTTGCTGGCCAAACGGTCCTCGGGGAAATGGCGCAGGCGCCGCTCGAGGGTGGCCATCTCCTGGTGCTTTTCGCGCACCAGCTCGATCATCGGCTTGACCTTCTTCAGCTGAATCTGCAGCTCCTCCAGCAGGTTGGCGGCCTTGCGCCGTCCCCAACCAATGCGTTGCAGGAGCAACTTACGCTGCTGGACCGAGCCCTTGCCCGACAGGTAGCGGCGGTAGTCCTCGGTGAGCCGGGAATGGAGCAGACGCAGGGTCTCGATCGAGCCCTTCAGTCGCGCCGACACCTCGATCTTGCCGGGCTCGAAGCCACTCGTCGAGACCTTGAGCGTGCGGTCGAAAGCCAGGCGCCCGCACTCCACATCCTCGATGATCTGCAGGCCTTCGCGAATGGCGAAGCCGGTGGCCATGATCAGGCTGCGGAAGTGGCGCCGGGTGACCTCGATCTGCCGAGCCAGGCTGATCTCTTCTTGGCGGGTGAGCAGAGGGATCTCACCCATCTGGGTGAGGTACATGCGCACTGGATCCTCGATGCGCTCGGTGGGAGCCACCTTCTCCTTGGGGACCTCGACGATCTCTGTAGGGTTCGCCGCCTTGCGGTTGGCAGCGGCTTCCTGCTCGTCGGTGACGTCTGCCTCGTCGAGGATCTTCACGCCCCGATCTTCCAGCAAGGTGAGGATCTCATCGATGTTCTCGATGTCACTCGGGAGAACCTCATTCATCTCCTCGTACGTTACGAATCCCCGCTTCTTCCCGTTCTCGATGAGAACGCGGACGGTGGGATCCATCTTGTCGAGGGCAGCGATGGACATGGCCAAGGTTCAGTCTCCAGACGATTGCATTGTGGGAATCTTGGAAGGGCTCGGGCGGTCAGACCGGCGAGTCTTCTTGTTTTGAAAGAGGTGGTGTTTCGGCCTCGCGCCCATGCCGGGCTCGCAGGCTCTTGTCGAGGGCCTTCAGGGCCTCGTCATCGGTGGCCAGGCCCGGCTGAGCGAGCGTTGCCCGGCGGGCCTGCTTTTCGAGCAACGCGTTCGTGGTGGTGGTGAGAAATGCCAACGCTTCTTCATAGCCCGGCATCACGGCCCCGGGAGCAGGAAACAGCAGCCTTTCCAGGCTGCCCGCCAGGCCTTCGTCCTGCTCGCGGACGTGCTCAATCCAGTCGCTGGGGTCGACAGGGTCCCCTGGCAGCTCACGGCCCAAGGCGCTCAGCCGCAGGGCAGCCGGATGCTGCATGGCTCCCAGCTCTTCAAGCTCCTCCAGCGACTGACGGCCACCGGCCACGAGAGCGAGGCCAGCCACCACCACGAACTCGCTCTTCACACGGGCCGAGCCCCCTCGCTGATGCGCCTGAGAAGGGCGGGAGGCCTCGGGAGCCCGGGGGGTGCTGCTGGCCCGCACGAGATTGCGATCGAGGCCACACAGCCGGGAGACCTCCGAGGCGATTCCCTCTCTGCGCACCGGATCGAGAATCGTTCGGCAGGCTTCGATCACGGCCGCCGCCGCGGACTCATGCCCGCCAGGCTGGCCAGGGTCGAGTTGCTGGATCTCGCGGAGACACAGGAAGCCCACCGTGGACTGCCCCTCTCGTCCTAGAAGAGCTTCGAAGTCGGAGAGCTCTCGGCGGCTGAACCAGTCACAAGGGTCTTGCCCCTCGGGGAGGCACAGTACGCGACACTCAAGGCCCTCACCCAAGAGCAGACGCACCGCTCGCTCGGCTGCGTCGAGGCCTGCGCGGTCGCCGTCAAAGAGCAGCACCAGGTTGGTCACCCGGCCCTTCATCAGCTTGATGTGGTCGGGCGTCAGGCTGGTGCCCATGGTGGCCACGGCTTCATGGAGGCCGCGCTGGTGGGCCATCATCACGTCGGTGTAGCCCTCCATGATGACCAGCCGGCCCGTGCGGCCCAGGGTGCGAGCGGCCTTGTCAAAGCCGTAGAGCAGCTGGCGCTTGTTGAAGGCCGGGGTCTCGCGAGTGTTGACGTACTTGGGCTTCTCGTCAGCCGCGAGCGTGCGCGCGCCGAAGCCCACCAGGGCCCCGTGGTTGTTGCGGATGCCGAAGCTCACGCGCCCGGCAAACTGGCGGGTAAACCCGGTCTGCTCCACATCGCGGGACGAAAGCCCCCCCGCCTGAAGCTCCCGCAGGAAGCCGCTGGGGACGAAGCCCACATCGAAGGAAGCCAGAGTCTCGGGCAAGAACCCCCGAGCGGACATGTAACCCCAGACCGGGTTGTCCGACACCGCTTGCAATCCCCGGGCGAAGATCTCCCCCGAAGCGACCAAGGCCTCCTTGAGCCGTCGAGCCCGAGCCTGCGCCTGCACTTCTTCAGGAGACAGACTGCCCAGGGTGACTCCTGCGCGCTCAGCCAATAGCTGCAGAGCCTCTCGAAAACCCACCCCGTGCACTCTCTGCACGAAGGAGAACACGTCACCGCTCTCTCCACAGCCGAAACACTTGTACATGCCCAGGTGGGGCCTGACGTGAAAAGACGGCGTGTCCTCGGTGTGGAAGGGACAGCAGGCCCAGAGGTCATCAGCCCCACGGGAGGTGAACTCGCAACCCGCCAGATCGCGGGCCAGCTCATCAATCCGGGTGCGCTGCTTGACCAGCAGCTTCTCAGCAGTGCGATCGGCAGAAACGCTCACGCAGCCTCCTCAGCCCAATCCGCACTGCTGCTCATCCGGCGCTCGCCGGAGACACCTCGCCCGGACATGCGGCGAGGAGACACAGATGCTGAATCGAGGACACACACGGCCACCAGAGCTCCACTGCCAAAGGCGCCGCGTCACGCGGCACCACGCTTTCACCAATCGAGACAAGACCCTCTGGCGGCGGGGTCACTCCCCGTCCACAGGAAACCAGTCGTGGACAACAGAATGACGGCCTCAAGAGCGCCGAAATGGCCGGGCAAACCTGCAGTGCGAGACGCGAACGTCACGAACTGCAGTGAGCAGTGACTGCTGCGATTTCAGTCGCCAAGGTCACCAACAACGAGATCATTCCGACGGCGAAAGACTACCCCAGGATCTCTGGAGGGCAATCAGGCCAGGAGCCGATCTGAAGGGCGAAACTGACGACGTGCAGCAGACTGCGGTGTGTCCGCCAGCCTGACCTATGGGAGTCGGTGATGTGGACCGACCCAGGGGCGATGCCGCTCGCCCAGGGCGCTCTGTGCCCAGTCTTGGGCCAGCGCGCATAATTTTACTGGAGGGAAGACTTCAGCGCGCCACTTTTCTTCAGATTTTTCCAGTTTAATGCTGGACAGCACTTCTGGAGCGGGCTCAGACCAGGCCTCCGCGAGGGAGTTCACCAGGGTCTTCCGCCGCGTGTGGAACGCCGCAGCCAAGAATTCCTGGAGAGCCAGAAGCTCCTCCTGAGCCGGCTGCTCGTCTCGCCGCTCCAGCTTCACCACGACCGAATCGACCTTCGGGCGAGGCCAGAACGACTGGGGCGGGACCTTGCGAAGCACGGTGATGTCCGTGCATTGAGCCATCAGCACGGCCAAGGGCCCATAATCCCTGGTGCCAGGCTGAGCTGACAGCCGCGCCCCCATCTCCTTCTGGATCATCACGACCCAGGTGTCAGGAGCCGCTGGTTCCAGAGCCAAGCTCCCCAGCAACGGGGCTGAGATTCCGTAGGGCAGGTTGGCGACCAAGGCGCGGCAGCCTGGGAGCAACTTGGTCAGACTCTCCGACAGCCGCCGGCCTCCAGCCAGGGCATCGCCGTCCACCCAGGTCAATCGAGCCGCAAATCTCTCTTCGATCAGGTCCCTGGCTACCGGCCCCATGCCAGGGTCGATTTCGATGGCCCGAACCTCGGAGCCAGTTGCCAGCAGATGGCGTGTGAGCAGCCCCGGGCCGGGGCCGACCTCCAGAACGATATCCCCAGCGGCCACGCCGGCGTCACGGACGATGGCCGCGAGCAGGTTGTTGTCGAGCAGGAAGTTCTGCCCATGACGCCGCCGCGGGGCGACGCCATGGGCGGTCAGCACAGCTTGCAGCCTTGAGCGCCCGATGGGAGCTGGGGCTGCTTTGGAGGGTTCGCTCAGCTGCCCTTGCCTTCGGCAACCTTGAGCATGATCTCCACCCGCCGGTTCTTCGCTTTGGACGCCTTGTCGTTGCCCGTGGCAATGGGCTTGAACGACCCGAAGGAAGCGATGGTGATCCGCTCCTTGGCGATGCCCTTGCTGATCAGGTAGTCGCGCACAGACATGGCCCGGTGGGCAGCCAACATGATGTTGCCTCGGGGCCACTTGTCCTTGGTACGTACGATGGGATCGGTGTCGGTGTGACCGTCAATGCGGATCGGGTATTCGGTGTCCTTGAGCCGCGTGAAGATCTGGTCCAGAGCGGCCTTGCCTTTCGTCGCCAGCTCATCCTGCCCCGAGGGGAAGAAGATGTCGCCTTCGCCGCGATAGCCGATCATGCCCTCATCAGGGTTGATGATCTCTTCGAGGCCCAGGGCCGCCAGATCACTGTGTCGCCCGCTCACTTGGCGCAACTCATCTTCGAGCCTCTTGGCCCGAGCTTCAGAATCGTCCAGGTCACGTTGGAGCTGGTTTGCCCGCTGGGCGGTCGCACCCGCCTGGGTCAGATACGCTTCGGCGGCTTCAAGGTTCTCCTGGGAGTATTCCAGGTCGCTCTCTGCCACGCCCAGCGCTTCTTCAGCGCGCATCAGCTCTTGCTCAAGGGCGTAGTACTTGCCTGCTGTCACGCAGCCTGGCGCGCCGATGGTGGCCAGGATGACACCGACCAATGCGAATCTGTTGATGCTGTTCTGCATGTAACCCTCCCGAGTACCTTGTCGTGTTGTTTGCCGCCGTGGTGATGTGTGAGCGTTCTGACTCGCTGATCAGTTCTTGAACATGTCAGCGAGGAAGCCGGTCAACGCGTTGGTCTGCCCCGACGAGGCTCCCAGCGCCGCGAAGTTGGCCATGACGAGAAGAATGAAGCCGAGCACGAGCGTGAACAGGACACCAGCCCCCTCGGTCTCTTCTGCAGCCCCTGCGTTCGCTTGACTCCGAGGAGAGCGACGCTCTGGGGCCCCACGCTGCGTCGCGCCGCGGCTGCCCTGAGCGTCAGCGGCCAGATCAAGCTCTTCGACCACGGGAGCCATGGTAGGGCCGTCGTCTTCGATGACCAGATCGTCGTTGACATCGAGGTCGAGATCATCGCCCAGATCAAGATCATCGCCCAGATCGAGCTCGAGCTCGTCGCCAGCCCCTTCGGGCTCGTCCTTCAGGCGCTCTACATCAGAGGCCTTGAAGCGCATCGTATCCTGATCGCGAAAGGCGCGAATCTCGCCGGCAGAGACGAGTCGCTTGAGCTCATCCTCTTGCATGCGCAGGTCGGAGAGCACCTCATCGAACGAGTAGTAGTCCTTGTCAGCCAAAGGTTCTGGCCTCCTAGCCATCGTGGATCGGTTTCGGGTTCAGGGTCGCAGGTGGAGTCAACCGACTGGTTTCGCAGCACCATGAGAGGTGGCTCAGGTAGACGACTGCTCGCCCGATCTTAGGGGGGCTGAGAGCCGCTTGCAACCGAACAGGTCCGCCCAATCGACCTCAGGCAGCGTGAGGGCCGAGGGTGCCCATGATGCGCTGTCGCAGGCTGTTCACGTCCAGCACCGCCAGCCCATCGGGTCGGCGCAGGACGGCGAAGGGCGCGCCGGAGCGGTCCAGGTGGATGTAGACCCGGTCCAGGGTCATGGTGGGCTCTACGACCGTCACCTTGCCCAAGCTGGCAGGGTCGGGAGCCCCCATGCCAGCCCCCGAGGTCAGCGCGGCCAGGGCCACCCAGCCCTTTACCGAACGCCCATCTTCGGCCAGGACCAGAGCCCTGTGGTCCCGGCAGCCCTCTGGGAGATCGACGCCGGTCTGGCCCAGGCGAGCCACCGGGAAGTGGGCCAGATCCAGGGCTGCGTCACCAGCCAGCCCTTGGCGCATCTCAAGGACTCCGTGGGCCACCCGCTGCTGGAACGGCGTCAGGAAACCCTCCGCCACTCCCGTGCGCAAGACGCTCGATGCTCCGGACGGTGGGGCCGAGCCGCCCTGAAACCGGCGGCGAACCGACGTCTCCAGCAGCCGGGCGCACCAGACAACCGGCCGGGTCACGTGGCGCAGCACGGCACGAGCCACCAGCAGCACAGGCAGAGCAGGATAGAGCAGCTTCTCGCGGCGGCGCCTGAACGCACTCTTGGGCACGGATTCAGCGAAGACGAAGAGGATGGCCGAGACCCCCAGTGTGCCCACCAGGGCTCTGGCCTGGACATTCCAGTCGTCGAGCAGCTGCTGGGCCAGGAGCGTGGCCGCCTGATTGGCCATGTTGTTGGCCACCAGCAGGATGGTCAGCAACTCGGGCATGTCAGCCAGCAGCGACTGGGCCCTGGCTGCCGAGCGCACGCCAGCCCTCGCGTCCAAGAAGAGCCGCAGCCGACTCGTGGTGTAGATGCCGGTTTCCAGACCTGAGAACGCGGCGGACAGCACCACGGCCAAGGCGAACAGGGCCAGGGTCATGACAGCTCCTCACCCTTGACCAGCTCAACCGGCTCGGACGGCATCCGTGTGGGCATCAGGGCTACTCGGCCGACCCGGCGCCCGCGCATGGACGCCACCCGCAGACGCCAGCCCGCCAGCTGAACCTCGTCGCCGCGCCGCGGCAGTCGTCCCAGAGACTCGGCGACCACGCCGCCCAGCGTGTCACTCCCGCGAGAAGCGAAGTCGAAGCCCAACTCGTCCTTCAACACGTGCACAGGGCAATCGCCCCGGACCCAGACCAGCCCCCGGTCGCGACGCACCCACCGGGCCTCCGGCAGACGTTCCACCTCGCCCAGAATCGCCTGGCAGAGGCTGGCCAGGCGCACCAGTCCCGAGACGCCCCCATGCTCATCCAGGAGGATGGCCAGCTCCCGTTCTTCGTTCTGCATGCGCAGCACCAGCGACTCGGCGCCAATGCCCAGGGGCGCCAACAAGGGCTCTTCGATCAGCGCCTTGCGATCGCCATGGACGTCAGCCAGAAAACGGGCGCCGTTGACCGTCCCCAGCAGATTGTCTCGTGAGCCAGCCACAACGAGGTAGTCCCGTAGGGGTTGCTCGGCCATGCGCCGCAGCCACTCCTGCGGCGCGTGGCGTATGTCGAGAAAGGTGATGTCGACACGGGGGACCATCAGGGCGCGCGCCCGACGTTCGGCCACATCGACCACATCGTGGAGCAGGGCCAGCTCGACGGCCCGATAGGAGCCCATGGCCACCCCGCTGGAGAGCGCAGACTTGAAGTCGTTGCTGTCGACCTCGGCGTGGCTGCGGTGTTCGCCCATCAACAACCTCTCGCTGATCCCGGTGAGCGCGGCGCCCACCCATGTCAATGGGCCCAAGGCCGCGCGCAACACCAACAACGCGGGACAAAGAAAGAGAACCAGTCGAGCGGGCGACACCAGGGCCAGGGTCTTGGGCAGGATCTCGCCGACGACGACGATTCCGCCCAGGCTGAGGAAGGCCACCGTCACAGCAGCGAGCGGACGTCCCTGAGCCTGCAGGTCGAGGGAGATGGCCGCTGAGAGGGTGAAGTAACCCACATTGATGAGCAGGTTTGCCACCAGCAGGGCGACCAGCAGTCGAGCGGGTTCTTGGAGCAGCCCCCTCATGAGCGGCCGGCCCCGAGCCAGCCGCCGGCGCTCTGAAGGCTGGAGCGAGAACACCGCGGTCTCAGACCCCGACACGAGCCCGGAGCAGAGCAACAAGAGCACCATGATCACCCAGGTCATGAGCCGGTAAAAGACTCCATCAAGCGCAGCATGGGACTGAACAACGCGAAGGCGATCGTGCCCACCACGAGGGCCACGAACAAGAGCATGATCGGTTCGAGAGCCTTGAACACCACGGTGACGGCCACGTCGAGTTCGACCTCGTAGTCGTCCGCGATGCGGGTCAGCATGTCATCAAGCTGTCCTGTCTCCTCGCCCACGTCGATCATGTTCACGACCATGTCGTCGAACAACCCGCTCTGAGCCAAGGGGGCAGCCATGGTCTCACCCTCGCGGATGGCATCGTGCACGTTGCCGATGGCCTCCTCGACCACCCTGTTGGTAAGCGAGGCCTTGACGATGGAAAGGGCTTCAAGAATGGGGACGCCGCTGATCAGCAGGGTGCCCATGGTCCTGGTGAAGCGGGCCACCAGGCTCTTCTTGGCCAACAGGCCAAAGAACGGCACCGCCAGCTTGAGTCGATCGACGCTCATGGCGAAGGCCTCGCCTCGCAGCAGAATCCTGAACAGCACCACCAGCAACAGGGGCAAGGCGAGCACGGCGTACCACCACTCCACCAGAAACCGGGAGAGGCTCAGCAGCCCGGCGGTGAGAGCGGGCATCTCCGTGCCATAGCTCTCAAACATGGCCTCGAACTTGGGCACGATGACCATCATGGTGAGCATCAAGATGGCCCCGGCGAACAAGACCACAAGGGTCGGGTAGGTCATGGCGGAGGTGACCTGGCCCTTCATGGCCTCTTTCTTCTTCGCGAACCCTGCCAATCGTCCCAGGATCGTGCCCAGCACGCCCCCGGCCTCTCCCGCCCTGATCATGTTCACGTAGAGCCGGTCGAAGACCTGGGGGTACTTGGCGCAAGCCTCTGAGAGCGGCGCTCCGCCTTCGACATCGTCAGCAACAGCCTCGACCACATCTTTCAGCGGCCCCGGTTTCTGCTGATTCTCCAGGATGCGCAGACAACGCACCAAGGGCAATCCGGCGTTGACCAGGGTCTCGAGGCGCCCTGTGAACTGGGCCAGCTCTTTTGATGGCACCCGGCGCCACCAGCTCTGTCCCGCCGTGGCCGCGCTGCCCCCCGCCCGTGAGGCCATGGGGCGAGCAGAGGCTGCGCCAGGACGGTTGGCTCCGGGACGTCTGGCCGCAGGCTTGCGGGCAGTCGGACGGTCGGCGGGGACCATGGGGACACTCCGGTGATGACGGTGCAGCTCAGGGGCTGGGATGGCCCGGGAACAGAAGCTGAGTATAGGCGCAGCGTTCAGACGTCACTCAGCGTCTCGCGCAACACCTCTTCTACGGTGGCCCGGCCGTCCATCACTGCGAGCTGGCCTGACTCGCGCAGGGTGCGCATCCCCTCTGCGATGGCGGCGTCACGGAGCACCCGGGTCGCCGCACCGTCGAGGATCATCTCGCGCAGACGTTCGCTCACCACCATGATCTCGAACAGGGCCACCCGGCCCCTGTGGCCGGAGAAGTTGCAGCGCTCGCAGCCCTTGCCGTAGGCGAACAGCCGGCCGTCCAGCTGTTCGCGTGAAAGCCCCAGCTCTCGCAGGATCTCGTCATCGGGCGGGTAGTCGACGCGGCAGTCCGCACAGATCGTGCGCACGAGCCGCTGGGCCACGACGGCTTGCAAGGTAGCCACGATCAGGTAGGCAGGCACACCGATGTCGATCAAGCGGGTCACCGTGGAGGGCGCATCGTTCGTGTGCAAAGTGGACAGGATCAGGTGCCCGGTGAGCGCCGCCTCGACGGCGATCGCCGCCGTCTCCCCGTCCCGGATCTCCCCCACCAGCAACACGTCTGGATCTTGGCGCAAGATGCTGCGCAGCACGGACGCGTAGCTGACTCCGATCTCGTCGCTCACCTGCACCTGCACGATGCCGTCCAGGTCGTACTCGATCGGATCTTCGACGGTGATGATCTTGCGCTCGACGTCGTTCAGCCTGTTCAGCGCCGAGTACAGGGTCGTCGTCTTTCCTGAACCCGTGGGCCCGGTCACCAGGACGATGCCATGAGGCCGAGCCAGCAGACCGTCCACCACGGCCCTGTCGTCGTCGCGTAGTCCCACGTTGCCCAGGTCGAGAGCCACCACGCTGCGGTCGAGGACTCGCAGCACGCAGCTCTCGCCGTGTACCGTGGGCATGGTCGACACGCGCAGGTCGATGGGCCTCCCGCCGAGAGACATCTCGATGCGTCCATCTTGGGGCATACGCGTCTCGGCGATGTCGAGGTTCGACATGACCTTGACCCGCGAGACCAGGGCAGAGGCCAGTGAGGCTGGCGGCGCCTCCACCTCGAACAGCACCCCGTCCACCCGATAGCGCACCTTGAAGTCGTCCTCGAAAGGCTCGAGGTGAATGTCGCTGGCCTTGTCACGGATGGCCTGCAGCAAGATGTAGTTGAGCAGCTTCACCACGGGAGCCGCCTGAGCCATGGCGGCCCGGTCCTCCAGATCGAACGAGCCGCTGGCGGTGGCCGCCTCGTTGATCGCCTCGTGGAGCTGGTCGGGCTCGCTCGATCGCGCCCAGTAGCGCTGCAAGGCACGGCCCACCGCGGCCTCTCCGGCGATCTCTGCCCGCACCTCGCTGCCCACCACGAAGGTCAGATCTTGGAGCACGTTGATGTTGAGTGGATCAGCCAGGGCCACGATCAAGGCGCCATCGCTCTCGATGCGCACGGGAATGGCCTGGTAGAGGGTGCAAGTCGCGCCGTCCATGCGGGCCACCACATCGTCGGGGATCTGCAGGGCGTCCAGATCGACCGGCTGCAGCCCCACCTGGATGCCCAGGGCCCGGGTCAGCTGATCCTGGCCGATCACCCCCATGGCCATGAGCACCTCGCCCACCCGACCACCATGTTGAGCCTGGCTGGCCAGGGCCTTCTCGAGCTGCTCGGGAGAGCACTCCCCCCGCTCGATCAAGATCTCACCCAGCAACTTGGCTTTGGCGATGGGAGCGCTCATTCGCGATGGCTCACCCGCAAGATCTCGGCGATCGACGTGAGCCCGGCCAACACCTTGCGCCGCCCATCTTCGAGCAGGGGCACAAGCCTGCCACTCTGCTCGGCCTGCCTGCGAATCGCTGGAGTGGGCTCGTTGCGGAAGGCCATGTCCCGCAGGGCCGCGTCGAGAATGAGCATCTCGAACACGGCCAGGCGCCCGGCATAACCGCTGAAGTCGCAAGCCCCACAGCCTTCTGCCCGGTAGAGGGTGCGCTCCCCGATTCGTTCGGGCGTCAGCCCCACAGAGCGCAACAAGGTCTCTTCAGGCACATGGGCCACCCGACACTCTGTACAGAGCCGCCGCACCAGCCGCTGGGCGATCACCGCCTGGATCGACGCGGAGACCAGGAACGGTTTGACGCCCATGTCGACGAGGCGGGCCAGGGCGCTCGGCGCGTCGTTGGTGTGCAGGGTGGCAAACACAAGGTGCCCGGTGAGGGCGGCTTGAATGGCCACCTCTGCCGTCTCGGTGTCGCGGATCTCGCCCACAAGGATCACGTTCGGCGCCTGCCGCAACATGCCCCGCAAGATGCGCGCGAAGCTCAGCCCGATGCGCTGACGCACCTGCACCTGGTTGATGCCCGGCAGTTCGTACTCCACCGGATCTTCGGCAGTGAGGATCTTCACGTCGGGACGGTTCAGCTCATTCAACGCCGCGTAGAGCGTGGTGGTCTTGCCCGAGCCCGTGGGCCCGGTGACCAGCACGATGCCGTTGGGCCGTCTGATCACATCCGCGAAGCGGCTGAGGTCTGACTCGTGAAAACCCAGCTCGCTCAGGGACACCAGACCCCGCTCCTTGTCGAGCAGGCGCATGACCATGGACTCGCCATGACTGCTGGGCAAGATCGAGGCCCGGATGTCGATGGACCGGCCAGCCACGGTGAGCGTCATACGGCCATCCTGGGGCTTCCGTTTCTCGGCGATGTCCATGCCCGCCATGATCTTCAGCCGCGACAACAAGGGCCCCTGGATGTCGCTCTCATGAGACGAGACCTCGGCCAGCACGCCGTCCTTGCGGTAGCGCACCCGCACTCGCCCTTCCATGGGCTCGACGTGAATGTCGCTGCACCGGGACTCGACCGCCGTGCTGATCATGGAGGTCACCAGGCGGATGATCGGCGCGTCGTCTTCTGCGCCCGGCTCACCGCCCATGGCCTGAGCCAAGTCAGAGTCGTGGCCACTCTCCGCGAGCCCATAGTAGTGGGCCATGGCAGCGGTGAGCCCACCAGGCGTGGTCAGGGCCGGGGTCAAATCCTGGTCGAGTACGAACTGCAGCGTATCGAGCGCGAAGCTCTTCAGTGGATCATCTATGGCCAGCACCAGCTGACCTCCACGATCGGAGACAGGGATCACACGATGCTCCTCGACCACATCTGCAGACACGCGGGCGATGATCTGGGCGGAGACCCGGCCTCCTCGGGCAACATCGGAGAGCAGGTCGACGAAGGGCAGCTTCTGTTGCCGAGCCAGCGCCCTCCAGACCTGCTCCTCGGTGGCGAAACCCAGCGCCAACAGCGCCTCCCCCAAGGGGATCTTGCGGTTCTTCTGCAGGGTCAACGCCTTGCCCACTTGCTGGGCGTCGACGACGCCCTGGGCAATCAGCAGTTCACCGAGGCGTTGGGCCATGGGTCAGGTCCCGTCAGACAGCATTGAGGGAGGGCATTCTGTGGGCAGGGATATGGCGAATCAAGCGACGTTGACACCCTCCGAAGCAGCCCATAGATTGCCTCAACGTCGAAGTCACGGCCGCATCACCCCTCGCCTTTGGCAAACGACTGCAGCGGGCAGACAAGGGTCTCGGTTCTTTCCAGGGCTCGGGCAGGACATCGGCTGGGCCAAGCCGCCGATCTTGACAGCAGGATTCTTCCCAAAGTGAAGCTCGTCACTCTCCTCCTCGCCACCCTGGCCCTGTCCTCGGTCAGTGGCTGCGCCTGCCCACCGCGGTCGAGCTCCTACGACACGCCCCTGGCCACCCTGGAGAGCTGGCAGAGCCACCTCTGCCATGACGACGCCCAGGGCGAATGGCGCTGCTTGTCTGCAGAGCTGCAACGGGCCATGGGTGGTTTTCAGACCTACGTGGCGGCGCGCAGGCAGATGATCGAGAACGACGGCGCGGCGACCTGGCTGCTGAGCCGAGCCGACCTCGCCGACTACGTCGTCAGTGGCTCCACCGACCCGGCCACTCGCCGGGCCGCCCTGGCCCTCGATGCCCGGGGGCAGCTGTTCGAAGTCGATTTCGTCCAGGAGACCTCAGCCCGCATCGATCTGGACGACGGACGGTTCCTGTTCGCCATCCTCGACGGCCCGCTGTCCGAACTGGTTCAGCTGCAGGTGGTCAATGGCCGAGTCAGTCGCCAGTGGATCGACCTTCTCCAGCCCATCATCGATCCGCGCGACCTCGAAAACATCCGTTCGGTGCAGCTCGAGCACCGCTGGAAGATCAACACCATCGCTGGCCTCAGACCCCAAGCAGGGAACACACCATGACTCGCTGGACCTACCTCTTTGGTGACGGACATGCTGACGGCAGCGGCTCCGACGGCGACTTGCTCGGCGGCAAGGGAGCCAACCTGGCCGAGATGACCCGCCTGGGCATTCCGGTCCCTCCGGGCTTCACCATCTCCACCGCGTGCTGCGCCGAGGTCCTCGCCCATGAGAACAGCTGGCCAGACGATCTGTCCGATGAGGTCACGGCCGCCATGGCCAAGCTTGAGTCCTGGACCGATCGGCGCTTCGGCGATCTGGAGCGCCCCCTGCTGGTCTCCGTCCGCTCAGGTGCCGCGGTCTCCATGCCCGGCATGATGGACACGGTGCTCAACCTCGGCCTCAACGAAGAGATCGTGAGCGCCATGTCCCAGAGCAAAGATGAGCGCCTCGGCTGGGACAGCTACCGACGGCTGATCATGATGCTCGGCGAGGTGGTGCTGGGCATCCCTCACCTGGCCTTTGAAGAGCGCCTCGAGGCTGCCAAACACGGCGCCGGCGTGACCGCGGACAACGACCTGCAGGTGCCCGACCTGCGCCGTCTGGTAGGGACCTTCAAGGACCTGATCATGGAGCAGACGGGGGCGCCGTTTCCTGAGGACCCCCACGAGCAGCTACGCCTGGCCATCTCGGCAGTCTTCCACTCGTGGAACACGCCGCGGGCGGTGAAGTACCGCGCCCTGCACGAGATCCACGGGCTGGCCGGCACGGCTGTCAACGTCCAGGCCATGGTCTTCGGCAACCGGGGCGAGACCTCCGCCACGGGGGTCTGCTTCACCCGCAATCCGTCGACCGGCGAGAATGTCTTCTACGGCGAGTTTCTGCAGAACGCCCAGGGCGAAGACGTCGTCGCAGGGACCCGCACCCCCCTCCCCATCGCCAAGATCGACGAGGTCCTGCCAGGCATGCTCGACCAGCTCCTGGCCATCAAGGATCGCCTCGAGCAGCACTATCGAGATGTCCAGGACATCGAGTTCACCGTGGACGATGGCGAGCTCTACATGCTGCAGACCCGCGCGGGCAAGCGCACCGCTACAGCTGCCGTTCGCATCGCCGTCGAGATGGTCTCCGAAGGACTGATCAACAAGGATGACGCGCTCTGGCGCGTCGAGCCGGCAGCCCTCGATCAGCTGCTCCACCCGACCTTCGACCCGTCAGCGCCTCGCAATGTGGTCGGCACGGGCCTGCCAGCCAGCCCTGGCGCGAGCTGCGGCCAAGCCGTCTTCACCGCCGATGAAGCAGAGGCCTGGGCAGCCGACGGCAAGGCGGTGATCCTGGTCCGCAACGAAACCTCACCCGACGACATCGGCGGCATGTACGCCGCCGCTGGAATCCTCACTGCACGAGGAGGGATGACCTCCCACGCAGCAGTGGTGGCGAGAGGCATGGGCACTTGCTGCGTCGCCGGCTGTGACGCCCTGCTCATCGACCCTGGGGGCCAGGCCGCGAAGATCGGAGCGAGCACCGTGAATGAAGGCGACTGGATCAGCCTGGACGGTTCGGCTGGCGAGATCATGCTGGGCCGCGTGCCGACCACCGAGCCCACCCTGTCCGGCGAGTTCGCCACGATCATGGAATGGGCCGACGAGCGCCGGACCATGAAGGTCCGCACGAACGCGGACACACCAGAAGACTCGCGCCGGGCCCGGGAGTTTGGCGCCGAGGGCATCGGCCTGTGCCGCACGGAGCACATGTTCTTCGGCGATGATCGCATCGCCGCCGTGCGCCGGATGATCCTGGCCGAAGATGATCGCCAACGCCAGGCAGCCCTCGACGAACTGCTGCCTCTGCAGCGAGCCGACTTCGAGGAGATCTTCACAGCAATGGAGGGCTTGCCCGTCACCATCCGGCTGCTCGACCCGCCGCTGCACGAGTTCTTGCCCAGTGAGCCGGGCCCCCAAGAAGCCCTGGCACGTTCGTTGGGTTGGACGGCCGCGACCGTGGCCAAGCGGGTGACAGAGCTCCACGAACTCAACCCCATGCTGGGCACCCGGGGCTGCCGCCTGGGCATCACCCACCCTGCCATCTACGACATGCAGGTGCAGGCCATCTTCGAGGCTGCAGGGCGGTGCCAACAGCGCGGCGTGGACGTCCATCCCGAGATCATGATCCCCCTGGTGGGCACTCTCGAAGAGCTGGCCGACCTGCGTTCCCGCATCGAAACGGCCGAACCCGAGTTGCGCAAGCTCTCTGGGTTCACAGGACAGGCGCTGATCGGCACCATGATCGAAGTGCCTCGAGCCGCTCTCACCGCCGGGTCCATCGCTGGCGCCGCCGACTTCTTCTCGTTCGGCACCAACGACCTCACCCAGATGGGCCTGGGGTTGTCCCGAGATGACACGGGCCCGCTGATCGCCGAGTACATCCGCCAGGGCATCTATGCCTGGGACCCCTTCGCTTCCATCGACCGTACCGGGGTGGGCCGCCTGGTCGAGCTGGCGACCCGAGAGGGGCGCGAGGCCAAGCCCGGCTTGAAGGTCGGCGTGTGCGGGGAGCACGGGGGTGACCCCCGGTCGATCCGCTTCTTCCAGTCGTGCGGCCTGGATTATGTGAGCTGCTCACCATTTCGTGTGCCCATCGCACGCCTGGCCGCAGCCCAAGCCGCGTTGGCCGCAGCGAACAGCTGAGCGAGTCTGACCTCTTCACGGAGTACGTCGCGAGAGCCTGGCAGCCCTCCCGGGAGGTGATCAGTGCATGGCGGGACCGGCAGCAGCCGCCCCCGGGCCAGCACCGCTCGTCCGGCCCGACGCGACGCTGCTATAAACGCGCAGCTCACCCCGGCCACCGCCATGGATCACGTCCGTCTGTGCGCTGACGGCAACGTCCGACAGGCCATCGCCGTCCACGTCGCCGAGCCCGCGGACCAGGCTCCCCAAGCGTTCTCCGGGCGACTGGCCAAAGAGGGTGAAGAGCTGCGCCCCGTTCGCACCAGAGAACACGTAGGCCGCCCCTGCATCGTCGAAGTGCGTGTCGTCGCCCGGAGCGCCCACGAGCACGTCATCGTGGCCGTCGCCGTCCACGTCCCCCGCAGCCGCCAGGCACCAACCGAAGGCATCGTCGGAGCGCCCGCTGCGCAGCTCGAACGCGTCGGCTGCCGAAGAGAACATGATCGTCGCCATGCCTGACTGAAGGTCTGGCAAGGCGAAAGGGGAGCAGTCGCCCCAGTCCGGTTCTCCGTCGCCGTCGAGATCTCCGAGTGCAAGAGCGGCTCGTGTCACCCCGGGGCCCTGTTCAGCCGTGAGCAGCGACCGTGCCCACGCAGGGCCCGGAAGACTGTCGAGAGCTGCAGCTACGCCGAACGGAAGCTCTGCCCCCACCAGCTCGGTCAGCGACTGGCCATCGTCGCAGCCAAAGGCCCGGGTGGAGATCTCGCCAGGGAGTGCAGGAGCCCCCACGACCAGGACCAGGCCGTTGGCCTCAGGGAGGTCGACCACAGCCAGCTTCGTTCCAAAGCCTGGCTCGCCGCGCAACGTGCGCAGCCGCGTGCCGTCAGCTCCGGAGAAGATGAGGACCTCGCCGCGCACAGAAGCGCCTACCGCCAGCTCATGGACCCCGTCGCCATCGAGATCGCCGAGAGTGACGACGCTCGCGCCGAAACCGTCGCCTAGATGGGCGGATGTCAGGGTGTAGAGCGGCTCCTGGGCAGAACTCAACGGAGCGCACAAGAGAAGAAGAGCTGCCATCACTGCTGAACGCATCGCACGCCTCCCGGTGGCCCACCAGCTCGGGCGCCGTCACGGCGCGACGAGACAGGCGGTCGCGGGAGCTACGGTATCCCCTCGTCGAGCGCGGGCGATGTCCACGGGGTGACCTCTCCGTGGCGTGCCGGGCTGGCACTGTGCACCCAACGCGTCGCGCGCCTCGGGCAAAGCCCTCGCCTGCCGTGTTCATCAGTTTCGGCGTCCGCCGTGTCTGGAACTGCATGACGGCTTCGAGCGGCGCCTCCGCTGCTCGACGGGCAGTCACCCCGCCTCCATTCGGTGGCGGCAGTGCCAGCGGCCAGGTCAGGCGAGCCACCAAGGTCAGCGAGCAATGCCAGGCTGACCTTGGTGACGCGGCCGTCTGCTAGAGAGAGGCTTCGTTCCAGATGACGAACTGGTTGTCGCCCATCTCCTTGGCCTTGGTCAGGCCCGTGGCTGCCCGGGCCTGGAACTCCTCCAGCTGGTCGAGGCCAGACTGGGGTGAGCAGCTGCCTCCCACGCTGACGGAGAAGCGACCCTCTGCCCGTTCCACCACGTTGTCCGTGAGCACGCGCTTGACGAAGGCACGCGCCCCATCCGTATCGCACCCCGGGAGCAAGACCATGAACCGTCCGGCCTCGCGGCGAGTGGACAGGTCGATGTCGCGGGAGGCGTTGAGGATCTCTCCGGCGACCGCGAGCTCGAGCCCCCGGCCTGCCCGTTCACCATCACGCTCGCAGATCTCTTCGAATCCTTCGATGTCGAAGAGCAGCAGCGTGTACGACCAACCGTACCGCCAGGACTTCTTGAACTCCTCCTCGAAACGCATCTGGAAGAAGTCATGATTGAGCAGACTCGTTGCGTCGTCCGTCAAGATTTCGACGAGGCTCTGCGAGTCCAAATGTATGCTAGCTGCCACTTTGCGATCTCCTATCGACCCGAGGCTCCGCTGAGAATCCATGGAGCACTTTGAGCTGTGGTTCAAGTTTACCGTAGCGGCACTTATCGTCGTCGCTGCGGGGTTGAGCTTGACCAAAAATGCAGAAAAACTGGCAGACGCCATGGGCTGGGGTCATGCGTTCGCCGGTTTCGTCATCCTCGGCTGGGCCACATCCCTGCCTGAGCTCACGATCTCCATCTCGGCTGTCACCGAGATAGGCTCCGCTGCCCTGTCCGTGGGCAACATCACCGGCAGCGTGATCTTCAACCTGGCCATCCTGGCCCTGCTCGAACTGATCGCCCTGCGCCACCGGGCCTCCGGCCTCGACGATGGCGGCATCGCTGCTCTGGGCATGTTCAACCTGGTGCTCATGGCCGGCATGCTCACGGTCATGTGGCGGCCCGATCTCGCCGTGGGCGCCCTCTCCCACAGCGTGGGCATCCTGCTCGTGGGCGGGTACCTGGCCACCACTGCTCACGCCTGGTTCAGCCAGAAAGGCGGGCCTGAGCTGAGGGCCAGCCCACGGTCCGGTCTGCCGTGGTCCATCATCTGGCGCTGCCTCGCTGCGGGGTCCGTGATCCTCGTCACAGGCATCTGGCTCAGCCACATCGGCGAGGAGATGGCTGCCACCTACGATCTGGCGGAAGGCGTGGTGGGCACCCTCTTCCTGGCCTGCGTGAGCTCCCTGCCAGAACTGGTCACCGGCCTCGGTGCCGTGAAGCTCGGTCTGCTGACCATGGCCACCGCATCGATTTTGGGCAGCAATATCTTCAATCTGGGCATCCTCGGCGTGTGCGACCTGCTCTACCAGACAGGGGAGCGCGCGGGGGTGCCCATCGTCGTGGCCGCTGACGACTCTCAACTGACAGCCAATGTGCTCGCAGCCCTGCTCATGACTGCCCTGGCTCTGGGCGCAGTGAGTCTACGAACCCGCGCTCAAGTCCAGTTTGCACGAGTGGCCGTCGCTCTGGCCATGATCGGGATTTACAGCGTAGCCTTGATCTGAGCCCTCAACGAACCGGAGGCGCGTCGAGGCGCGCAGGGGCCAGCACCACACGATCGCCAAACACGACCGGCCGGGTCAGGCCTGCTCGGCAGCCTGCAACGCCTCGGTGGTCCACTCGAGGTTGCAGGCGGTTGTCTGCACATCGTCGAGATCGTCCAGGGCGGACAGCAGACGCACCAGCAGGGCGACCTTGTCGACGTCCTCCACGACCACCGTGGTCTTGGGCAGCGCAGCGATCTCACTCTTCTCCGGTCGGAAGCCAGCTGCCTCCAGGGCCTCTGCCACCGTGCCGAACGCTGTGGGCTCGGCGGTGATCTCGAAGCCACCGTCGGCTGGGGTGCAATCCTCTGCGTCCCCCTCCATGGCGGCCATCATGATCTCTTCTTCTTGCTCCGGCTCGCCGGACACAAAGAAGATCGCCTTGCGCTCGAAGGTCCAGGCCACCGAACCCGCCTCGCCCAGATTGCCCCCGTGCCGATCGAGGGCGATGCGGACATCGCCCACAGTGCGATTGCGGTTGTCCGTCAGGGTCTCGACCAAGATTGCCACACCCCCGGGGCCGTAGCCCTCGTAGGTGATCGCATCCATGGCAACGCCTTCACCGCCGCCGCTGCCCTTGAGGACCGCCCGCTCGATGGCGTCCTTGGACATGTTGTCGGCCTTGGCGCGATCGATCGCGTAGCGCAGGCTCAAGTTCATGGCGATGTCACCGCCGCCATTGCGGGCCGCCGTCATGATCAAGCGGGCATGCTTGCTGAAAGCATTCGAGCGCTTTGCATCCACCGCCTTCTTGCGGTGCATGATGTTCTTGAACTTGCTATGGCCTGCCATGACAGCTCTCCAACATCAGCAGCAGACGATCTTCTGAGGCGTCACCGCGGCTGGCAAGCATCTACGATCCGAGGGATCCATGCCACCGTTGCCATCTTCGCCCTCGCCGCCACGGCAGAGTACGGCGGGCTCCGCCGAGCTGCCACTCACTGGCCGAGCGCCAGGGCCGGTCGACACGGCGAGAATCTTGAGCCGCTGCAGAGGCCACCGAAGCAGCCCCTGCAGCGAGCCAACGCTGAGATCAGCGCTTGCTGAACTGGTACTTACGACGGGCCTTGCGCTGACCGTACTTCTTGCGCTCGACCATTCGGCCATCGCGCGTCAAGAAGCCACCGGCACGCAACGCTTCGTCTTGCTCGGGCTCCACCTTCAGCAGGGCCCGGGCGATGCCGAGCAGCAAGGCACCAGCCTGTCCGGTGGGACCACCGCCGTTGATGTTGGCAAAGATATCGTAGCGACTCTCGGCACCAGCAGCCTCGAGGGGAGCCATGATGGCCACCCGGTGGCTGAGCACCGGAAAGTACTCATCCCAAGGCCGACCGTTCACGATGATCACGCCCGTACCAGCGCGCAGGCGCACGCGAGCGACTGACGTCTTGCGACGACCGGTACCCCATGCGTATTCCTTGGCACCCAGAACGAGGGGTGCAGCCTTGGGGGCCGGTGCCACGACAGGGTCAGCGACGATGGTTTCGGGGGTCACGGTGACCTGTGCATCTTCGGTCATGGGTCAGGAGTCCTTGGGCTGGAACTCGGTCATGTCGACCGCGGTGGGTTGCTGGGCGGCATGGGAATGCTCGCTACCGGCGTAGATCTTCAGCTTCTTGAGCATCTGGCGACCCATGCGGGTCTTGGGCATCATGCGCCGCACAGCCAGTTCGAGAACGCGCGTGGGATGCTTCTCAAGCATGTCGCCCACAGACATCTCGCGCAGGCCACCGATGTATCCGGTGTGCCAGCGATGCATGCGGTCATCGCGCTTCGAGCCGCTCATGAACACCTTCTCGGCATTCAGCACGATCACGAAGTCGCCTGTGTCCACATGGGCCGTGTAACGACCGTGATGCTTGCCTTGCAGCACCATGGCGATGCGTGCGGCCAAGCGCCCGAGGACAGCGCCGTCGGCATCGAACAGCTGCCAGGCAGCCTGCACCTCACCCGGCTTGGCGTGATAAGTCTTGTTCATGGATCAGTGATCAATCTGCAAACGGGCAGGTCGGCGAGTCGGGTCATGCCGCAGGGAGCAAGAAGGCCCCTGACCAGGCACTCTGGCCAACAATGGCCAAACATCCAGCCGGTGGGGTCCTGAGGAGGACCTTTCCCGACCAGATGTCGAATCGCCCAGGATAGCAAAGCGGGCTGATTGATCAACCAGCGAGGGCAATGCCTCTGGCTAGGGGACCATGAGCAACTCTGGCCGGTCGAGCCACAAGACCACCTTGGCCACGCCGATCAGCCCTGGCCGCTGCTCCGCCACCTCTAGCAACTGGGCGATTCGAGCCTCTACCGGCAGGTCTACCGCCGAGAACTCACTCTTCATGGCCGATCGCCCCCACTCGATCTCGACCCCGGACGCCGTGGTGAAGAGCACCCTCTGCTCGGCGGTCAGTTGCACGGAGATCAGGTCGATTTCCTGGGCAGCCAACTCGGCGCGCCAGGGCAGGACCTCCGCAGCAGCCGCGGCACACTCGGCGATGTCCTCAAGGGACAGGGCTCCCATCATGACCAGAGGCGCGGGATCGAGACGCACCTCGCCCTGCCCCATGATGGTCCCCCTGGGCCCTACCCAATCGCCGTTGAGGAGCACCATCACCGGGCGTCGCACCTCGAGGCGAACCTCCGCACGGCCCGGAAACTGGGGGTTCAGGTCCAGAACGACCGAGACCCAGGGAGAGAGTCGGTCGAGGCGGGCTCGCCAGGCAGAGAGCGCCCCCGGGTCTCGCAAGGACACGGGCCCAGGCAGCCCAGCGCTGAGATCTGCGGCAATGGCCCTGGCCGTCACCTCTCCCAGCCAGGGCGGGCGGCCCAGAACGGTGACCCGGTCCGGACGGACGGTGAAGCGGCTGCTCGAGCCGGCAGCCTCGTCGGCCACCCAGATGAGCATGCCCACGCCGACCGCGAAGACCGCGGTGAGCAGGGGCGCTGCCGTCCGTTTGATGAGCTGATCGATGGCGATGCGGTCCATGGCCAGAGAATAGGCAGGAATGACTCCAGACCCAGTGGGTAATCTCTTCGAGTCGCACCCACTATCTCGGGGACAACTCCAGCCGTGCCAGACCAACCCAGCCAGCCTAGCGATCCCCAGAGCCAGTCCGACGGCTCTTCGAAGTCCAGCCGACAGAAGGCGGGTCGCAAGAAGAGCACCTCTCGACGGCGGCGGACGCGGCGCAGCACTCCCAAGGAGGAAGCGGCCTCGGCGAGCACCCCGAAGGCCACCAAAGCCACGACCAAGAAGGCGGCTGGAGGGTCGACAAGGGGCAAGGGCCCCGGCGCCGCCAAGAAGAAGGCCGGTGCGGGCAAGAAGAAGCGGCAGAACAAGAAGGTTGCTGAGACCACAGCGCCTCAGCAGGAGAGCCGCCCCCGCAAGCCAGGGCCTGTGCACGGCAGCGGTGGGCTGTTGATCGGCGGCAGCTCTCGGAGCGGCAAGGGCAAGTCCAAGCCCAGGCGCAAGCCTCGCGACACACCCGCCCCACCCACAGGGCCCCGAGAGACGTTTCGTGGGCTGACCCTCAACGACTTCCAGATGCGCGCCCTCGGCCCCTTGCGAGAAGGTCGCCCCGTGCTGCTCGCCGCCCCCACCGGCGCCGGCAAGACGCTGGTAGCCGAGTTGGCCATCGACATGAGCCTGAAGGTCGGCAAACGCGCCATCTACACCGCGCCCATCAAGGCCCTCAGTAACCAGAAGTACCGCGACTTCAAGGACATCGACCCGGACATGGTCGGGCTGATGACCGGCGACGTCACCATCAACCCGGGCGCGTCCGTGTTGATCATGACCACCGAGATCTTTCGCAACACGATCCTGGAGAACCCCGAGAGCCTGTCCGACGTGGACACCGTCGTCTTCGACGAGATCCACTACATGGACGACCCGGAGCGAGGCACGGTCTGGGAAGAGAGCATCATCTTCGCTCCCCAGCACATTCGTTTCGTCTGTCTCTCAGCGACGATCAGCAACCTGAACCAATACGGCGATTGGATCAGCTCGGTCCGGGGCAAGACGGTCGAGGTCATCCGCCACACCGAGCGCCCTGTGCCCCTCGACCACTACCTGTTCTTCCCCGCGGGAGGGCTGCGACGCATCACCGGCAAGGTCAAGTTTCCGGCCGAGCACATCAAGGCCTACGCCAGACGAGGGCGCCCACCGCGAGTCGCCGACCGCAACGCCATCGTCGAGCGGCTGGTCAGGGACAAGAACCTGCCGGCCCTGTTCTTCTGCTTCTCCCGCCGAGACTGCGAGCGTCGCGCGCTGGAGACGTCTTCGAAGGTCGACCTGCTCGAGCACGACGAGGCCCGGACCATCGAGGGGCTCTTCGATGAGGTCTGCCAGACCTTTCTGATCGAGCCGGACGCAGAGGTCGAAGAGCTGCGCAGCCTGGTGCGGCGAGGCATCGCGTTCCACCACGCGGGCATGTTGCCTCTGCACAAAGAGCTCGTCGAGCGGCTGTTCACCTCGGGACTGTTGCGCCTGCTGTTCGCCACCGAGACGTTCTCGCTGGGCATCAACATGCCCGCCCGTGCCGTGGTCTTCGCCTCCCTGCGCAAGTTTGACGGCAAGGGCTTCGGCCCGCTCAAGGTGCGCGAGTATCAGCAGATGGCTGGACGGGCAGGCCGGCAAGGCATCGATGATCAGGGCGTGGTGGTCTCGATCGTGGACGACCATCGGGTGCAGCCCGGGGACATCGAGCACATGGTCAGCAACGATGTCGAACCGATCTTGTCCCGCTTCAACCTGTCCTACTCGAGCCTGATCAACCTGCATCGCACGCTGGGCGGTCGGTTGCATGAAGCCTGGGAGCGCTCGTTCAACAACTTCCAGTGGTCGTCCATGAGCAACCGCAAGCGGGAGAAGAACAGCGAGAAGCAGCGCGCTGCCATCGACCGACGCCTGGCCTTGCTCTCAGAACGGGGCTACATCACTCCTGACGGCGTCACGCCCAAAGGGCAGCTCGCGGCCAGCATCAACGGCTACGAGCTGCAGGTCGTCGAACTCTACGAGTCGGGCTTGCTCGAGTGGATGAGCGAGATCCAGATCGCCATCGTCTTCGCGGCCATCTGCTTCGAAGAGCGCAAGAACGACCTCTTCAAGCGCATGAAGCCCGGCATCATGGGCAGCGCGCGCAAGGATGTCGAGACCGTGGTGGGCCAGCTCATCAGCCATGAAAAGACGCTGCACATTCCGCCTACGATCAAGGCGCCCAACTTCAAGATCGGCATCGTGGTTCACGACTGGTGCAAGGGCGCCACCTTCGATGAGATGCGCGACCACACCAACTCGCCCAACGGCGATCTGGTCAGAGTGATGCGCCTGACCGTCCAGCTGCTGCGCCAGTTGCGCGGCTCCCTGCCTGCGGGCAGTCCGCTGATGCGCCCCATCGACCGGGCCCGAGATCTGCTGAACCGCAGCGAGGTGGACGCTGCCCGACAGCTCAGCCTTGGCTAGGAGTCGGCGCGAAAATGCCAACGCTAGCCCATGGCCACACGCCGCCCTCGGGTGGTGAAATAGGCGACATGACGACGACCAACGCAGCCTCAAAAGACGTTCGCACCGAATCCGACTCCCTGGGCGAAATCCAGGTTCGCAACGACCGCTACTGGGGTGCACAGACCCAGCGTTCGCTGCAGAATTTCGTGGTCGGCAGGCACCGCTTCACCCGGCCCATGATCCGCGCCCTGGGCCTGCTCAAGCACGGCGCGGCGCAGGTGAACGCCGAGTTGGGACTGCTGGCCGAAGACAAGGCAGCGCTCATCGCCAGAGCCGCGGCCGAAGTGGTCGCCGGCACCCTCGACGATCACTTCCCCCTGGTGGTCTATCAGACCGGCTCCGGCACCCAGACCAACATGAACACCAACGAGGTCATCTCGAACCGAGCCATCGAGATCGCCGGGGGCGTGCTGGGCAGCAAGGCCCCCATCCATCCCAATGATGACGTCAACAAGAGCCAGTCGAGCAACGATACGTTTCCCACGGCCATGTCCATCGCTGCGGCCGAGCAGACGGCCAAGCGTCTGCTGCCTGCTGTCGCCGCCCTGCGCTACGCGCTGAACGAGAAGGCCGTGGCCTTCGCCGAGGTGGTCAAGATCGGCCGCACCCACCTCATGGATGCCACCCCCCTGACCCTGGGCCAGGAGATCTCGGGCTGGGTCAGCCAGCTCGACCACTCCATCGAGCACATCAAGGCGGCCCTGCCACACGTGTACGAGCTGGCCATCGGCGGCACGGCGGTGGGCACAGGCCTCAACACACACCCCGAGTATGCTGAGCGAGTGGCGCAGGCCTTGGCGAAGGCCACGGGGCTGCCGTTCACCTCCGCGCCCAGCAAGTTCGAGGCCCTGGCAGCCCACGACGGCCTGGTGAACCTGTCGGCGACCTTGCGCGGTCTGGCCATGTCACTGATGAAGATCGCCAATGACGTGCGCTGGCTGGCCAGTGGCCCTCGCTGCGGGTTGGGCGAACTGTCCATCCCTGCCAACGAACCGGGCAGCTCGATCATGCCCGGCAAGGTCAACCCGACCCAGAGCGAATCCATGACCATGGTGGCCGTGCAGGTCTTCGGCAACGATGCCGCGGTGGCCTTCGCTGGCAGTCAGGGCAACTTCGAGCTGAACGTCTACAAGCCAGTGATGATCCACAACGTGCTCGACTCCCTTGAACTGCTCGCAGACTCGTGCGACTCGTTCAAGACCCGCTGCGTCGATGGCCTGCAACCGGACAAGGCTCGCATTGAAGAGCACCTGACCAACTCCCTGATGCTGGTCACCGCGCTCAACACACACATCGGCTACGACAAGGCAGGCAAGATCGCCAAGAAGGCCTGGGCCGAGGGCACCACCCTCAAGGCCTCTGCGCTGGCCTTGGGCTATCTCTCCGAGGAGCAGTTCGACGAGTGGGTCGACCCCTCGAAGATGTTGGGCCCTACTGGCTGATCAGCAGCGCCAGTGGTGCGGCCCGCCGCTGACTTCAGGACACGCGAGCCGCTCGCCGTCGCGCGGGCATGGTCACCAGCCACAGGCCGACACCCACTCCCAAGGCGGTGAGCAGCAGCGCGGGCTCGGGACGTTCGCCCAGCACGGCGATGCCCAGCCCGCCGGCAATCACCGGCTGCAACAGGACATAGGCGGCCGTGTTCGAGGCCGTCGTGCGCGCCAGCACGATGATGTTGCCCACGTACGCGAGCACCGTGGGAAAGACCAGCACACCGACCAGCGCCCACCAATGCTGGGGGCCCGCTGCGCTGGGGATCCAATCGACGTCGAGGGCGAACCAAGGGGCGGTGAGCAGTCCGAAGAAGAACACCCAGGCCAGGACCACCACCTGGGGCAAGCGCTTGAGCAACGGCTTGGCCAGCACCAGATAGAGGGCGTAGCTGATGCCGTTGAAGGTCATCAGCAGATCACCGGCGAAGGTCTCCTGGCCCACCGAGGCTCCCCGTTGCACGAACAGCCAGGCCACGCCGCTCACCGCGCAGGCGATGCCCACGGCCCGGCGTCGAGTGAGCCGCTCTTGCCCGGCGATGACCACGACAGCACAGGTCACCACGGGGATCAGACACATCAGCAGACCTGCGTTCACGGCGGTCGACCGGGACAAACCCTCAAGGAACATGAGCTGGTTGAGGGTGATGCCCAGCAGGCTCAGGCCGAACAAGGCGGGGAGATCAGACAGGGGCGGCAGCACCTTGCGACCGTGCCGCCGCCAGGCCAGCAGACCGATGGCACAGAAGCCCACCAGCAGACGCCAGACCAGCACGGCCCGAGGAGGGAAGGTCTCCATGGCGACCTTGCCCAGCATGGGAAACACGCCGAAGCAGAGTTGAACGGCGATCAGCAGCTGACGTGTAGGGGCGTCCAAGTGTCAGCGGGCCAGCAGCTCGACGAGCCGCGCGGCCCAGGCTTCCATGGCCCGATCGATCAGAGCTCCGGCCAGCTCGTAGTCGCCCTGGCTCAGCCCGTAGGGGTCAGCGACGTCGTGCCCCTCCGCGCCAGGGACCGCGTCCTGAAACAGCGCCAGCTT
>Ga0209992_10000848_pt1 | contig 37260 bp, 65 predicted proteins | sample 2SBtaG_2_FD_182564 | JGI IMG/M metagenome (GOLD analysis project Ga0209992, IMG submission 182564) | Deep subsurface microbial communities from Kolumbo volcano to uncover new lineages of life (NeLLi) - 2SBTROV12_ACTIVE470 metaG (SPAdes)... | ecosystem: Environmental > Aquatic > Marine >...
TCCTAACGCATCCTGACTTCGGCTACGACATCTCAGACGTACCTCAGTACGAAGCTATTATGGATACCTTTAATGACATCGTATGGGAGAATAAGCACTGGGGAGTGCGCCTGTCTATGCACCCAGACCAGTTCAACGTGCTGGCTAGTGAAAATCAAGCGTCAGCAGACAAGACCATTACAGAACTCAACCATCATGGCTGGGTGATGGATCAGCTAGGCTGTGAACGTAGCTACTGGAACCCCATGAACATCCATGTCAATTGCACAAAGGGCGAACTTTCCGACATAGCAGATCGCTTCATGTCTCGCCTAAACCAGTGCAGTCAAGCTGTGACTAGCCGACTGGTTATAGAGAACGAGGACAAGGGCTGTTGGAACGTAGACAACCTACTCAAGTATTTCAATCTGCCTATCACATATGACAATCTACATGACGAGTGCAATCCGTCAGCCAAGAACACTTACTTTGAGTGTGGAGAGACTTGGGGCGACATCAAGCCACTGTTCCACTACAGCGAGTCACATCCTGACAAGACAAACCCACGCAGCCATGCAGACATGCCCGTAGACTTCCCATGTAGCGACGACTACGACTGGGACATCGAACTCAAATCTAAGGACGCAGCGATTCGTGCCTGTGTCGCACATCTCAAGAACGCCAAGTCCATGTACGGATTGCACGTAGCCAATAAAGTAATGGCGGAGGGGAGTTAAATATGGATCACTTTTGTACAAAATGTAAACAAAGCGTAAAACATGTCGTTGGAACGGGATATACCTATGTCTACAATGACAACTTCTTTTGTAAAAAATGTTCAAAAGAGGTTCAGTACAAAGTAGACGCTAGACGAGTACGTGACAAAAGCGAAGTTCTACTCGAAGACCTTCTTACTAAAAGAAGGGATAAAATTCAGAAACTTAACTCAGAAGTTAAACGGCTTGAAGAACAAATTCAGACCCAGACAGACCTTTTGTCGCAACTCAACTTTTTAATCTCTGAACATGTAGAAGGAGTTGATAAATGAGTGATAAATTAGACACGGTTCTCAAAATCAGTTTTATTATAGTGTGTATAATAGCGATAGCATACATTTTAGCATTTATTAGTGGGCCACCAGAATTACCTAAAGGATTTGACAAATGAGTGATAGAGAACTTTGGCTGGATTTTGTCAGAAATAATAAAGACAACCTGCGGTATGCAGTAACCCAGCATGAAGATTGCTGGTATAATATAAGAGAGCAGATGGCTGAACAGGGGATTGAATTGACTCCAGACGAACTAAATGACTTAGTTTCATTGGTCAGGGACTCCCTACTGGAGATCGAATGAAAGAAAAGTATGAACCGACAAAGAACAGGTCTTCACTACCTTATGGAGACAGTACGCTTTCCCCTTCGTTTACTTCCACGCAGGGTGAAGTTGCGAAATGGAAGGACTCTAGTAACGACTCTAGTGAAAAATATTTCAAAGTTAGAGTCAGCGAACTACAAGGAGAATATAACAAACTAAGGAATGATTTTAATATGAATAAAGCCATCAATGAAGCGGCGATCAATTTTAAGGCGGCTATTGGGAAAACATACTATTTATATGAGAGGTTAGCAGATTACAGGGGCGACAGGAAGGGTCAAAGGTTTCTTTCGATTATCAGCCCATCTGAATTTGGAAGCAATTACATGGACAATTTGGAATTCCTAGGGTGCTTCTCCATTGACTCACACGATGTCTGGAGGGAAGTAGAGGATGCTTAGGAGTGTGACAATTGACAATAAGATGCTTGAGTGTCTGGCTAAAAAAATTAACGAGCGAGTGGCTATTGGCTGCAAGGTTACTAGAGCTTTCTTGGCACAGGAAATCTGGAAGTACGAAAAGCTCGGATGCGAAAATTCCAATGACAAAACTAAAAAAAACTAATTTAATAGTTGACAAATAACCTATTGCAGACTATAATACTGTAGCTATATTTTATGGAGTATATTATGAATTGGAGAGATTTACATGAACAGTCCACTGTGGTTGATCTGCACAACCACGCTGTTCTTAAAAGATTCCTTTTAGATAGGGACTTGACCGCCAGTAAGCCTAAGTTCTTGGCTAAACTTTTTAAGCGAACCTTTTGGCCTTTGAGTCAGCGTAGCACCTTCCCGCTAATTGAGAAGGGTAACACAGACGTTGTGCTTTCAACATGCTACATCCCAGAGAGAGAATGGCTTGACGACCAGAGCTTGGTCAGACTCGCCCTTAAATTTTCTCCGAAGGTCAGAAAGCGTGTCTTTGACCCGTTCTACTTTGATGCCACCGTCAACATGATGGATGATATGGAAGCCCATGTGCTGAAATACAACAACAAAATAAAGGCTGAAGACGCAAAAGAAGTCAGGGTGGTACTCAATAGTACCGAGATGAATAAATGTATCGAAGAAGGTCAGATAGCCCTAGTACATTCCATCGAGGGGGGTCATAGCCTCTCTGGGCTTGACTGTGAAACCTCTACGGATATGAAGGTCAAGGAGACGGAGATACTTCAGCACCTTGACTACTTCGCTGAAAGAGGCGTAGCCTACCTGACACTCGCACATTTCTACCCCAACATGCTCGCCCACCCAGTATTCCCATACCCCAACTACGGAATCAAACGTAGCAATTGGAAACATCTCATGGGAGCTTGGGACATGAACATCGGCTTGTCTAGCATCGGCAAGAAGGTTGTAGAGCGCATGTGCGATCTCAAAATGATTATCGACATTGCACATTGCACACCGAAGGCTAGATCGGAAGTCTACGACATAGTTGGAGATAGGCAGAGCCAAGTCATAAGTAGCCATACAGGAGTTTTTGAGATAAACCCAGACCCATACAACCTGCACGACTGGGAGCTTGAATGGTTTGCTACTCACGGTGGAGTTCTCGGTATTATTTTTATGAACTATTGGATCAGTCCCGTTGACTCACCTCTAGGCATCAAATACATTGAGAGAACCTTGGAACATGCTATGAAGATCGGAGGGTCAGACATTGTTGGGATTGGGACGGACTTTGATGGCTTCACCGATCCACCAGACGAGATCACAGACATGGCAGAGCTACCGAGGATCACTAAGTATCTAAAGTGCCTGACAAGCAAGGGTGGAAAACAAAAATATTCAGACGAGGTGATAGCTAAGTTTTTAGGAGGTAATGCTTTAAGAGTGTTGCGCGGAGGCTGGAGATAATGAGTAAGTTCAAATTTGAAAAGTATGACGATCCATTCAGGGCTTTTAACATACAGATGTCAATTATTTGTGACCTAGAGCAGGGGGGTAAAATTGATGAGAACGAGGCTTTTGAGCAAGTCAAGGCATTGTACAAGCAATTCAAGCATTACTTCAAGCATGAGCATGAGGCAACTTCTGTGTTAGAGAACAAACAATATTACGACGATAACAAACAAAACTACAATTCTTTTAGAGGAGAATAAATAGATAAGTTAATGTTCAAATGGATAGGAGATTTTATCCGAGGAGGCGACGACCTAGAAGTTCCAACAGAAGACGAAACCCCTGAAGAAAAGACTAAGCGAGAGAAGAGACTTGAGACTCGCCGTGAGCGATGGGAAGACAGACGAAAAAAACGTGAGTCCAAGCGAAATTATCGAATTGAAAAGATACACGCTCTTAAAGAAAAAATTTACGCAGTTGCGGCAAAAAGAAAATGGCTATTCTTAATCATCGCTGCTGTAATCGTTGGCTACTTAGTTTTTAAGTTTACATAATGGATGCAGTAAAAGCTGGCCTATTGGCATGGACGATTGAGTTAATCATGGCTACCCTTATGTTTCTCCTGCTCATGCACGAAGAAAACAAGGTTATTAGAAGGAGAAAGAAAGATGAAGGAAAATAAATTTAATTGTGTTATCTTGTTGTTTCTGGGATTATTATGCTGGGAGTCGTATAGACTGGAGAAGAAAGCAGACATGCAGATGTCAGCATTTGTATACCAAGAGCAACACATCAACGATATACATCTGATGCTAGAAACCTTTGTTGAGATCGCTCCACGAGAAATGGAATCAATATCAAGACGGGTCAGCAGAGAAGAGGGCTTAAAGTTATTCAAGGAATTCTCCTCTAACCTCAAGAAGTTGAATGAAAAACCCGTATCAATCACCAAAGACTGATTCCAAAAGAGATTACGACCGTTGGCTCGAAACCGTCAGAGAGCAAGACAAGACAGACTGGGCTGGGTTCTTCTTTATCGTCGTGGTTCTTTTTATATTCTTCTTCCACCCAGTCCTGATAGATTTTTTTATAGGGATATTTAAGAAACTATGATACAATTTTTGTTTGACGTAGACGGAACTCTAACCAATGCCAGAGAACCCATGAACCCAAAGTTCTCTAAGTTCTTCGGACAGTGGGTAGTAAAAACTCAGGAACAAGGCAATGAGGTTTTTATAGTTACCGGATCAGACAAAAAGAAAACATTGAATCAGATTGGTCTGTCAATGTATAGACTAATGAATGGCGTGTTTCAAAATTGCGCTAACCAACTGATCGTAAGAAACAGCGTAATTTACGAATCTCCTTGGGCAATCTCAGCCCATCTAAGATTAGACCTAATGATACTTGCAGAGAAAAGTCCTTGGTACAAGAAAGATATAGTGAATATAGAGGAGCGTATCGGAATGGCTAACTTTGCCACAGTGGGAATAAATGCGTCTAAACAAAGGAGGGAAGCATTCACCCTCTGGGACGAAGCTACACAGGAAAGAAAAAACAATATCAACTGGCTATCTTTGAGATACCCCAAGTTAGAGTTCGTATCTGGAGGCCAAACAAGTATTGATATCTATCCAAAGGGTAGAGATAAGAGCCAAGCCCTACGGCGTATGACAGGAAAAACTATTTTCTTTGGTGACAAGTGCTTCGAGGGCGGCAACGACCATACAATAGCAAAGCAATCAGAAAAATACCACAAAGTAACAGGATGGGCAGAAACAATGTTTGTTTTAAAGAGTCATTATGGATAATATAAGAGAACAACTACAGGAAAACTTTGATGAGCCGCTATTATTTGCAGACGGGTTTGACAACTGTATAATCGGTGTCTGCGAAGACTTTGGTACAACGAGAGTAGTATACTGCATAGGCAAAATGCTAGAGACTTTATTTAATGATGCTGGTATCCCATATGACGAAGCATTAGAATATTTAGAATATAATACCCTAAATGCTTGGGTCGGAGAGTCAACACCAATTTACGTGGAGCCTAAAAATGTTTTATGATTTGAAAGAAGCGTGGGAAAAAATGCTAAAGAGGGCGAGCTATATTGCCGATGATAGTGGTATTCACATATCTTTTCCACAGCACCTATTTGATAGATTCGAGCAGGAGTTCAATCTTTGCTTCACGGAAGAGGATGATGACATACATTTTAAATTATGGCAGCGAGGAGATGATTTAAACGATGAGTAAAATAAGAGCAAATGTAAGAGGAGATTCCGGCCTGTCAGACAGTCAGCTTGTAAGGACGCAAGAATTTTTTCTGGAAAAACATAAGGATGAGCTTGACAAACTCGAAAAATATGGTAAAATGGAAATGCGAAGGAGGAGATATGAGGCGAAAGCCAGAGCGCCTAAGCGAAGGAAGTCACTGTGGAGTTGGATTAAATCTTGGATTGGTAAATGATAGAAGTAAAAATAACAGAGGAAATGAAAAAGCGAGCATGGAAAAAATCCCGTGAGATGGGCGAGATAAATAACTCCATCACTCATGGAGATGGCAATATTGCGGGCTTCTTGGGGGAAGAAATAGCAAACACTGTAATTAAAGGAGACATAAGCAACACCTACGATTACGACATCGTAAAGGGTAAAACGAAGTACGATGTAAAAACTAAGCGATGCACCTCAGAGCCAAAGCCTTACTACGACTGCTCTGTAGCGGCCTTTAACACCAGACAAAAATGCGATCACTATGTGTTTGTAAGAATAGAGAATGTCAAAGGAAGATGGGGAAGGGCTTGGATTCTAGGCTCCTACAACAAAGAACAATACTTTAAGGACGCTAGGTTCCTTAAAAAAGGCAATATAGACGGTAACAACAACTTTAGAGTTAAGGCGGACTGCTACAACATGCCCATCAATAAACTGAAAGGAATATCTACTTGAGACAATTTAAACTAACTTGTTGCGGCGCAATAATCACCAAAATTCCACACTCCTGCCATGTTTGTGGTGAAACATCTTTCCTTGCAGAAGAGTTAGACAAGGAAGAACGGGTGATTCGTATAGGCAGCTTTTCCGGCGACAAGAGGGAAGAAACGAGACCTTGGGGTTCCTTTGAAGTTTTAATTGATGAATGTGGATACAAGGTAAAAAAAATAGTTGTAAACAGGGATGGGAAGCTCAGTCTGCAACTACACACAAAACGTAGTGAATACTGGCACATACTATCTGGTCATGGCGAGATGCAACTAGGAGACAAGATATGGATTGTTCAGTCTGGTGACACTATTCAAATAGATAAGTTTGCAGTCCATAGGGTATCCAATGTATCAGAACAACCGCTAGTCATTCTAGAGTTACAGAGGGGTGTCTGCGAAGAAGAGGATATTATTAGGATTAAAGACGAGTACGGGAGAATAGAATGATAGTAGGAATTGTATCGGGATATTTCAACCCTATTCATACCGGACACTTAGATTATATTGAGGGCGCAAAAGAAAAATGTGATTTGCTGTTTGTGATTGTTAATAGCGATCATCAAGTGGGTCTAAAAGGTTCCACCAAGTTCATGGATGAGTATTCTAGACTGAGAATAACTCTTGCATTACAATCTGTAGATAGAGCTATGATATCTATTGATAAAGATGGAACCGTAGTTCGTTCTATCGGAGAAATACTCAGACAATATTGTGATGACCCATTTATAGACAGTATCTGCTTTATGAATGGTGGAGACAGGAAAGATGGTAACACTCCAGAATCGGAGTTCTGTGAAAACAATGGGATTAACCTAATTTATAATGTGGGTGGAGAAAAGACACAATCGTCTAGCACGATATTAGGAAGTGTGGTAAACGAATGATCAGAGGGCTTGAGTTGCTCGATATTAACGATAGCTATTTCAAATTACTTTGCCAGTTAAGTGGCGAGCATCAGAGGGGTTGTTCGATTCCTCGGGGGGTTGCGGTGGAATTTTGGTCGAACTATGAAGACAATGACTACCATCAGACCTTTGTATTTGAACACGATAAAAAGATAATAGGAACATCTACTGTTCTAGTAGAAAATAAATTGCTACACTATGGCTCTAGAGTAGGACATATTGAAGATGTGGTAGTTGATAACAAATCAAGACTGTCTGGTGTAGGTAGAAGGTTAATAAACGCATGTCTAGATTTTTGCGAAGAAAAGTTTTGCTATAAAGCTATACTAGATTGCTCAGAAGATAATATACCATTCTACCAGTCTTGCGGGTTTACATACTCAGAAAACTGCATGAGGTTTAACTTTGAATAACAAGGTGGAGTTATTAGGATACTACGGCTCAGACGAGATTATTGCATGTTCAGCGTGGACATCTACATCAAGGGACTTAACGGATGACAAAAGATCAAGAGTTGGAAAACTCATTAATATGCTGTGGAGGGAAGGCCACGAGACTCCTTTTGAGAAGGGTATTGTACACTTCTTGGTGGATTGTGAGATTGCTTCTCATATCCATCTTCTTAAACATAGGATTAGCTCTCTTAATGCTGAATCAGCCCGCTATAAAGAATTAAAAGAAGATAAATATTATCTCCCCGAAGACTGGGCTGAAGTCAGGAACTCCGATCCAAACCTGCGTGTGGACGCAAACGGAGAGAAACATCAAAAGTGGGGTACAATCCTAAGAAGATACACAGAGCTAGGCAATTCACTATATCACCAATGTATGAATGATATTGAGCCTACATTAGGCAGAAAGAGAGCGAAAGAGTCCGCAAGATTCTTTAAGACTTACAACAGCCAGATTCAGGCAGACATTATGTTCAACATGCGTAGCTTTGCTAACTTCATAGAGTTGAGAGACAGCGAACACGCACAAGTTGAGATCAGAGACATTGCACAGGCAATGTGGAATTTAGTAGAGAATATCGAAGGACAACCATTCAAACATACGCTGGAGACAATTCGTGTACGAATACAAAGCAATAGTTGATAGAGTAGTAGACGGGGATACGGTTGACTTTTATGTCGATCTAGGATTCAGTGTCGGCATGAAGATACGGACTAGACTTGCTGGCGTTGATACGCCTGAACGAGGACAACCTGATTTCCTAGTTGCCACCCAAAAGTGCAGGGAATTACTAAGCAAAGCCGCAGACTCTTTCCCCTATGAGGGTAAGATAATAATCAGAACAGAGAAGACAGGTAAGTACGGTCGCTGGATCGTACATATTCATGGTGTAACCGATGAACTAGCGAGGATTTGGCCTTATGAAAGGTAGATGCGTAGTTACAGGAGGTGCGGGTTTTATAGGTAGCCATTTAGTTGAGAGGCTAGATGAGCTAGGATATGATGTACACGTCATAGATGTTTTTTCTACAGGAGAAGTTAATAATTTACCCCAAAAGTATGCCAAAAAAGCTAGAGTAATAGACTTGAACGATTGTCGTCACCTATACAGAGAGCTTGAAGGTGCAGACTATGTTTTTCACATGGCAGCAAACCCAAGTGTACAAGGCTCTATTGATTACCCAGCGATTGCCACAGACGATTTAATGGCGACGGTAAGGGTACTAGACACAGCTAGGAGATTGAAGGTTAAAAAGGTTGTCTTCAGCAGTTCTTCATCCATCTACGGTGATGCAACGATACCTACCAATGAGGATAACCCTGCTAACCCCAAAAGCCCCTACGCCCTAAGCAAGTATCAGGGCGAGCAGTATTGCAAAATGTTTTTTGAGCTTTATGGATTAGAGAGTGTTTCGCTCAGGTATTTCAATGTATATGGCGATAGAATGACAACAACCGGAGCATACAGAAGTGTACTCAGTGTATTTTTAGAAGCTCATCAAAACAATAAGCCGTTAAACATAGTAAACGATGGGGAACAGAGAAGAGACTTTGTCCATGTGTCAGATGTAGTAGATGCGAACATTAAAGCTATGGAACTTGATTACACAGGAAGCGTCGGTATAAATATAGGATGTGGCAAAAACTACTCGGTGAATGAAATAGCAGAGATGATCGGAGGAAATAAAGTGTTCGGAGAGAAAAGAATAGAACCTAAAGAGACATTAGCAGGCATTAGTAAAGCTAAGGATATTTTAAAATGGAAACCAAAGACTAGTTTAGAAAATTGGATAAAGGAGATTAAATGACTTTCAGAAAGAATGCACTAGAAGCGTTAAAGCATAACGCAATGAAGGATAAGTCTGAGGCACTAGCAAGCCTCAAGATTATGCTCGACCACCCAGCGGGTATCGGAGATCATAGCACCGGTGACTTACATGAAAATCTAAACGAAGCCTTATCAAAACTTGCTGATGCGGACGACAGATTAGATATGCTACAAATTTATTTTGGAGAAACTGGAAATGCCTAATAGAAGCGGAAGATATGAAACAGGAAAAAGGATCACCACGCCAAGCTGGTTTGGTTCTCACGCATCAATGGTTGTAGATTGCGATGATCCCGAGGTGGAAGACTTTAACCTTGCTCTCTCGGAAAATCAGGTACTTTGCAAGGATGATGTGGGATTTTATGTGACCCTTAAAAGCAGGTTGGACACGGGCAACGCTGATCCAGCTAGGTACGGAGCGGCCAGACAAAGTTTTAGCTAATCGTGTATAATTACGCCGGAGGGCAGAATAATGAATAAAATATACGCTTTAGTTATGATTACTGGTGACGAGGGATCTGTAGATTTTGGAATAGAGCCTGTCGGCGTATACTCAAGTATGGAACTTGCTTTTGAATTTCTAGAAAAGCTAGAGAAGCAATCTCCAAATATCGAAGGCCAATACTTTTTTGATATTTTTGAATATACACTAGACGAAAGACCTTTGATGCTAGACTTTTTTAAGGCACAAAAGAAACAACAAAGGAAAGCTGAAGATGATGTCCAGCGTATCATAGTCTCACTAATGAAAGACGGCATAGTCGATCAGTTAATCGGGGAAGATGGACACTTTTACTACAGCTTGACTAAAAAGGGTAAAAAGTTAGGAAAAGATCTTGGGCATGACATACCAAAGAAAATAAGAAAGTTTTTCAAAAGGGATGAGGATGAAATGCAGTAATTGCGACAAGAACATTGAGTGTGTCGATGGTTATAAGTGTAGGATATGCTCTCTTTGGTTTTGCGACAAATGCTCACTAGATCACTTTGGCCTCGCTGAAAGAAATGGAAGAGTGATTCACAGGAGTGTGTTCAAAAGTTTTTTTTGGATGTTATACAAGAAGTTTTTTAGAAAAGATTAGCCCCGTTTGGGGATAAGCATGTAGACGTTATTATTGAAACAAAGCAGGACGGGAGTTCGATTCTCCCCGCCTCCACTTGCCAACTTACGGGGGCGTAATGGTATCGACTGGTTGCGTAGGTAATGACTGCATGTCGTAGGTGATTAGAAGGGCTACGTAAAAAATCTAATCGACTTTTTAAGTGTCGAAAAGAATTTCGCACTGGCGGCCTAGCTGCCAACTGACCTTTTAGGTCACGGGGTTTGGCCAGCGCCTTGCTACCCAAGCTGGCCTCTTTTACTTTTTGGGGATTTATCATGCTGTCTCAGTTAATAGTTGCAAATGGAGCAGATCCAACAGATTGGGATAATATTTTCTTTTCGGAAGCCGTGCTTTGGTCGAGGAGGAGTCACGATTCGCAGACACAATGTGGATGTATCCTTGTCAAAAACAAGACTAGCATAGCAACTGGATACAACGGCTTCATGAGGGACATTGACGACACTAGGCTGCCGAACACAAGGCCTGAAAAATATCCATACATGATACACGCAGAGGCTAACGCCATTTATAATTGCGCTAGAGAGGGTAAAAGTACACTGGGAGCTAGTGCTTATATTACCGCTGCACCATGCACGACCTGCTTGCAGATGCTTTGGCAGTGTGGAGTCAAAGAGGTGGTATTTTCTGATCTGTCACAGCCGAAGGGTGACATATGGACGAAGAAATACGACATGGTCTTAAAAGAGATAGGCCATCGCATGGACATAAGATTCATATCGAAGCTCAAGCTAGATAATAGTCTGCTTATTGAAAGCGCAGAAAAGTTTGAAATTTTTTAAATTCCGGTTGACAAACAGGTCATCGTAGACTATAATAGTATAAATCAACCGACAAGACAAGCAAAGGAGGAACTCATGGTGTCCATCAAGGAGATGGCGGAAGCCCATTTACTGAACGTACAACGAGAGATTCAAAATCTATCCCAGAGAAAGGCAGATATTGAAAAGGAAATTGATACACTAAATAAGTATTTAGTTGACGGAAGTGAAGCTCTTCAGGGGGAAAGTTCCGAGGCAAGTGATGCTGCGGCTTCTGAAGAATAAGTTTAATAGTTTTTGGAGAAATTATGGAAAGTAGTGAATTTTATACGGCACTAGCAAAGTTGCCAAAGAGTTATTTTAACCAAACAGGTTCTCTTGTTGGTGAAATCACTCGCGGTCAATTTCAGGGTGAACAGCTGAATCCTGTTACAGCGTTGGCATACAAAGCCACCGGAACGGTTTACGGCACCAATAAGCGAGAAACGCTGAAGGCTGGAAAAGCACTCGGCTTGACTCGTGATTTTACAAGTCATGTTTACAATGCAACGACAGTTGTGTCGAATCGTGGCAATTCTCAAGTAGTTCGTGGAAAGATTAGATCAGCTCTAGGAGTTTAAGATGGATAGCAATTGTTGGAATGGGGTCGGAAGACTCACGAAAGATGCGGAGTTTACTACTACCAAGAAGGGAACTCCAATGTCTAAGTTCAGAATGGCGGTAAACGACCGACGCAATGACAAGACACTCTTTATCAATGTTCTTTGTTTTGGAAAAATGGCCGAAAGCCTGCAACCAAAGCTCGTAAAGGGTAGAGAGGCATCAATTCAAGGTAAACTTAATATTGATGATTATGAAGACGAGAATCAAAACAAGAGAAGCTCGGTCTGCATCATGGCTGACGAAATTTCTCTTGGTGTCGATCCAGCAAGTCTCGCAGCTAGAAAGCTAGATACTGCTGAAGAGATTGGATCTCCTTTCTAGTTTATATTAGCAGCTTGCCTTTATTACGGCGACCCGTTAGGACGATGATACGGGAACAAAAAAAGTTGCTTTAGCCCCGTTTGGCAAGACGCTGAACGGGGCTTTTTTATACATATGATGCGTGTCACCTCGACATTTCAGGGCAAAATTTTGACAATTTCCTCAAGTGGGGTTGACAAACAGGACGATATAGAGTATAATTACACAAGACGTTTACAATTAATTAGTTCTTTCGGGATAACGCGCACTATGTATAATCCAAACGGGCTGGAAAACGCACATATGATTGGAAATGTAATCACTTGGGTTTTTGCCCTAATTTTTCTCTTTTCCGCTGTGCAGGGCTTCTTTGCAAAAAGCAGTCAAGCTACAGAAACTAGCCTTGCAGAGAAGGTGTCCGAGTATATTGAAGAAGAAGAAGATATATACGCTGCACTTACAGGCGATCAGGAATATCTTACCGCACACTTTGTGCTTAAGGAAGATCCACCTCCAGCCACAGCAAAGCCCAAGCCCTCAAACAGTAAGCCCGCGAAGCCTTCGAGGACTGATAAGGGAAGGGAAGCGGTCTCAGGTCTCGTTTCACTTGGATACAAAAAATCCGATGCGAATAAGCTGGTAGACGATATCTTAACCAATAATCCTAATATGACAGCAGAACAGGTTGTATTTGAGGTATTTCACAAATGAACATCAATTTAATGACGCCAATTAATCAACTCGGATACGGTGTCGCTGGACTAAATATACTGAAGGCATTGCAACGCAAGGCAAATGTATCCCTACACATGATAGGGCAACCCCAAGTTACCAACCAAGCAGACGCAGAGGCTGTAACAAAAGGTATAGAAACATCTAAGATGTTTGATCCAGAAGCACCCTGTATCAAAATCTGGCATCAGAACCAGATGGCAGAACGTGTGGGACGAGGCACTTTTATTGGCTTTCCCATCTTTGAGTTGGATACGTTTACTGACTTAGAGAAACACCACCTAGACTCTTGTGATAGATTGTTTGTTTGTTCTCAGTGGGCAAAGGACGTGCTGCAAAACACATCTACTTTCCCGTGGACAACTAACGTGGTACCGCTTGGTGTAGACATGGAGATTTTTAAGCCAGCCCCAGTAAGAAATAACAATAAAACTATCTTCTTCAATTGCGGCAAGTGGGAGATCAGAAAGGGGCATGATATCCTAATAAAAGCATTTAAGATGATGTTGGATCACGGGATAGACGCTGAGTTGTGGATGATGTGCGGCAACCCCTTCAATTCACCTGAAGAAGATGCCAAGTGGCACCAGCTTTACAACCACCCAAAAGTGAAGTTAATTCCTAGAGCTGAGACACAGCAAGAAGTGTATAATATAATGTCGCAGGTAGACTGCGGCGTATTTCCTTCCAGAGGTGAAGGATGGAATTTAGAGCTTTTGGAAATGATGGCGGCTGGAAAGCACGTTATCGCCACAAACTACTCAGCGCATACTGAATTTTGCACCACCAAAAATTGCGGACTAGTGGATATTGATGGTGTTGAACCAGCTTTTGACGGTAAGTGGTTCTTTGGTCAAGGAAATTGGGCTAAGATAACCCCCCATGCAGAGCTGGATTTATACACGAAAATGTCTAAGTTCACAGTAGAGAAAAAGGGCACTGTCAATACTTTTGGTGTGGAAACAGCGAAAAAATTTAGCTGGGACAATACAGCAGAAAGAGTGCTTGAATATGCCAGATAACATATCTTCACGGATTGTATTCTCCATGTCAGAGGATGGTGAACTTTTTATGGACATCAACCTTGAGGATTATAGCGACACATCAATAGATAACTTCGCAAAGATGATCTCGTCTCTTGGTACTATACAGCTTCAGCTAGAGGCGTTGGAGATGGCTACAAGCGGATTGATGGAGTCTATACCAAACAAGGTTGATCCGTTTTTAACCAAGGTTACTGAGCTAACAACGGATAACTTTAAGAATGAAAGCTCTTCAATTTTTAAAAAAGGACAGGAGGAAGAACCTTGTATTAAACCTTCAGACCTATTCTAGGGAGCTAGATATGAAAAAATCACAGAAAATCGGCTGGCAAAAGTATGAAGATGTGCTTGATGGGCAAATTAACTGCCCCCTCGCCCAGCAATTGTACCAGAATGTCATGGAAAACCTAAACAAGGACGAAGACTTATTCCCCAGTGACGCTGATTTTGCAGATGAAGAAATGATGGTACAGCACGAAGAAGTTATAGAAGACATTAAAGTGGTTTTGGACAAAGATTTCTCAAAGGAAATCCTCTTGGCAACCAATTACGACTGCTGGATGGGGTACACTAATTTTGACATAACCCCAAAGATTAAAAATACTTTAGATGAAATAGCTGGCGTGGAGATCATGAGAATCTGCACCAGATATAGATTTTTTATAGGTATCGGAAAGATGTTTAACTTCACTGAAGTGAGGGAGGACATTGAGAATAAACTAAGTGCTATTAACGAGGAGCAAAAGTGACAGATTTTGAAAAACAAGAGTTGAAAGAAGTTTTAGAAGCGGGAGTTTTTAAAGAGATTGCCGAAAGCAACAATATAGACAGCGAGGACATCATTAAGATCCTCCAGAAGGCATGTTCTACATTTAGATACAATCTTTCTCAAGATGAGATTGCTACATGTTGCATGAATGCTTTATGGAAGGCTCTCGATAGATATTCAGTAGATTCTAGATGCAAGTTCACCACCTACCTCTACAAAGGGGTAGTAATGGAATGCCTCAGCCAAAAGAAGTTTAACAAGAACAAGTTGAGCTTTGGCGGCAAGATACACGCAAATATTGAAGACTCCAAGAAGCATTACGATCAAGTAGACATGCTCGACGAAATAAATTTTGCCTGCGAAGATCCCAGCCTGATTCTTGATAGGTTCTACAAAAACATGTCAATCAAGGAAATAGCGGAAAGCAGGGGTGTTTGCGGTGAAACTATCCGCATAAGAATAAATAAAAATTTAAAAAAGTTGAGAAATTCGCTCTCAAAAAGTGTATAATCAAGTAGGAAAATTGGACTGCTATAAGGGAACCGGAGAATAACTAATTTTTTTCTTTATCTATAGGAGATAATCTTATGGCATTACCTGAAAGATATGGTTCAGCTTTTTTAGTTGGAACCAAAGGTGCAACTTTTGCTGCTGGCTACGACATTGATAACAGTGGTGTTGTCGATGGAGGAACCATTATTAAGGCTGGAAACAAGGCTTCTGACAGTCCGGTGACTAGCGCTCTTTCAATCGACACGCTTGCTGACAATGTTGGCGACAGAAGTGATTATGGTTCCAAAGTTCTTGGTAACGTAGGCACTGGCGCTTCTACCACTGATAGAGTCGGTATTTCCGGAGCGATTGCTGGAAGCGTAGCTGATAACGCCACACTTGCATTCAACGCCAGTGCAACTGACTGGGTGATTAGAGGCGTAGCAGAGAACCTCGGAGGAAACTCCAACACTGCTATTAGAAAATTCGGTGGTACTATTGGTGACGGTCGATATGACAATACTCATGGCACTATCGCTGATCGGTTGATTGGTGATAAGTCCGATGAAGCGTTTGACACCATGGCTCGACCAAGCACTGAAATTGTTCCCGGTCGAACCAAAGGTTCAAATGCTGGAAACGCTACCACTATGATTAACCCAGCAGATGGTACAGCCGCTGTTTCAACTGAAATCTTCCCAACTCGCGCAGTTCCCGGCGAATTGACCTACCACTTTGGTGGTCAAGCCAAGCCTACGACTGACGCTTATAAAGCTAAAGATGCTTACGAAGACGAAACTGATACGTCTTCTTAATATTTTAGTTTGCTGTAATCAGGTTCCCTCTGTTCGCAGGGGGAACCTTTTTTTGGGAGTTTGATATGTTTTCCTTTGATGCAGAAGGTTTAGCTTTAGCAAGTACGATTGCTGGGATTTTAACTTCAGTAGGCATTTTCATGTGGAGAAAGTTAGTAAAGCCAGCAATAAAATTTTTAGATGACCAAGAGGACATTAAAAAATCTATCGAGACCATCAAGGGCGAGGTTACGCCCAACGGTGGCGGCTCAATGAAAGACGCTATTAACTGTCTAAGGAAGACATGCAGTAACATAGAGAGAAGCCAAAAGGTGCTAGACCAAAGGTCAAAGGCGTCTCTACATTATCATGACAGGGCTTTATTGGAAGTAGACAGCTTTGGGAGAATCTCTTGGTTCAACGAGAAGTTTGAGGAGATATCTGAAGGATGTGACAACCCAAAAGAAGGATTTGATTGGGTAAATATTGTAGACGAAAGTGAAAGAGAGGAGTTTGTTAAGGAGATAACATCTTGCATAGAGATGAATAGGAAGATTGATATCGTAACAAACTCCATTGGCGACGACAAATTTCATTTTTTGGGGTATCCGTATCGGATTACGGATCAGGAACACGAAGGATTCTTAATCAACATTTATAAGGAGAACTAATATGGGTTCTAAAAAGTTTACTCTTAACGTAGGTGACCTCGTTAAAATTGGAAGAAACGCTTTACTAGTAGGTGGGGCAGCGGCCCTAACCTATGTGGCTGGTAGTCTAGATCAAATAGACTTAGGCACCCTCGGCACTCTTTTTGTGCCCATCGTGGCTGTCGGCTTAGACACCGCCATCAAGTGGCTTAGAGACAATAAAGACGAGGAATAATAATGGAAACATTCAGCAGTCCGAGAGAATTGTTGAATGCCTACAGAAATGGTTTCGAGGGGAGTATCTGCGACCCTGAAGAGACGGCAGAACTCCTAGCGAAACTGAAGACTCCATTGTTTGGTACGACCGCTTTTAGACTTTACGGTAGCGGAGAGGGAAAGCTCTCCCTACCGTTTAAGTCTTTATTAAGGTTTGACAAATACTTCGGGCCTTCTGAAAGGCAAACAACGGGAGATTGCGTTGCTCACTCCACTAGAAACGCTGTTGATATAACTAGAGCAGTGGAGATTCATATTAAAGGTGAGTCAGAATCTTTTGAGACTCGCGGCGCAACAGAAGCAATCTATCAATCGCGCGGGCACAGGGGGCAGGGTATGACTTGCTCTGGAGCCGCCAAGTACGTCCATTCTAAGGGCGGAATATTATTAAGAAAAGACTACGGCTCTGTAGATCTTTCCCAGTATGATTCTAGCTTGGGTGCTAGGCATAAGATACCTAAAAGTGTCTATGCAGGCGAAGCCAAAAAGCATCAGGTAAACACTGTATCTATGATAACTACAGTACAAGAGGCTAGAGACGCCCTAGCGAATGGTTATTCTATATCTGTATGTTCGGGCTATGGATTTAGCTCTCGCAGAGACTCTAACGGAATAGCAAAGCGGGGTGATGGCTGGAACCACGCAATGGCGTGGATAGCTTGTGACGACACGAGGGAAAGGTTCAAAGAAAACTTATTCTTAGTACAAAATAGTTGGGGTAAATGGAATAGTGGCCCCAGAGTACACGGACAACCAGAGGGAAGTTTTTGGATAAGAGAGAAGGATGCCAGAGGTATGTTGGCACAGCAAGGATCTTGGGTATTTAGTGATGTAGATGGCTTTCCGGCTAGAGATCTACCTAATTACGGTACAACTTCTTACTTGTAGGAGAACTACTATGAATAGTTTAATCCCAGTAATCCTTTCGTCAGCACTCATGACGTTTAACCTTCCATATTCTACAACTTCAACGAACACCAACTATAGACCGTATATATCAACGAGAATAGCCCACACCATCATGTCCGACAGGGAGGACGAGGTAGTAGAAAAGTGTGATGGCTCCGGGTGGATAACCCACGGGGATGGTCATAAGACAGAATGTCCGGGCTGCACTGCCTGTGAAGATAAAACTCCTGAGCCGGTAAAGCCAGAGGTAAAATATACATGCAAATGCAACACCAATACAACCTATTGTAACTGCATCCCAACGTACGGAAGATGTGATTGCGAAAAAGTACCAGTAGGATCAGACAAGGGTGTAAAAAAAAAGTGCTTCGGCTGACGCCAAGGATAAAGGCACTCTTCGGTCGAAGATAAATCAGCAGTATTTAACCTACCATGACGGAGAAGTTCAAAAATGAACGAAGGTAACCCAGAAATACAGCTCATGATTGCCAGAAAGGTTTTGGCTTATGCGCAAGCGAAAGAAGAAAGTTTTTCCTTTGATCCGTGGACTATTATGGCAATTTGTAATTGCATTATATCGGTTTGTAAGCTATTATATATGTGTTACTCAAGAGAATCAGTTGCCAGCGCGATCAAAACGAACAGTATTCTCCATAGAATCCTCCTTAAGAGGGAGGTTAGAAGGAGATTCAAGGACAAGACTCAGAGAAAGGCTTTAATTAATAGTTTTTTTGAGGCAGGAGCCTCTTTATCGGAAACGGAGTTGTACCAATTAATGGATAGCATTTAGGAGTATATATGAATACTTTTCAAATAGTAATGATAGCTCTCGCAGCCGCTTTAGGCTTGAGCGTCTTTGTTAGCCCAGTTTGGTCTTTTATAAAAGACAACATCCTCACAAAGAAAATAATACCCTTAAAAGATTTGGGTAATAGGTCTGATGTGGAACCCTCTTTAGTTGAAATTGTTAATCATTGGGAAGTCTTAAAGAAGGCTTGCGGCGATGCGGAATTGAGAGATGCTGAGAAAGAGCTGGAAGCAATCTTCCCGCTACTCGTCAAAAGAAGCAAGCCCAACTTGATTCCACCAAAGGGGGCGTAAATGTCTAAAAAAGTAAGACTTATCCTTATGGGGGTTTTGGTGGTAGTTGCATTGCTTGGTGAGCAATTCGTAGAGTTTATCAAAGCTAATGTAGAGGTCATTAATACCCCATCCGTGGACGTTGTTGAACCAACAATCTCATATAAGACACTGGTTCAAAAGATCGTAGACATTGACATAGAAAAGGAGGATGCTAGTCAAATTTCAGACTTCTTTGCTGAGGTTTCTGACGTAGTTAAATCAGATCCGGGCTTTATAAGATCCACCGGAGTCTTCAGGGAGTTCAACGTTAAGTCCGGTGGCCTTAATTTTGCAGGACTAGAACTTAAAGATAAATACCCTAAACTGGGAGAAGAAATAGACTCTGTCATAGCCCAGTCGCTCGGCCTAGAGGATAGCGAACTCACAGAGAAAAAAAGAAAAGACCTGTGCGACTGCCTAGACGCAATTGCTTGGAGTGTACATCAATAATGGGGGTTACAGAAAGTATCATTGGTACTATTTTAGAAAAACTAAATATAGACCAAGAAGACATAGACAAAGCCACAGAAATATTAGACATGGTTACTTTTACAAAGGAGAACGGCAAAGATATCATCCTTGTACAGGTCGGAGACAATGTACAAATAAAGATTACCAGATAGCACCGCCCCGCTTTAAGCACATTATTGCGGGGTTTTTCTATCTAGACACTTGACAACCACCTTTGGTTAATATATAATGGGCAGCGTAAACACTGCTTTTAGACAAGGATATCACTTTAGATGCAAGTTACTAAAACAAACGGAGAAAAAGAAGATTTTTCCGTAGAAAAAATCCATAAAGTCGTTCAATGGGCTACAAAAGGTATTAACGGAGTTTCCTTCTCAGATATCGAAATGAACGCAAACCTATCTCTTTACGATGGGATTTCCAGCTCAGACATTCATCAGGTACTAATAAAATCCGCAAATGATTTAATCTCAGAATCAACACCTAATTATCAATATGTTGCCGCCAGACTACTCAACATGCAGCTCAGAAAGCAGGTCTGGGGATATGGAGACAGGGCAACAGACTTTTTGCTATTCCTGCAACGGAATGTAGACAATGGTGTCTACGACCCCACCATTCTAGAAAAATGGTCTGAAGAAGATATAGACCTGTTTGGTAAATATATAGATCACTCCAGAGACGACAGATTCACCTTTGCTGGACTCCAACAATTAATAGATAAATACCTTGTAAAAAACAGGAGTTCTGGCGCAATATACGAAACTCCCCAGTTTGCGTACATGTGTATCGCCATGTGCCTATTTGATACGAGAGAAGAGGTTAAAAAGGCTTATGACTGCTATTCGACATTCAAGATCAACTTGCCCACTCCTATCATGGCTGGTGTTAGGACTAATATACGTCAATTCGCCAGTTGCGTTTTGGTGGACGTTGCTGATAATCTCGACGCTATATTTTCTAGTATTCATGCGGTTGGTAAGTATACTGCGAGACGAGCGGGAATTGGACTCAACATCGGAAGAATGAGACCCATCAACTCTCCCATCAGAGGTGGTGAGGTGATACACACGGGCTTAATTCCGTACCTGAAAAACTTTGAGTCGGCTGTCAAGTCCACCAGTCAGAATGGCCTTCGTGGTGGATCAGCTACAGTTCACGTACCATTCTGGCACTACGAGGTCGAAGACGTAATGGTTCTCAAGAACAACGCGGGGACAGACGACAACCGCGTTCGTAAACTAGATTACAGTATTCAGTTTTGTAAGCTCTTTTATGACCGCCTCATTGCTAACGAGGACGTAACCCTATTCAGCCCCGATGAAGCGTCTGGCCTCTATGAGGCATTTGGTGACAACGAAAAATTTGAAGAGCTGTACGTCAAGTACGAGAATGCCAGATCTTTGAAGTTCAAAAAGAAAGTCCCAGCCAGAAAAATAGCAGAAATCTTCGCTAGAGAAAGGCTGGAGACCGGTCGTATCTACAGTATGAACATTGATTCAGCTAATGCACACGGATCGTGGGATATTCCTTGCTACATGAGTAATTTGTGCCAAGAAATTATACACCCGACAAAACCGATCCAGTCTATCGACGATCCAGATGGCGAGATTGGCATCTGCATTCTTTCGGCCTTAAACCTCCTAGAATTGAGTAGCGAGAAAGATGTTGAGGATGCGTGTCGCATGGCTGTTAGGACTCTTGACTCAGTAATAGACTTCCAAGATTACCCAGTACTTGCGGCAGAAAACTTTACTAGAAACCGAAGATCGTTGGGTATCGGTGTTACCAATTTAGCTGGTTTTTTAGCCAAAAGCAAGCTCAGGTACGATGACGAGGAAGCGCTAGAGCTTGTTCATGAGACTATGGAGCAAATTCAATGGAATCTTATCAACGCCAGTTGTGAACTAGCGGAAGAAAAAGGTGCCTGCTCAAAGTTTGAGGATACAAAGTATGCAAAGGGTCTCCTGCCGGTAGACTGGTACAAAAAAGATGTTGACGACCTAATAAAGCCTAAATACAACATGGACTGGGAAGGCCTGCGTAAAAGAATTAAAAAACATGGGTTGCGACACTCAACTCTTTCTGCTATTATGCCATGTGAATCCAGCAGCGTGATACAGAATAGCACCAATGGTATCGAGCCTGTAAGGAGCCTGCTCATTCACAAGAAGGCGAAGAACGGCATCTTGAAGCAGCTTGTACCGAACTATCATATGCGTAAGAACCACTATACGCTGGCTTGGGACATAACAGACAATAAATCAATTATGAATATAGCTGCTGTAATCCAAAAGTTTGTAGATATGGGTATGAGTACAAATCTATATTACAATTATGATCATTATGAGGATGGCAACATACCGCTAAGTGTTTTAATCAGAGATCTGATATATGGATACAAGTACGGCCTAAAGAATTTCTATTATGCCAACACGCCCGATGGGGATGGTGAAACAGAGAAGGGCATGAACTGCGAATCTGGAGCATGTGCGATATGAAAGCCAATAAGGGTTTTGTCTGCTCGGCGTTTGATCTTTGCCACGCTGGACACTTATTGATGTTAGAGGAGTGTGCAAGGCACTGCGTCCACCTTACGGTTGGGCTTCACACTGACCCAACAATAGATCGGCCCAAAAGCAAAAACAAGCCAATAGAAACGGTGTACCAAAGATACCTGAGATTAAAGTCAAACAGGGCTGTCTACGAAATAATACCGTATGAAACCGAAGAAGACCTCCTAGTCATTTTAAAGAGTGGAGACTACAACCTCAGATTCCTAGGTGACGACTATCTGACCAAAACAGAATACACGGGAGCGGATTTAGACATCCCCATCCACTACTGCAAGAGATACGGATACTCGTCGTCTAGCTTGAGGCAGAACATTAAAGAGGCTAATTAATGAAAACCATTTTTAACACAAAGAACATAGACCCAATGACTCAACCAATTTTTCTAGGGAAGGACTTGGGGGTTCAGCGATATGATATTGTCAAGTATCCAATTTTTAAAGATCTTGACAGTAAACAGATGATGAACTTCTGGCGACCCGAAGAGATTGAACTCAAGAAGGATCGTGGCGATTTTAGGGAGATGTCAGACAACGAAAAGTTCATCTTCACGTCAAACCTTAAATACCAAACGATGCTTGATAGTGTAATTTGCCGTGGCGTCCCTACCCTCCTTGAGTTTGTCACAAATACAGAACTAGAAGCGTGCCTCATGACATGGCAATTCTTTGAGAAAATTCACTCTCAAAGCTATAGCTACATTATCCAGAATGTCTTCGCTGATAGCTCGGAGGTGTTTGGAGGAATTTATAAAGACAAAGAAATTATGAAACGTGCCGAGGGCGCTATTGCTGACTATAACAATTTGATGGGCATGGCTTGTGATAAAAACAGATTGTCAGATATTAAAAAGCAGATCTATATGACAGTCATAAGTATAAATATTTTGGAAGCAATCAGGTTTTACGTAAGCTTTGTCTGTAGCTTTGCATTCGCAGAGAATAAGAAAATGGTTGGTAATGCTGATATTATAAAATTAATAAAGAGGGACGAGGCGTTGCACTTAGCAAATACTCAACACATCCTTAAAATACTTAACAAAGAGGAGTCAGAGGGGTTTGTTAAGATTGCGGATCAGTGCCAAAACTCCGCCGTAAAGATGTTTGAAAATGCAGCTAAAGAAGAGAAGGAATGGGCATCGTACCTATTCAAAGATGGTTCAATCATTGGTTTAAATGAAACCGTGCTGCATCAGTACATTGATTGGCTTTGCATGTCCAGAAGAAAGGCTATTGGACTCCCCTACGAGAATGTCGGCAAAAACCCGATTGCTGGATGGACACAAGCTTGGATGCACAGCGAGAGTGTTCAGGTCGCACCTCAAGAACATGAAATCACTAGTTATAAAATAGGTGCAAGTAAAAACGACTTAGAAGATATGGACTTTGGAGACATGAAACTATGAAAGACGAGAACAATTGTGTTCACGACCAGCACGCGAGAATGAAGCAGCTTGAAGAACATGTAAGAGGGAAAAAGACAGTTACCGTAAGTACTGTCCACGGAGTAGAGGAGCATATGACTTTTAATAGCTACCCAGAGAATGTTACACTAGAGGAACAGAGTGGCCTTTATAATCTAATAGACAAGGTTATTGGCTGGCACTATGATAGAAACTTAATAGAAGGCAGTACAGACAAGGATCAGGTATTAAAACTGGCTCAGGAGCTGGGAGAACTCTCTGACAGCGTTTGCAAGGGGAAAGACATCAAGGATGACATAGGAGATATGTTGGTAGTCATGCTCAACATAGCAGAGAGGAATGGTGTCATACTAGCTGAGTGCCTCCAAAAGGCATGGGACGACATTAAACATAGAAAGGGACGGATGATCGACGGAATTTTTGTAAAAGAAACCGATCTTTAATCCATAAGGTATAAATAAATGGCGAGAACTAGAAGAAATAGAAAAGACAACAGTAAGCCGAAAGTTCGGAGTTTAGAGGCGAAGACACCGAACCAAAAAGAATATATAAGGGCTATAGTTGAAAACGACATAATTTTTTGCTCTGGACCGTCTGGCTCTGGAAAGTCTTTTGTGGCCGCTGGAATAGCCGCAGAGCATTTACATCGCGGGGAAGTGGAGCAAATCATTGTCACTAGGCCGCTAGTATGTACTGGCAAAGATATTGGCTCCCTACCCGGAGAGCTAGGAGAGAAGATAGCTCCATACCTTCTTCCGATGAAAGAAAATCTAAGATTCTTTCTTGGTCAAGGGTTTTACGGGCACTATGAAAACGAGGGGCAGATACACTACAAACCTTTGGAGATAATGAGAGGCTCTACTTTCCACAACTCCTACATGATACTGGACGAGGCGCAGAACTGTACCACCGAACAAATTAAGATGTTTATAACTCGCATGGGTAAGGGCAGCAAAGTTCTTATCAATGGTGATATTGATCAGGACGACCTCAGAGGAAGAAGCGGACTAGAATACTGCATCTCTAGGCTGGATGGACTGGAGGGCATCGGTATATGCAAGCTTAGTTATGAGGATATACAGAGGAACGACATAATAGGAAGAGTACTAAACGCACTGGAGAAATAAATGCCACTATATGACTATGAATGTGAGGCTTGTTCTCACAAATTAATTGATGTAAGGCAGTCGTTTGATGACGAGCCACTTTCCTTTTGCCCAGAGTGCCACGAGCCGAGACTATATAGGATCGTGACTGGCGGTATTCATGGATTTGTAAAAGGCTCAAACACAATCGGTAGCCTAGCAGATAAAAATGCAAGGGTAAACAAGGGTAAAATCAACGAAGCGCAGGCCATGAAATCAGAGAACGACCCAAATCCTCCCAGCAAGCCTTTTTATCACGGTAATGCTACTAACCAAGAGATAAACAAGATGTCAGAAAAGCAAAAGCAAAATTATATTATGAAGGGGAAAAAATAATGAGTGACCGAAAGCGTACAAACTTTATTAATTCAGCCAAAGACTTAACAACCGAGAGGGCAAGCGAGCTACTCTTTAATAGGTCTGGTCAAAATTTAGACTCACCAAAAGAAAAAGTTTATGGAAAAGTCATTGCAAAAAGCGGTAGAGACTACTACTATATTAGAGTACATCAGAGCGTTCCTTTTGACCCTTTAGGAACCTATGCTAAGAGAGAAGACTACGTAGAGAGCAAATTACAACAGGTGTCTAAGTCAACATTTGACTTTTACATGATGTACCTCAATACCAAGAATACTATTTATATGACAAGGGCAAGACGAGGATTAACAAATGATTAAAAAAGGTCCGTTGAGTAACAAGGATAAAGACTTCATACAGGCAAACATTGAAGACGGCGCGCCCAAGCTCGCAAAGAAACTGAATCGCGCCGAGGGGACAGTTGCCAAATTTGTAGAAAGTCTACCGACGAAGAAGAATTCAAATGCCAGAGGCTTTGAGATGTTCGGAAGAAATGAAAAGGGGTCCACCGTAATGACTCAAAGCGCATCCGAACTAGGGGACGAGTACAGGTCTAGAGTTAAGCTGTCTACTAAAACCAAAAATTGTATTACAAGTGTGAGAAAAAATGACTGACCAAGAATGGCTATCTAGGTATAGAAGCAATAAGGATGCTATCTGGATTAAGTGTAAGCTGACGGATGACAGACAATTCTATCACGACGACTTCAAGGGCTGGTTGCAGATCAAGGACATCTGTGACACCGATGGCGTCTTTGTAAAAGAGCTTAAACTCTCCTTTAGGTCACACGAAATTTCCGTAGATATAGACGACGCTGAGGCTGTATACCTGATAAAGTCGGTTATGGGGCAGATAGGTGCTGATACCAAGCATTACTACACCACCGGCGTATTGAAAGAAGGGATCGTCTACAAGCAAATGTGGCTGATTCCAGAATTAGTTATTGACAAAGAATTTGAAGAAAACATTGAAGAATGTTTCAGACAGGCTGTTATATACAATGACCAAGAGAAAAAGAACCGAGAAGAGTAAGTATAAACATGAGTCAACCGGAGATTATTGTACATGCGCTGCATATGTAGCTGAAATTATGTGCAGAAAGAATGCTGAGAAAAAAAATCAAGGATCGCTACCATACAAGTTCTGGAGCAAGAAGCCTTGGGACTGGACTTTTAAAAGACAGCTCTATGTAGCGAACAAGCTTATTAAGAAGTTCTCTGAGGGCGCTATAGTAAAAGCAATTAGCTCGCCCGAGTTCAAGGGAATTTTTTCCCTAAATCACCCGAAAGTTGTTGGTGTGATTGCTAAGTATCAACTATTATTAGATGAGCAAGAATCCAAACCGAAGCAGAAGATTGACGCAAAGCCGAACGCCAAAAAGAGAACGAAGAGCTATGGCAAAAGAAACATATTAGATAAACTTAGGAAAATTGAAAATGGCCAAGAAAAAGACCTCCAAGATTGAGCACAAAGACCCAGTTATCGCTGGCCTCTCCAAGAAATACGGCAACATCATCGAGTCGGGGACCAAGGTTCTGGAGTCCCTAGAGAACTACGACATCATCAGCGTTAGCCCAGTCCTCGACCTAGCGCTCGGCGGTGGCTTACGTGAAGGTCAGTGCGTAGTCATGACAGGTGATCCCAAGACGGGAAAAACTACGACAGCCTTGTATGCTGCGGCTAAAGCTCAGGCTATAGGCAAAAAGGTCTACTATCTAAACACCGAGGGTAGGCTAACAAAGGAGAACTTTCGTGGTATCAAAGGCCTAGACATTGACGCAATACAAATTGTGCAGGCGACCGATGATACCCCAATGGTATCTGCCGAAACATATCTTAACGTACTAGAAAGGCTCATCAAGGAGGAGCCAGACCTGTTTGTCATAGTGGACTCTACATCCAATATGGTACCGCAGGACGAGATTGACGGAGAGATTCGCACGGGCGTGCGTAACGCCCTACCCCGCCTTTTGTCTATGTTCTTCAAACGCATCAGTGGTGATGTCGCTAGAATGAAGGCTATCGCCGTGTTCATTACCCACAATATAGCGAATACTGGCGGGTCGAGATTCTCCCCTAATAAGATGGCCGACTGTGGAAATATGCTACAATTTCAAGCTGGAACAAATATGGTCATAACCCATCGTGGCAAATGGGAAGTCCCGAAGGAGTCTGGGAATCACGTCGGCCAAGTCGCTAACTGGATAATCAAAACATCTGCCGCTGGCGGTACACCGATGACCACCGCTTCTAGCTGGATTAGGTACGGTATAGGTATTGATGAGGCTCAAGAACTTGCACAGATAGGTACGGATTTCGCAATGATTTCAGCAAAAGGTGCATGGTACACCTTTGCCACCTTCGTCGAAAATAAAGAAAACCCAATCATCAAAAACTGGCTTGTCAACAACGAGGTAGAACTAAAGGATGAAAGCATTGAGAGGGCGTTCAAGTTTCAGGGGATGGAAAAAGTTGTTAATTTCCTAAACGACAACCCTGAGTTAATGGACTTCTTGTACGACGAGATAAAAGAAATATTATTATGAAGGTCGTGGGGCTAAATGGTAGGGAGTATATTCTCGACTTAAAGAAATACTCCAAGCAAAGAAGTAAATGCTCTTACTACCATCAAATCGCAAGAGGGTTGCTGGCAGAAATTTTTTCAGGCTACAGCGTCTACGAGGAAGTTAAACTGCCCGGCTCCGTAAAAGCTTTTAAAAAATCCGTTTTATACCTTGACTTTTACATTCCAAATGCTAGAATGGCAGTTGAGGTTCACGGACAACAACACTTTGAGTACACACCTTACTTTCATAAGAGCAAGGCGGGATTTGCGATGGCTAAGAAAAGAGACATCGACAAGAAGGAGTGGTGTAGAGTAAATTCAATCGAGTTGGCGGAACTTAGATGGGATGATTCGCTAGATTATTGGAGGGACACAATTGAACGCAGCAGATAGACTCAAGACTTTTTTAGATGGCATAGAGAGTTATGTCACAGCCAAGAACATCCTACCCACTAAATTTAATCCGGAGTTTGCTCTTGCCGAAACACTTTCATTAGAAGACTTAGATAGACTAACTCAAGATGAGTGCTTTAACTACGCCTACCAGTTGCTCCAGTTCGCTGACCATGTTTCACACGAGAAAGCTCAATGTGAAAACGTAGTTAGTTGGTGCAACAAAACTTTAGGAAGCATTATGGTTCAAGAGATGGACCATCAGGCGATAGCAAAGCACGAAGTTAAATACTCAAGAGTGCTAGTGGAAAATGAACTAGCCGATAAAATCGATGAATGGAAAATAACGGCGCAGGGGAGACTTGAATCAATTAAAAGCAGGGAATACAATGTACGCCGAAAGGCTGACATCTTATTAGAAAAGGGAAAAAGAAGATGAGCGACGATGCCGTAAAGAAACTCTTAGAAACTTTAACTTCAGAGCAGAAGGCTGATCTAATTGATAAAATTTTAAACAGCAATGTTAAAGATGACGCTGTACAAACAGAACATGGACCGATTGACTCTGAATCCAAATCAAATGTGAATGAAGATTTTACTGTAAACAGAAGTAATGATGTTTTTGAAAGAAGGAAAACTCCGGTGAAGGCCAAGAAAAATAAGTGGGTTGACGATGGGGAAGGTAAAGACCTCGACTTTGACCCAGAAAAATTCGAGCGTATGGGTAGAACGTCCAGAAACAGGGGAAAGACCAAGAAGCAGACGATAGAATGCCATGTGTGTGGAAAGACATTTAGCATCCACCCCTCTCTAATCCACGGCGAATTTATTAGATGCAATAAATGCACAGGAAGGTAGTATGGACTCCAAGCTTTGCGATACTGGTGCAGAGCGAGCCGTCCTAGCTGGGCTGTTTGCATACGGACTGGAATCTTATGTTGAAATAAGTGACTTTATTACCCACAGCAGTTTTGCTAATCGTAATAACCAAGTCATATATAAATGTATTGAGAAGATTTTAGAGGGCGATGCCGCTGTAGACATACCGTCTATACTATCTGCCGCAGAACAATTGAATCTGTCTGAGACGGTTCAAACTAAGCAGGAGCTTGACTATATAAAAAACTTGATGGATTATCCCGTCAAGAAACAAAATGTCCTGCACTTTGCGGCGCAGGTAAAGAAATTTGAATTTGCGCGAAATGCAAAAAGAATTGCTAAAAAGATAGATTCGGACATATCCTCTATCGTCGGTGACGAGACTGTTGACGAGATCATCAACCTAGTTGAGATGCCGTTGATGGATTTCTTACGCGACGACGAGACAGGTCAAAAACCCGAGATGTTGGGTGACAACCTAGATGAGTATGTAGAATTCTTAATTGAAAATAAATGCGACCAGATAGGACTGTCTAGCGGATTCCCCAGATTCGACGCTGTTGTTGGCGGCGGTCTACGTCGCAAGTGTGTAGACCTCGTGTCTGCAAGACCCGGAGTTGGCAAGTCTGTATTTGCAGATAATGTCGCTTTACACAACGCTCGCATGGGAATTCCTGTACTCATGTTGGATACCGAGATGAGCAAAGAAGATCATCTCAACAGAATCCTCTCTAATATTAGCGGTGTCCCGATTGGAGAAATATCGACCGGCCAATTTGCGGAAAACGACGAAAAGCTCATAGCGGTTCGCAATGCTATGGACGAAATTAGGGACATCCCATATACATACGTCAGCGTTGCGGGCGCTCCGTTTGAGACCATCTTAAATACAATTAAGAGATGGATATTGAGAGAGGTCGGTCAGGATGAAAATGGCAAGACTAATGACTGCCTCGTTGTTTACGACTACTTAAAACTGATGTCGTCATCCGGAATTTCTAATAACATCCAAGAGTACCAAGCTCTAGGTTTTCAGATCACAAACCTCCACAATCTTGCTGTTAAGTATGACTTTCCATGCTTATCGTTTGTGCAGCTAAACAGGGATGGTATAACAAAGGAATCCACAGACGCCGTGAGCGGTTCTGACAGGCTTATTTGGTTATGTACATCATTCTCCATATTCAAGCTAAAGTCCGCAGAGGAGCTTGCTGAGGACGGCCCAAATGCAGGGAATAGGAAGGTTGTAACTTTGAAAGCTCGTCACGGAGCTGGTCTCCTCGATGGCAACTACATAAACATGAACATGATCGGGGAGCACGCACAACTTTTAGAACTTAGGACTAGAGATGAGGTTAGATCTTCCCCGGACGGTGACGTTATAGAGGGGTCTGATATACCTTTTGATGAGCAGAACTGGGAGGACGATTAATATGACCATAACGGCAAAGATAGTAACTGGTACCATCATAGCACTCGGGATATATGACCTATTAGCTGTAACGATGGGTGGTATGCCATTGACAGTCAGTAGATTTATGCAAGATTCAGCATTAGAAGCGCCCTTCATAGCGTTCTCTGTTGGTTTTACGTGTGGGCATATCTTCGGATACATGCCGCCTAAAAAGGAGAAGTGATGTTAGCGAGTTGGGCAATTGGTATATCCACGCTTTGTTATCTAGCGTGCGGTGTAGACAACATTAGACAAAAAGATTTTCCCCACGCTTTGGTATGGTTTTCATACGCAGCGGCTAATTCAGGATTTTTATGGTATGAGTTCTCAAAAAGCCAGACGTAAGACATTAGACCTTAACAAGGTCAAAGAAATAATTTTCGATGACATTGACAAACTTTTAGATAGTTTCGGTTTGGAATATGAACAGGTTGCGGATAATATATTTATGAAGTGTCCGATCCACGAGGGTAGCGATAACCCTCAAGGATTGTCCATTTCCCTGAGTAGACGTGCTTGGAGATGCTGGACTAGGGGGTGCCACGAACACTACAATACGGATATATTTGGATTCGTTAAGGGTGTATTGGATACGGACTCCTTCTCAGAAGCCCTGAGCTACATTTCTAAACTTTACAATTTAAATAATGCGCAAACCGATAAGAAGCAGGAGAAACCTAAGCAGGACTTGTTTGGCGAACTAGTGAAAACTGTATCAGCCAAGAAGGATGTGACTTCAATACAACCCCCCTTTGATAGCGTTCAAACCCTACCCAATTCCCCATACTTTGAAAGCAGGGGTTTTAGTCCGGATGCACTGAAGTTCTTTGGGGTAAAAGATTGTTGCGATAGGAAGTCGGCCATGAGGTTTAGGTCTATAATACCAATTAAATTCTGTGGGAATGAGGTTGGCTTTATAGCAAGATCCACTAGGGATTGGTTACAACCAAAGTATCTATTTTCAAATGGCATAAAGAAAACAGATTACCTTTACAATTACGACAATTCCATAGAGCCGTGTCAAAAAACTAAAAGCCTTTTTCTTGTGGAGGGGCAGGGCGATGTATGGAAGCTGTGGGAGTGCGGAGTCAGTAACGTAGTGGGACTTTTCGGGAAAGACATATCCGGACAGCAGAGGAGCCTGTTGCTTAAAAGTGGAGCAACTACACTCATCGTGCTAACAGATAACGATCAGGCCGGAAGAGAGTCCAAGATAAAAATTAAACGGGATATGAGTAGGCTGTTTACACTGATCTTCCCCAAGATGAGCACGAAAGATTTGGGGAATATGAATACACAGGCAGTGAAAGACACCATACTCGATGACATTCAAGGATACTTTTAATGATTATAGGAATTTCAGGCAGAAAGCAGGCTGGCAAGAATACCACGGCGAACATTCTTCATGGTATAGTCTTGAAGCGGCGAGGTTTGATTGGGGACTGGAACATCGGAGCTAACGGCGAGCTAAACATACTCACCGAAAACTCTCAGTCAGAAGAGGGCTGGGGAGAGTTCGATGTTTCAAGGAAGGACGCAGCATTTGTAGAGTACGCAGAGCATAGCATGTGGCCCTATGTCAAACTGTATAGTTTTGCCGACAACCTCAAGGCGATTTGCTCAGACCTTTTCAACATACCTCCCGAATGCGTGTACGGTACAGACGAGCAGAAGAATCAGCTTCAAAAGCACTTACTGTGGGAGAACATGCCCAAGGCAATAAACTCCACACTTATGAAAAAAATCATCAAGGCTCCTGACGCAAAGAGATCCTTCGACTGGAAAGAAGGCCCGATGACGGCACGAGAGTTTATGCAGTTCTTTGGTACGGATGTTTGCCGAAGGATGTATGAGCCTATCTGGGTTAGTTCTTGCATCAAGAAGCTCAAAAGAGAAAAATCACAGTTGGCTATCATCGCGGACGTACGCTTCCCAAATGAGGCCAAGGCCATAGAGGAGGCTGGTGGACACCTTGTGAGATTGACACGGGATATATATAATGACGATCATTCTAGCGAAGTAGCTCTGGATGACTACCCCTTCACAAACTATATTGATAACACTAGCGCGAATATTGAAGACCTGATGGTGAAGGTAAAGACTTTTTACAATCACTTAAAGGAATAATATGTTAGTTACATACGTTAGAAGCTCTAGTTACAACAATTACGCATACTGCCAAATGCAATACTTTATTACTTATGTGCTGGGCCATCCCTCAGACAGCGGTAAGAAGGCTGACATGGGCACTATGGCTCATAAGGCGATGGAGATACTTGCGGGTCTCAAGAAATTTCAGCAGGACAACCCTAGAAGAAAGTATCTAGTTGTAGATGACGACGCTGCTGGAAAAATCAGAATCCATAAAGATAGACTTTATACTGACGACTTTGTAGATGAGCTTATAGAAATAGCCATAGATTGCTACGCAAAGAACTCTAAACATAAGTTTACCCCAAAGGAAAGAAAAGAGGTAGGCCAGACGGTATGGACCTTTTTAACTCATAGCGATGGGCAGTTTGATCCCAGACTTAGGAATATTCATCATCCCGAGCCACACTTTGATATACCAATCGAGGAAGATTGGGCTAAGTTTGAGTACGAATTAAATGGGGAAAAGGTTGAGGGGCAGCTTGCCATCAAGGGAACAATTGACCTTGTAACAAAAATAAACGATGATACAATAGAAGTGATTGACTGGAAAAGCGGTCGCCGCATGGATTGGGCTACTGGAGAAGAAAAGGACTACAAAAAACTTGAGAATGACGCTCAATTACTACTCTACTTCTATGCTATTTCCAAGCTATATCCAGAGTACCCTAATAGAATTATGAGTATTTTCTTCTACAAAGATATGGATGGTGAACCCGATCCAAAACCATTTTCCCTGATGTTCGATAAAAGCGATGAAGCTAGGTTCTTAGAGATGCTGAAGGGTAGAGTCGAAGAAATTAGACAAAACGTCAATCCTAAGCCACTAGATTCTACGAGAAGGCACTGGAAATGTAAATACTTATGTCATTACTGTAAAAATAATTGGCCGGGGACAGACGAGAATATGTGTATATATATAGAGAGGCACTTAAAAGAACACGGTATGGAGAAAACAATAGAAGAATGCACACGTCCCGGATTTAATATAGGCTTCTATGAAGCTCCGGGGTAACTAGAAAGGGAGATTGAGATGCTCGACTTTATGTTTAATCGAAGGGATTTTCTTAGGATTGGATCTATTGGGGCTGGAATGACGGCGATTGGCTTATCTGACGAGGCTTTTGCTGCCAATCTGCAAAGTTACAACGACAAATCAGTGGTTTGGGTGTGGCTTGGTGGTGGTCCTACACAATTTGAAACTTTTCACGCACCAAAAGACACTGTCCCAACAGAGTGGCAAGCGGTAAATGGCGCAAAGCACGATGCCAAGACTAACATAACCCTAGGAGAGGACTGGCATGAACTCGCCAAACATACCTCTAAGTTAAACGTAGTCAACTCATTTAGTCATAAAGACTCCTCGCATAGACAGGGGACTCACTTTATGATGACCGGACATTATAATCCGGAAAGAACTACTACCTCTACGGCGAAATACCCATCCTTCGGATCGTTAGTGTCCTCTGTATTTGGCACTAATCACCCTCAGAACGGTGTTCCATCTTACGTTAAACAGGGTAAGATTGAGGGCGATGAAGGAGCTTGGCTTGGTGGAGCCTATAAACCTTTTGATCCCTCAAACAAGGATAACCTCAAACCAAGAATTGAGTTGAATAGGTTCAATAGCAGGAAAGACCTGCTGGGAGCGCTTGGTTCCGCATCCAAAGAAATTCAGGGCAAAAGCGCTAAATCAGTTGGTTTTTACAAAGGTCAAGCGTATGATGTAATCCTTGGTTCTGCTAAGGACGCTTTTGCTACGGGTCAAGAGTCCGAAACTACAAAAGCTCTTTACGGCTCGCAAAAGGCGAATGATATTGGTGAGCAAATGATGTTAGCAAGAAGACTTGTAGAACATGGAACTAAGTTCATCACACTTCATTATGGCGGATGGGATATGCACAGCAATATTTCCAAAGCCTTAAAAGGAAAAGTTGCGCCTATCGACAAGGCAATTGCAGGCTTTTTACAGGACATCTGGGATCGAGGCTTAAACGAGAAGGTATTACTTGTCGTAACTGGAGAATTCGGAAGAACTAAAATTAATGCAAACGGTGGTCGTGATCACTGGCCTTCCATTACGCCGATGATGATGGCAGGAGGCGAGTATCAGTCAGGGAGGACTATCGGGGCGGCTGATAGATCTTACAGTCCTATCGATAACCCGGTGGGGCCATTGGATTTACAAGCAACCCTATTTGACCATTTTGGAATTGACGGAGCAATTCAACGTACTGACATGTCTGGTCGTCCCAGATACTTGTTAGAAGGTGAGGCGAAATTAATTCTTTAATTAATGGAGGTAATCATGCCCCTATTCAACGGTCCTATCGGTAACTTCATCAGGAAGCACCGATTAGTTAGGCGTGCCGCACTCGTTGGCGGCGCTCTAGTAGGAGTATACTTCTTGGGAGCGTCCCAAGGTTGGTGGCCTAGGTTTTTATTCTAAAAAGGAAAAATAATGAAAAGAAGATCTTTTTTACATGCTGGAATTCTAGGAAGTTTTGGAGCATCTCTACTTAGAGCTGACCAAAAGCATTATGATAGCGTGGAAGGCCCAGCGAAAAGTATGATTTTCATTTACCTTCCGGGCGGAATGGCTCATCAGGAGACTTTTGATCCTAAGCCATTCGCGCCCTTGGAATATCGCGGGCCATTAAGTAATATCCAAACTGTCGTTCCCGGCATACGTCTCGGAGAACTGATGGTAAAGACCTCAAGGATTATGGACAAGATTGCTATCATCCGTAGCCTAACGCATGGGGAAGCAGCACACGAACGTGGCACACACAATATGTTTACCGGCTACAGACCTAGCCCCGCCCTCCAATATCCATCAATGGGTTCTGTTGTCGCGCACGAGTTTGGCCCACGCAAGAATCTACCACCCTACGTGTGTATACCAAACCAGCCCAATGAGTACGCAGGTACTGGATATCTGAGTAGCTCATATTCCGGCTTTGGATTAGGTTCTGACCCAGCAAGTGCAAACTTTGAAGTCAGAGATCTCAAGATCCCAGTACCCGACGAGAGATTCTCCAGAAGACGGAAGGTTCTCGACATAGTGAACACAGACTTTAATAAAAAGCAAAACGCCGACTCCGTAAGTGCTGTGAACTCGTTTTATAATAGGGCTTACAGCCTGATAGGCGATGAGCACGCCCGCACTGCCTTCGAGATAGAGAAGGAGCCAGCGGCGCTGCGAGATAGATATGGAAGGAATACAGCCGGAGCAAGGATGCTCTTGGCTCGGAGATTAGTGGAGCACGGTGCTCGCTTTGTCACCCTTACTTATGGCGGTTGGGACATGCACAACAATATTGCCGGTGGCATGAAGAGTCAATTGCCTGCCCTTGATCAAGGCTTTGCCACACTGATTGAGGATTTAGACAGCAGGGGTCTGCTGGACTCCACGCTAGTATGCGTTGTTTCTGAATTTGGCAGGACGCCTAAGATTAACTCCAATGCTGGAAGAGACCACTGGCCAAAGGTATTCAGTACCATCATGGCGGGTGGGGGAATAAAGAGAGGTCTCACTTATGGCACATCAAATGCAACCGCTAGTGAGCCAGACGAAAACCCGGTCAGTATAGAAGACTGGGCAGCTACAATTTACAACAGACTTGGGATAGTTGCTGACAAAGAGCTTATGGCCCCCGGCGACCGCCCCATCGAAATTGTAGATGGTGGTAAAATATTAACAGACATTATTATATAGAAAGAATCCTCATGAAGTTTAAAATACCTCTTTTAGCGGTTGTTATCGTAGCCGCAATCTGCTTTATCAACAAAGATGAAATTAAAAACATGTTTACAAAGGAGAATCCTGTGACCTGTGAAATCTGCGAAAACGAATGTCCGTGTTCAGAGACGGATTGTATTTGCAAAGTCGAAGTATGCAAATGCCCTAATTGCATTAGCTAATAAAAATGGAGGTTAGATGGCGTTAGATGTTAAATTTATCACGTAGAAGTTTTTTATCAGTAGGGGGTCTAGGCCTCCTTTCCATGCCGCAGGTTCTTTATGCTCAAGAGAAAAGTGGTACGTCTCACAAAGCAGTAATTAATATTTTCTTGGGCGGTGGCCCTCCACATCAAGATATGTGGGATATAAAAACAGAAGCACCTTCGGAAATTCGTGGGCCTTTCAAGCCGATCTCGACCAATGTGGCGGGTGTATACATCGGTGAGTGTTTCCCACAGATTGCTTCTATGTTTGATAAGTTTACAGCGATTCGCTCGGTAGTGGGTTCAGATGGCTCACATGATGGTCACCAATGTGTTACTGGCTGGAGCCGTAAGGATATGGTTTCTGGCACTAGCTATCCCGCTATCGGAGCGTGTGCTTCTAAGATCTTAGGCCCAGTCGATCCCGCTGTACCAGTTGCGGTAGGGTTGGCAGAACCTACACAGCACAATCCTTGGTCGGAAGCTGGAGGTGCTGGTTATCTTGGAGATACACACAAACCATTTAAGCCAAACGGCGAAATGATGAAAGATCTCAAACTCAATATGCAAATTGAGAGATTCAAGAATAGAAAAGATTTGTTGACGGGGTTTGCAGAGCTAAACAGGACTATTGACAGATCAGTTAACGCAGACATCTTTACCGAGGAAGCTTTTGGCGTACTGACATCAAGCTCTTTAGTCGATGCCTTGGACTTATCAAAGGAAGATCCAAAAATTAAGGAGATGTACGGAGACGGCAAGCCATTTAAATTTCAGTATGACGGAGCGCCTACCGTAAATGAACACGTATTAATGGCCAGAAGACTTGTTGAAGCGGGTGCTAGATCTGTCACACTCTCTTATGGCCGATGGGATAGTCATGGTTCTAATTT
>Ga0209992_10000850_pt1 | contig 37221 bp, 61 predicted proteins | sample 2SBtaG_2_FD_182564 | JGI IMG/M metagenome (GOLD analysis project Ga0209992, IMG submission 182564) | Deep subsurface microbial communities from Kolumbo volcano to uncover new lineages of life (NeLLi) - 2SBTROV12_ACTIVE470 metaG (SPAdes)... | ecosystem: Environmental > Aquatic > Marine >...
ACCGTATCAAGCCAACAAGAGAAGTCTTTGGCATGAGTCTTAACTATACCAGTCGAGGTGGTATTCCAACCCCGATGAAGACTGACTTCATGGGTGGTGGCTCCTTTTCTCACACCGGACTGAAAGAAGCAAGCCTAGATACTTTGGCTTCGGCAGTAGCAAAACCAATAGGATCCACTACTTACTCGGTAGACGATACATACAATCAAGCAGTTTTCGACTCAAACAGTCACCTAATAGGAACAGGTCATCCATATCAGGGTCAAGCAGGAAAGCCCAAGTTTATTCTAAACGCAGAGTTCAACTCTTCTCAGGGAACAGTAGAATTTGCTACGGTTGGGGCAGCAGGAGCAGATGCTAACTCAGTAGCAGGTCCAGCACTAGGTGGTTCAGGTAATTTCCCAGGGACACCAGCAGCGCCATCGCATCAAAACGTATTCGTCTACAAAGACACATCAAAAGATGTGACAGAAGTTTCGGGTTGGAACTTCGATGAAGCAACAGGTGTTCTCCTAAACGAATCAAATATCAGCGCAGATGCTCAGACAACATTAACGGTCGACACGGTAGATGCTACGACCTTGTTCGATGTTGGAGATGTTGTCCTTGATAATACCGGACAGAAAATAGGAATCGTAGAGGCAGTTACTGCAACTCTGATTACGCTTACTGCAAACAACATTGTGGCAGTAGACAATAACGAGAACTTGAGAAGAAAGTCTACAACGATACCAACTGTCGGAGACCGAATTTACTTTAGAAACAAGGGAACAGTTTACTTCCCTGGAATCATACAGAATGTCTTCCGGTACAACAGATCCGGAGATACAGGTTCAGATGGTTGGACTAGTGAGACTACTGCCAACTACGGAGACGCAACAGGAGCGCATTGCTTCCAAGTCTCACCTGGACTAAGATCCGTTCCTTCGGTATTCAGCAAGACCTCAGACAGCGGTGACGAGACACTCTCTCTTGGCAAAGTAACATCTAACGCGGACAATAACCCCAAGATCATGGTTAAGGGGCTCTTCATTAAGAGACAAACTATCATCGGATCGGAGACTTAAACATGAAACTAGCAAATAAGATTTTCAAAATGGCAGACAAATACCCATTGGCGACATTCGCTGCCGGTACTCTGGGAATCATGTATCTGTTCGAAAACTATGGATCGATGAACGGTCTAGGTCAGGCAACTTTCAAGACTGGCGGAAGTGATATGGACGATCTTTTCAGAAAGACCGGACATACTGGTACCCCAGCCCCAGGAACCGGAAGATGGGATACGGTAATGCCTTCACCATCTGGCCCACAAGTACGCTATGATGCTGAATATCACACTCAACCATTAATGATGGACCCTGCACTTGAGCAAATGCTTATGGAAAGAGGCAAGAGGCCTGTAGTGCAAAGTGCGTCGATCAGACACGGATACGATACTCAAGTCTTTGCAGGGATTAAGAACATGGAAATGTGGTAGGTAACCTGTGAGGAATGATATGTTAGCCGAGTCATGGAACCGAATGAAAGACGCCAAAGTGTATGGCACAATGGGCGCTTTCTTAGGATTGATTGCCTTTCCATTAGCAGATTACCTTGATGGTAATTCGATGACATTGAAGAGTGCTGGTTTAGGAGCAGCAGTCGGAGCAGTGGTAGGTACTGGTGCTGGGATGCTAATCAATGCTGCAAGAAATGGTGAGATAGAGGACTATACTGTAGTCGCGCCACTACTAGGAGTAGGCACAACAGTAGCAGGCTCTAAAATGTACAATCGCAGCATGAGCAACAAACGCCTTATATCCAACGGCCTCGTCGGTGGAACAGTCGGTTTGGCATTAGGCGGAACTATAGATTACTTAACATGAGGAATTAACATGGTAAAATTAAAGACAAAGATGACACGCTTTTACAAAAGAAACAAGATGCTATCACTAGGTTTGATTGGCGTTGGAGCATATTACGTGATGACTCAAAGAGGCATGATGGCTCCAGTATCGCTACCAGCAGCACCAGTGAAGAAGGCAACGAGCGCCCCAACAGCAAGGTACGCCTATGATGCGTATACCCCAGTAAGAAATGAGCCTTATTACAACACAACTCATTTCTTCGGACCTGCTGATGGAGACCCCGTATTCTACGGATTTTAGGTGAGAGAAATGGGTAGTGGTTGGTTAGATCTTGGTCATCCTCACATGACTGATGGTGACTTCTTTCGGTCTCATGACATGAGCCAAGAACAAGCCGCTGGAATGTCGGACGCACAATTACACCCACCAGTAACCGCTGCAAGCGGAAATGGTGGTATGGCTATGCCAAGTTGGGCCAAAAAAGCAGGGATTGGTTTAATTGCTGGCGCAGCAGTTGGAATGGTATTGTTACAAGTTCCAGCGTACAGTAAAATGATGTCAAAACAAAAGTCTTGGCAAGCCGCGGCAATCGGTGCTGCGGTTGCGGTCCCTCTAGTTGCTACATACGCATAGAGGTGAAGGAATGTCATACTACGGAAACGGAATCGGAGAAGTTACCGCACCAAAAGTTGCCGTAAGCACTGTAATAATCGGTGGTGCAGTAGTTGCATTCGCCGCAGGTGGCGTTCTACAAGCATGGGCTGATGGCTATTTCCTAGGCCGAGCAAAGAAGAAGGGCGTTACTTACAAAACTCTAGCAAAGAGAAATGCTGCACTTGGTGGGGCATTAGGTGCAATAGCGGCTGCAGGAATTTTATCGGCGTGATTTTATGGATACAACACAAGATATGGCAAAACACGCAGCAATGATTGGTGTCGCTGCTTTTGTATACATGGGCTTGTTCGGTCACGGACTCCCAAATAAATTAAGAGGACCATTTTTTAGGTGATTATATGGGAATACAGAAGGATGTTAAGTCTGCTTGGAAAGATTCCAAAAAGTTCGCTAACAAGCATCCAGTTGTATCTTTACTAATCGGTGGTGCAGCAGCATATACCGCATTAAATATTTATTTCACTAGTTACGTGATGACAAAGGCATTCGAAATGGGGAATCAATAATGGCAAGAAAAAAGAGTGTTAGTAAGCAATTGCAAAATTATGGAAAGAAACACCCATATGTTTCACTTGCTCTAGCCGGCACTTTTGGTTATTACTTTTACGAGAGTTTCGTAAAGCCTAGAATGGCTGACGACGGACCAAATATGTACAAAAACCCAGCAGGACTTGGGATGACTACTTCGACTTCAACAACATCTTCTTCCTCTCACGGAGTTCCTGGAATGCTAGACGGTTCTACAGGAGAAATGAGTATGGACATCGATCCTACAAAATCTGGACTGTTTGGAGTCACAAAAAGTAACCCACATTGTCACTGTGGTGCAGGAATAGGTGGGCATTGCCACTGTGGCGCAGGAATGGGTGCAGTAAAGCAACTACCTAAGCAGGAGGAAATCGCATATCCTCACATGAAGGTTACAAAACTGCAAGGAGTAAGAAATAACCCAGCAGCATTTTTGAAGTATGATCAGACTCAACAACTTTCTGGATTCTCACCTTCTGCAAGAAGAAGAATTGGTCATGCTAGCAGCTCCTCTGGTCTAGGATATAGCCCTACTCTTGACACTCAATTTGAGAACCGAGAGGCGATGATGATGGGCGATTTGAAGAAGCATTCTGACATTCTCGGTCTTTCAGGGCTAATGCCCCTGGCAGGCGGAGACTGGTACGAATGATGCACAAGCATGCTCGTAAAGTCCCACGTTTTCACCCCGATTTGGAATGGGAAAGACAGAATCTTTCTAACGAATTCATAGACATAAACCGTATGGCTCTTGACGATAAATACGGGAAAAACGCTGCACCACTAAGCAAGCGCAGAAATGGGATTGGCTTTACGGACAATAAAACTCCGGGACTATTCGGAGCCAAACCTAGGTATAAGTGGGTCAAGACCCAACATGGTAGAGTCAGAGTAGATGTAGACCAAGGCTGGGGTGTTAAGCAAGTTGGTGGAATACAGCAAACGATTAAGAATGCTGCTGACGATCCTAGAAAAGCCTACGTCATTGGTGGCTTAGTAGCCGTAGGAACATATACATTACTTGATTGGGTAACCCACAAACCTAATCGTACTAGATTTCAGAAAATGATAAGGAGGACGCCCGGCTCCCTAGTAATGGGAGCCGTAGCGCTCTCTATCTTTGCACCTAGTGCTTAATCACTCGTTGAGATTATTCTCTAGGAGAAGAGCAGAGTTAAGAAGAGCGGCAGTGCCTTCTTCCAACTCGTGGTTACTGACAGCCTGTGTCAATGCAACCTTCTTTCCCATTAGTTCAACAGTTATTGTTACCTGTGTCGTCTTGTCTTCACGCATATTTATCACCTTTCGGTAATCTATAGATTACCTGCACTTATACTTATAGGTTATGTTTCAGGAACATCTCTAAACTTGGGCAGTTTCTTCTCTTCTTTTGTGGGAATCCACTCTATATGCCCCTGACCTTCCGTTCTTTCCTTGGTAATCTTCCTTGCAGCACGGTGTCCCTTACCAAAAAGTTCGTCTTTCTTGTCGTACTTGTCGTGAGCGCCGCGAAGAGCCACCGCTTGTTCATTTGACCACGTTATTGCATGCTCTTGATTATCGGTTTGCTCTAACTTTCTCTTGAATCCAAATACCTCATCCCAAGGCTCTCCAAGACAAACGTGATTTTGTACAACATGGGACCAATCGCAACTATCGCACACGACTTTGAACAGATGATTCCACGGCTGAGTATCCCCTCGCGCGCCAGTTCTTTTACTTTCAATTACTACTGAATGAAACATCTTAGTTTCTGGATAATCACACATTGGACAAGGAAGCGGTTCACCCGTACTAGGGTGGGTCATTACCTCTCCATCAAGATTGATCTTTTTATCGGCTATGTCAGCGCAGATGGGGCATCTACGCCTAGTCTCCCACTCATTCGCCGTAATCTTCTCGTCCGCCATGGGAAACCTCTCCTGTCTCGCTATCAATAGAGTCAAACATTGCATTCATTAAAGCAGACATTGCTAAGAAACAAACTCCTCTCGGATCGCCGTCGTATTGTATAGCCAATAAACCTGACGAACTTCCTGCTGCAAATATGAAATCTTCTACACCCATCTCTTTTAGTTCTTGGGCAAACGCATTGACCTTAGCCATTACAGTTTCATCGCTCATTGTAAAGACGACTCCTTTAACTTAGATATCAAAGTACGCATTTTGCTTTCCTCTTCATCGAACCCATAAGTACTACAAATTTCATATACGACTTGTATTCTACCAACATAGGAAACTGGGCTCTTTTCCCACTTTTCATAGTCTTTTTCAAGTATATCTTGGATCTCTTTTTTGCGCTTTATCCAACAAGTATGGCATACAACAACAGCCTCTTTGACTTTACGCATTTTCACAACTTCTTCGGTATCTTCCCATTGGTTGTTTGCGAACTCATCGGCTTTGTCGATCACTACCTCCATCACATAGTTTTCATATAGTGCTTTTTGTAGCACATGACTTCTGGTAGGTTTCATACAAATTTTGCATGGCCCACTAGTCGTCTTTACATCGTCTCTTTCGAACAAATCCATAACTTTCGCAGCATTCCAATAGACTTAACTTATCCGGAACGCTTTTGTTTAAGTGTGTGTTGCGAAATACGTGGCAGGTAACAACGATTCAGATAAAGTTCAGATACACGGGACAACAGGTTCTGGCAACATTCGTGCAATATCGGCACTGACACAAGAAAACAATACGTCATTGTTGTTCACAAGACAGGGCCGAGAAGACTTTGCTTCGGCAACACATCCGCGGATGCAGGTGCCGAGCCACCAAATAGCAAAACAACTACCGCTACTTTGTGGACTACAAGATGTTGTAGCCCAAACAGGGTTTTTGATAACAGCAGACTCAAGTAATACTGTGACTGTCATGATTGGTGGAAACTCAGTAAGTTCTACAGACGGCATTCCGTTAGTAGCAGGACAATCTATATTCATAGATATAGTAAGGTTATCTAAGATATATGCTATAGCAGCAACTGACCCTACTAGCGAAACTTGTAATTTATTTTGGTTGGATATGTGATATTATGGGCTATATGACCTCACCGCCCGCATTGGCTGATTTAGATGGCGACGGTGACGTAGATGGTGTACTTCGTAGAATAAAAGATGGAACAGGGATTTCATTAAGCCTCAGCAACAACATACTGACGATCGACACATCTGGTGGAGTAGCGCATTATACAGATGGATCCCCTTCGGGACAAGGAGAGAATGGAGATTTAGCAATAGACTATACTAACGGAGATATCTATCGTAAGGTTAGCGGTTCGTGGAGTCTTTTTGAGAACATACCGAGTCTATCTAGAACCAGAATGTTCATCGGTGGTTACAACACATCATCATGGTCAGCAGGGAAGTTTGGATTATACAGCGGTAAGTATTACTTTTACAAAACGCTATTTCCAGGCTGCTCTTCTACAAGCGATGTAGAAACCTATCTCACCAATCAAGGATTTACGGTAGGAACTAGGTTCATTTTCACACAGATAGACAACCACGACAATGTAGCAGTCTTTCGGGCCACAGAGTCTACCACCTATACCAATGGAGAAGCCGGGTATGAAAGTGGTACGGTTGGGTCCGACCATGTTGGATTGGTATTGACTAAGGAATCGGGAATAACTTTCAGTACCGATGCTAAATACACGGTCGAAATAACTTCGCCAGTTAACTTCTTATTCGATTCTAGTGGAAATGCCACGATTTCTGCAGATTTGAGCATCAAAGAGTTCATTTTGACAACGGCAGAGCAAAGTACATCAGCAACAACCATATCAACCATAGACGAATGGGCGGTTGCGACGTATAGAAGCGCAAAATACGAGTATTCTATAACAAATACAGGGGCTAGCCCAGACGAGTATCATGTTGGGGAAATCATGGTAGTACACGACGGTACTAACTCGAAACACAACTCATATGGGGTAATCTTTACAGGCAACAGTCCTCTAGGTACGTTTAGTACGGACGTGTCGTCAGGTAATTGTAGACTCAGATTTACTCCAACAAGTAGTGACGCTATGACAATAAAAGTAGCAAGAAAAGCAATCAAGGTGTGATAGATGGCAAACGAATTTCGTGTAAAGAATGGGCTCATCATCGATGAGGTCTCTTCAAATGCCGGAAATGTAACAATTGCTGATGGAGACATCTCAACTGATGGTACAATGACCATCACTTCTACCAATAACGCAGCAAATGCGCTGTATCTTCGTGCTAATGCTGGGACTTCTGAAACAATCAAGATTCACGCAGATCAAGGTGCTGGGTCAGGGTCAATCGAACTGACTTCGGATGCTGGCGGTATAGACGTAAACGCAGCAGGACTCATTTCTTTAGAATCATCAGCAGATGAAATACAAATTGGAACCACAATTGCAGATGGGCAGGTTATCACTATTGGTAAGTCTGGTGCGACTGAAATCAGTTTAGAACCACATGGTACGGCAGCAAGCGAAAAGATCAGCATCACAAATACTGCTGGAAATGCTGCTGACGCGATCAAGATTGCCGCAGCAGCCGGTGGACTTACTGTAGATGTTGCCGGAGACATCGTTCTTGACGCAGATGGCGCTGATGTGGTATTCAAGGATGGAGGAACATCAATTGGTACCTTCACTAATTCCTCCTCCGATTTTGTCATACAGTCGAATGTACAGGATAAAGACATAATTTTCAAGGGTGACGATGGAGGTTCTACAATATCTGCGCTAACTTTGGATATGTCAGCAGCAGGTAACGCTTATTTCTATAATAAGGGAATATTCAACGATACAGCATTAGATCCCACTGCGATTGTTCAAGTAAATGGAAAAGCAACCAGTAGCGGTGCGGCTTGGACTTCTAACAGCGGTACATGGTCTGCTAACGGTCATAACTACTCTGAATTGAGACTATACTCCGATATTGCAAATGACGATATCAACGGTACTACCTACGCTGGTGCTACAAATATGGTTGTTCTGCATAACGCAGAAAACGTAACTGCAAGCGAGCAGGGTATTGTATTTACTGTCGGTGATGGCGGAACTGGTTCTACTTGGGGAGCAGGAAGAAATCCAGATGGCGAGTTCCAAATCGGACATAGAAACAAAGACTTCGATGCCGATATGGGTGGTGCTGGTGCCGTAATGAAATCCGCTCAAGGACTTTTGACTGTGGATACATCTGGTAATCAGATATTGGAAGCAGATGGTGCAAGTCTTGGTTTCCGTAGTAACAGCCAACTAACGAGGATTAGAGGCTCCGCATCGGCATCAGCCTCAGTTCTCTATTCATTGCCACCCGCTGACGGTAGCAACACCAACGTTCTAACAACTAACGGAAGCGGCGCTCTTTCTTGGGCATCAGCAGGCGGAGGAGCCGCATCCTCACTTGCAGCAGACGATTTGACTGCTGGTGACGCAGCGGTTGGTTTCTCCACGTCATCTGGAGCGATAACCATAGACTCTAACGCAGCCGGAGTTACAATAGACGGACATACAGGAGTGACAATACAGTCCACCAACTCTGGAAATATCCTTTTGGACTCTGTAGCAGAAATCGTACTCGATGCGGATGGCGGACAGGTACACATTAAAGATGGTGGAGCAAACCATTTCTTACTAGATTGTGATGCAACTGCTTTCACGATTTACGATGATCAGGACACAGGCGATTTATTTTCGATTACAGTGGCCCAACACGGTGCGACCACAATAGCAACAGTGGATGACGATGCTACAGCAGCGAATTTAACACTCGATATCGATGGTGACATAACACTCGATGCAGATGGCGGGAATATCATATTCGCAGATGCAGGAACTACTTACATTGATTTCGCTGTAGATGGATCGACTGACACAATGACTGTCACAGGCGCATTTGTAGTAGATGCTTCCGGTGATATAACTCTCGACGCAGATGGTGGAGATGTGGTTCTGAAAGATGGTGGAACCCAATTCGGCTCGCTAACAAACTCCAGTGGCGACTTGGTTATCAAGTCAGGCTCTACTACCATGCTAACTGGAGATGGGGCGAATGCTACTATAGCCGGAAACATGATTGTGACCGGAAATTTGACAATCAATGGTACAACGACTTCGGTCTCCAGCACAAGCATAACTGTTGAGGATGCATTACTTGAACTAGGAATGGTGGATGGTTCTGCACCTTCTTCTACAACCTCGATTGACCTTGGTATACTTGTGAACTACTATGCTTCTTCTGCTAAGAAGGGCGCATTCTTCTGGGATTCTTCTGCAACTTGCTGGGCGCTAACAGAAGTAGCAACCGAGAGTGGGCAGGTTTTGACTCCTGCTGCGGGTGCTACTGAGATGAGATACTACTATGACGCATCGAACTACTTTTCGATAGCGGTTGCTGCTGATGGGGCAACTACGCTTTCGACTGTAGATTCTGATGCTGCTGCTGGTAACCTACAGATTACGGCAGACGGAACAGCAGAGATTGAGGGAACAACAATTACGCTCGACTCTGCCGGTGATATCGAACTAAACGCAGACGGTGACGATATCAATCTAAAGGCTGGTTCGACTTCCTTCGGATCGTTTACTAACAACAGTGGTGTGCTACAAATCAAGTCCGCTACGGATAAGGAACTTGAAATCAGATCCGAGCGAGACATGACTTTCGTCATAGATGATGACGCTAGCGATTCAAACAGTTTCTTCAAATTCGAGGCACAAGACAACACGCTTGCCGATTCGTCTAACTTCGATGGCAGAGTCGGCCCAGTTACAACGAAATACTACTCAACCAGCCTTCTGATAGGACAGACAGAGTTTGGTAAGGGTGTTTTGTCATCCAACTCGGCAGGAACTTTGTTCACTTACGATGGAACTGTATTCGGTGCAGTAGAAGTAACAATACACATTACTGATGGAACGACAGATCAGATCAACAAAATGATGATCTGCGCTGATACGTCAAGCGGAGACGCAGTTAATTATTCAAATTACAGCGTTCTTTACAGCGATGGTTCCACAGAATTAGGAACCTGTGCAGCAAGCATATCCAGCGATACAGTTTCAGTTACAGTTGACGCAGATGATAACGATACAGTCACCTACGCGGTGACATTTTTAGCATGAGGTGATTACTAAAGGCAACAATAGTAATCTCCGTGTTAGAGGGATAGTGAACCTAACATGGCAAATGAATTCAGAGTAAAAAACGGTATAATCAGTTCGAGCATCGCGACTGATTCTGGTGATTTTACAGTTGATTCCGCAGGAGATATTGTTTTTGATGCAGATGGGGCAGACATACTTCTGAAAGACGGTGGAACCGAGTTTGGCAGATTCAAGAGAGACAGTTCTAACTTTGTCATCAAATCAGCGACCAATGACAAAGATATCATTTTCAAAGGCGTAGACAACAATTCCACCATAACAGCACTCACTCTCGATATGTCCGCCGCAGGTGCAGCGACATTCAATGACATGATTACAGCAGTTGGCACTTCGGTTTTCACTAACCTAGATATCTCTGGAGATGTCGATATAGACGGTACATTGGAAACCGATGCCCTAACAGTCGGTGGAGCCACTGCTTTGATAGCAGGGGCGCAAACGGCAGTAACCACCGACTTCAATACAGGAAGGAAGGTTGGAAGGGATGCGGATAACTTAATCGATTTTAGCACAGATAACGTGATTACTCTCAGAACGAGCGCCACAGACTCTTTTAAAATATACAATAACCTCGTATTATTGCACGAGGATACAAGTCCAAAGTTCGAGCTGTTCACATGGGAAAATGCAGAGACAACTGACGGGACTCGTGTCTCGATGAAGGGCTTTCACAACTCTCAAGGCACCAACGGGATGATATTGAAGTCAGAGATAACTGTCAACACGGCTTCCCATGGCGGCCAAGCCTCCGAGTATTGGACAAGTAACGGGCCGATCCATTTCCAAGGGCACGACGACACATACGGGTTCTGGGGACCAATATCGGCTCCAAGTTCAGGTCAAATGGGTGCGCTGCTGATTGCAAAGACAACGTATCATGATGAGTATACCGAATCTGGTGGAGTCAGTCCTCGAAGCCAGTTGGAGGTAAGAAGCCCAGCGGGAGCGCCAGGGACACTGACGCTCTCGACTGAGGAGGCGACTGTAGTCGACGGCGACAAACTCGGTAGGATAGACTTCATGGCACCGAAGGAGACAGGCACAGATGCCATAGCGATAGCCGCTTCCGTCTGGGCAGAGGCGGATGATACATTCGCTGCGGATAACAACGCAACCGATTTGGTATTCGCTACCGGCGCATCGGAAGCCGCCACAGAGAAGTTCAGAATTACCCACGAAGGTCACTTGGTTCCTTCTTCTGATGATGCATCGGATTTAGGTACCTCAGCACTCCAATTCAAAGACGGTTACTTCGATGGAACGCTAGAAGCCGATGCAATTACTATTGGTGGAACGGCAATCGGTTCGATATATTCTCCCGTAGCAGGTCATGCGAGTATAGTCACAGTGGGAACAATTGGAACAGGAACATGGCAAGGAACGGCAATCGCTTCTGCTTACCTGGATTCAGATACTGCCCATTTATCGGGCGCACAAACATTTAGCGGCAATAAGACATTTAGTGGTAGTATTACAATAGGTGGTCATGCATTTGACGATATAGACATTGGAAGTGAATTTGTTGATACTGATGACCATATAATGTCTTCCGGTGCTATCAAAGAGAAGATTGAGGATTATGGTTACACCACCAACACAGGAGATATAACCGGAGTAACCGCTGGAACCAATTTGTCCGGTGGAGGGTCCTCAGGTTCAGTCACTCTAAACGTAGACGACGCATTCCTTGTGAATGATGCTAACGATACTACAAGCGGAACAATAACAGCAGCGGGTTTTACTACAACAGGAACATGGACTTTTGACGATGCTTCATCAGGAACAGTTGGTATTACTACTGTTCACACCGGAAGCGGGTTTGCCGATAATGATACATCATTAATGACCGCCGGGGCGATTAAAGAGAAGATTGAAGATTACGGATATACAACAAATACAGGAGATATAACCGGAGTAACTGCTGGAACTAATTTATCTGGAGGAGGATCTTCGGGTTCAGTTACTCTAAACGTAGATGATGCGTTCCTTGTGAATGATGCTAACGACACTACAACCGGAACAATAACAGCAGCAGGGTTTACCACAACAGGGTCAATAACTCTTAGTGGTGGCGCACATTCGTTTAATGATATTGACATTGGTTCTGAGTTTGTTGATACTGATGACCATATAATGTCGTCTGGTGCTATTAAAGAAAAGATTGAAAGTTACGGATATACAACAAATACAGGAGATATAACCGGAGTTGATTTAACTGTAACATCTCCGATCACAATAGCAAGCGAGACAAACACAGGCTCAGGCTCTTACTCCGCTACACTCGGTTTAGACGACCCTGCGAACCTCAGCGAGTTGAACGAAAGCACAGACGCTACTGATGACAAGATTCTGCTTTGGGACGAGTCTGGTGGCTCATGGAAGTACATGACTCTCGACAACTTGCAGGATTCAATTGATACAACCGGTGGTGGAGGAAGTGGTATCTCCGATATCGTTGAAGACACATCACCGCAACTCGGTGGGGACTTGGACACCAACAGCAGGAACATCATAATTGACGATGCGCACGGTATCTATGACGAGAACAGCAACGAACAGATGCTTTTCCAAACAGTCGCTAACGCTACTGCCTACTTCCAGATATGGAATGGTATCTCAGATTCAACTACTGGTACTCTATTCGGAACTGATGCTGTGACTCACGATACTGCTGGTGGTGGACGAATGACAGGTCCAGGTATCGAGGCAACAGGGAGTGCAACCGATGTTGGTTTCACAATGAGAACGAAGGGGCTTGGTCAATTCGTCATGATGAACGATGACACTACAACTGCTGCTGCACCAGTCCTCACTCTACTGAGATACCATACTAGTGAGTCCGACGACGATGTTCTTGGTTTAATCAAGTTCGTTGGTCCTGACTCCTCGATGGACAACCCTGGCCTTGAGGACCATAGGGACTATGCTAAGATTGAGTGCAACCTAGTAGACTCGAACACTTCCTCGGCAGATGGGAACTTGATGTTCTCTGCACTTGTTGCCAACTCTCACACGGATATGATGCGAGTCGGAGTCCACGAGGACGATGATAACGCGGTAGGTGTAGCCCTTTTCAGAGGACAAATGATCGATCATGGCAGCAACCACACTCTAACTTATGCCGACGAGGCTGGTTGTTATGTTAGAGCAACCGCAGCAATTACACTAACTCTTCCTGCCTCTCCTTCTAAGGGAGAGCAGTATGTTATCATAAGCGACCATGCAGGTACTACTACAATTTCCGCTAACGGTTCTGACACGATGAATGGCTCAACCAGCAACCAAACAATAACAACTAGGTACGAAGCGAAAACGTTTATCGCAGTCTCTTCCTCTGCTTGGATTGTTGTAGGTTGATATTATGCCAATGCCAGCAGTTTTAGGAACCATCGCCCAACAAGGGCAATCAGCCGGAGGCGGTGGAGGTGGCGGTAGCGCACCAACAAGTGTCAGCACAGCCACTTCATCAACGGGTAACTACGACAACGCTCTGATAGTCTATCAAGACAATGCACCAAGTAATACTCTTGCCTCCAATGATGGTAGCGGTTTCAGCAGTACCTCTGTAAACATAGAGTTCGGGTACAATAACATATATTCCGCCGCTCTAAATAATAATAGCGGTATCATCGTTTTCGGGTGTCAGGGGTACATTCGAGCGACCGGTGCTACTTCTTTCCAATGGGCAATGAAGAATATTGGTGCCAATGATGCCACAGGTGCTCTAAACGATATGGCGATCACCGGCACCGCTTCGACAGACCAAGACGAAACCAGTGGAGACATAGGCGAAATTGCCTCTTACGAACATAATTCAGGCGGTAGGGGGTATATGTTGATGAACGCGGGAGACGATTTCACGTTCAACGTCGACTCAAGTGCCACCAACTCCAACGGCACAACCGATTCTTCTGCATTGTCAATAAATATAGAAGTAGTGTGATTAAGATGAGCAGATGGACAGTTACAGGGATTCCCAATGGGGAGAGTGGCAATTACAAGATCGAGCAATGCAGTAAGACCACAGGAGAGCCGTCTTGGTTGAAGTACGTCAACTTTCGCAATATAGCGGAGGGAAACTACACTGTGCTGTATAGAAAGTTTGGTGAGTCTTGGCTGAACATAATGCAAGACACCGAGCAGGAGTATGGTGAGCACGATTGGTTAATGACCCGTATGTCAGGTCATGTCCTAATAGCAGGTCTAGGTATAGGTATGATACATATCCCCCTATTAGCATCTAGTAATGTAACTAGCGTAACTATAGTAGAGAAAGAGCAGGATGTAATAGACCTAGTATGGCCTTATTGTGCTCAAGATAGTAGATTCACACTAGTTAAGGACGACATATACACTTGGGATCCGGATTCCACAGATGGGCTTCCTACAACCAATTGGGATGTTGGTTGGTTCGACACGTGGCTAACAACAGATTGCGATGATGAGGGCAACATCATGGGTCCAGATGGATACAGGCAAGCCATACAGAACAAGTATGGTCCGTATGTTTCTGATATAGGTGGATGGCAATGGCCAGAAGAATAAAAATAAGCAGTTAAAGATTAACCTTAACACTTATATTAGTCAGAAAATAAAGTTTAATTCATGCCAGAAGGCGAAGTAGTAAGAGAAGAGCAGACAGCGATAAGTATCTTGGATCCAAAATTCCAAGAAGAAATAGATATGAAGATGACCAAAGCAGAGGCTATGTTCATCTTTAGGTTCCTTGAGCAGAACATTCAGCCCAGAGGAATGCAGATGGTTGAGTTTGCGTATAACCTCATGAAGCGATTTGATGTAGTTAAGGATATAATGAATGCAGATGCAGGCTCAGACCCGACACCGGATCCAAATTGGGCTCAAAATGCAAGGATAGCAGAGGCAGAGGCTGCAAAGACAGCAAATGCAACTTTCACCGCAGAAGAAAAACCACCTACGGCTACAACCGGAAAGGTGTACAAGGACAACGTTCTACAGGAGTGATCTAAATGACGAGCGCAGTAGATGCAAAACAGGGTGTCCAAGTAATGACACCACAGGACATTAACATACAGGTTGCTAAGCAACTTGCAGACCTAGTAAGATCGACACTAGGGCCATATGGTATGGACAAGGAGATGGTAGATGCTAGCGGAGAGGTCGTAATCACCAATGATGGTGCGGCAATTCTCAAAGAAACAAAACTAAATCATCCAACTGCTAAGATAATCACTGAGGTAGCAAGGACTCAAGAAGAAAACTGCTACGATGGTACGACTTCCAGTATTGTGATTACTGGAGAATTAATGGACAAGGCAAAGGATCTAACTAAGAAGAAGGTTCATCCAACCAGAGTCTCAAAGGGTTATGTGTTGGCTAACAACAAGGCACAAGAACTACTACACGATATAGCAATCGATGTAGACGATGACCTGCTACTTTCTGTTGCTAGTACCGCAATGACTGGTAAGAGTGCAGAGGCTGCACAAGACGTTCTTGCACAGATAGCATTGGATGTAATTAAGTCAACCACACTCGATAACATCAACATCATCAAGCGACCTAATGGTAAGGTTGGTGATTCTGTTGCTATTGCTGGGCTTCTCATAGATCGTGAGAAGATGACTCACGATATGCCTAATGAGGTTAAAGATGCCAAGATTGCACTGATCAGTGTAGATATTACGCTACCAGAGTTTGCACAACAGTTGCAGATACAGGTTAGCGATAACACGGCTGTTCAAGAGTTTATTGAGAGTAGGAAACTACAACTCAAGGAGATTGCAGACGTTATTATAGCAAGTGGTGCAAATGTAGTTCTTTGTAAGAGAGACATTGACCCGTTTGTTGCAGAGATCTTTGCACAGAAGGGAGTCTATGCTTGCCGAAGAGTAGCAATGAGCGACATGGAGTCTATTTCTAGAGCCGGAGAAGGAAGAATGGTCTCTTCTATAGATGGGATAAAGGAGGCAGACCTTGCTACGGCAGAACTACTAGAGGAGATTACTGTTGGTGAAAGACCACTAATTAAGTTAACAGGCACACCATCTAAGGGAGCCGTATCTGTATTGCTTAGAGCACCCACTCATACAACCGTTGAAGAAATAGGTAGGGCTTTTGATGACGCAGTAGGTGTAGTCAGTGTAGCCCTAGATAGTGGAAAAGTTGTAGGTGGAGGCGGTTCACCGTACCTATATCTCTCAAAGCACCTGAAGGACTTCGCGTCTACGGTAAGCGGCAGAGAACAGTTAGCAGTCGAAGCATTTGCTCAAGCACTAGAGATAATTCCTGCTGCTTTAGCCGAAAACAGTGGTTTAGATCCACTCGATACACTTATCAGTCTACGCCAACTCCATAGTGATGCAGCCGGACACTCCTTTGGGGTGGACGTGGAAAATGGAGGCGGAGTAAATATGCTAGAAAACGGTATTGTGGAACCAATCAATGTGGTATCACAAGCGTTGGATAGCGCAACTACAATTGCAGCACAATTGCTCCGCATAGACAACATCATTGAGATGAGAACAGGACCGGAGATCGGAGAGGATGGATTCAATTACTGAGGAAAAAGTTAGGGCAGCAATTGCTGAATTAAACAAAACCGGCGTAAGTTATGTTCTAATGATAGAAGACGATGCAGGGGCTCCTGCATTCTTCTATAATGACCCAAAGACCCACTATTACCTAGTGCAAGAAAATAAAGGAGAGTGAAAACTATGCCAATAGACCCGACAAGAAGCCCACTAACAGACGCTATGTTTACTGGAGACAAGGCTACCCAGTACAACGAGATGACGAACGAAGATATCGTTCAAATGCAAAAAGAACAAGAGAATAGATTGATTGGATCGATGATGGTCCAGTCTATTTTCCTTGCAATGGCCCTAATGCTCTATGAGAGTTGGTCATGGGGCAAGTTTGGTGCAGTATGGCAGTCAGCACTACTGTATGGTATGCTTGCTTTTTGTTTCCAAGCCTCACTTTACCTGCTTTATAGGACAATGTTTGAGGATTCTACCAACTACAGACGCAATATCAAGCGCATGAAGAATAAGAACAAGCGTAGGATGGCGCAAATCAAGTACGAAGTAGATAAGCAGCGTACAGAGTGGATGCTAGAGCAGCAGATTAACCAGTTTAGGTCTAGTGCGATGATGGCACAAGCAGATGGAGGAATATCCCCGCAAGAACAAGTCGTTCTACAACAACAGTACCAACAGGTACAACAGTTAGACCAGCAGGTTCCACAAGTAAACGCTAATGTAGAGTATGATTTGGATGCACTCGCGAGACAATTAGGATTGGATAGACACAGAGTCGGTCCAATACCAGTCGGCCCACCACTAACTATCCGCCAGCCCCCTTTAGAGACGTTCCAGGTCCCCCAACCTCCTCGCCCGGAGTCATTGGATCTGGATCCGAACAACCAGAACTAGAACAATGCAGGGCGATCACGGAGATGGGTACACAGTGCGACAGAATGACAAGAACGGGATGGTGTCATCAACATGGGCCTGATCTTCAATGATGAAAGAGACGAACAGCAGCAAGCAATGATGCAAACGACTGCAATAGGACTTACTTGGCAATATAGGTATCTTACCATCAAGTGGGCCGTTTATTGCGTTGCCGCTAGCATTGGTTCTTTTGCTCTAGCAGCACTAACAGACTATACAATAGTTCGAACCACGAACTATGAAGGCATAGTAGACTGGGCTTTGGAGAGTTTAACGAAGTGATACTATGGCGTCAGCAGATATTGTTATTGCGCATGGTATTTGGCGCTTACTGAACAAGATAATGACGTTCGTTCCTTATGATGTCAGTGTGATCGGTGCCTCAGGTAGTGGTAAAACAACGCTAGATATGCAATTAACTACGCGGGGCGAAATAAGGAAACTTAGGGATGAGGATAGGACTCATCATGCAAAGAATTGGCTCGGAGAATACAAACTCCCACTAACATCCAGAAAGAAAGTCGTATCAGACGGTAATCTAGGAAAGACAATCGTATCAAGAGATCTAGGAGGACATATACAGTATCATTCTACATGGTTAAGAGATATGATAAATAGAAATAGTAGCAGTGTTATATTAGTAATAGATGATAGACATTTGAAAGATCCTCATAATGTAGATAATCAGACTGCGTTAGGATACTTAGTAAGAGGTCTAAGCGATAAAAAGAACATTCCAAAAGGCCTTACTTGGCGAGGTTGGTGGAGAGCGAAGAGTTACTATCCACAAAGAATCATAATTTTGGCTAACAAAGCCGATGATTGGATGACCGATGACGACCACAGCACTTGGGAGAAAGGCTTTATTTCTCGGCATAAGATATTTGATATCTTTAGACCAGACCTATACAAACTCCAATCACTTAACATTCCTGTCTATATGGACGCCGTAAGCGCACGCTATGGCTGGAATGTACAGGATGGACTATACAAGGGGCTAACAATATGACTAATAGAGACATTTTAGATGCAATGCACAACCCAGCACTACAAGAGAACGGATATAACGACGTGGTAACACAGGTTGATTTCAGATTATCTGACCATCCTAACCCGCGTAAGGCTAGAAAGAAGAACATTAATGCAGCGATGAAGGCACTAAAGCCCGATAAGAGATTCATTTTGTCTCCTAAAAGGTGGTTTAGAGGTAAGTTTAGGCATACCAAGCCCCATGAGTGTGTCATATGTGGCATAGAATGTATGAATGCTGACTATGGGGACTTATTCGATGAATACTTTAGAGATCCGGTTAGCCTGCAAATAAGCCCATTTACACCCACAGCAGGGGTTCTTCCAGGTAGAGGTAGAGATTTGAAGGGGACATATTGCCCTCAACACATGATGTTGTATCACAATTTAATGGAATGGATAGAACAAGAGGAGGAAGAAGATCCCGGATTCTTCACAAAGATGGCTAAGAAGGGTGTTGCTTTCGTACCGATAATCAGACAACCGCCGGCTCAAGAGCATCCACTGATAGTGAAATGGACACCGATCTTCCAAGAAGCACTAAAGGACGGAATACAACTTGTGCACTATAAGAATCCTATAACTCAGGAAAACGACATAACTATGCTTGTATTCGACAATAGAGTCTTAGCGCAAACTGCCCCAAGACACAATACTATGTCTAGTATGGATATGTCCGAATATTACAAGGTTATGGAGCAAATGCAGAGTACAAGATGATGGGAAACCTTCAATACAAAGCGTAGGTGTGGATATAACATGGGATTGTTTGGCAGCAGAAACTCAGAACCGACCGCACTCGCTATACCGGGTGTAGGCGGAGGCTTTAATCAAGAACAAATGGCTATGTTCCAACAAGCCGCAAATGACTCCGGTCTTTCGGCACTTGGAATGGGCATGGTAGATCAGATGACTGGCGGAGGCATCAATACAGAGGAAATTGAATTGATGTACCACCTCATGGCACGTCATCCTAACGAGGTAGACCTCTTTTTAGTGCAGAACCCTGCATTTATGACTGGTCTTGCAGACCTTATTTCAACCACTATGAAGAGAGAACTATATCTTTGGTTCAACTCTAACGCAATAGCGGCTACTGTAGACCCTACAGCAGCAGCAGAACTAGGCTATTCTACCATTACTGACGAGAATATAGCGGCAATACTAGCCAACATGGTACAAGGAGCTGACGCTACAGGCGTAGTGACTACACCGCAACAGAGAATCAATGCAGCAGATGCAGAGGCTATCGGGCTAATTAACCAACACAAGTACGGAATGCAGATGGGCGCAATGGGTAACCAGATGCAAAATCAGCAAAATATGTACCAGCAACAGATGATGCAACAGCAGATGATGGCTCAGCAAAATCAAGGACTTAGCGGTGCGTTAGGTAACTTTGGTTCAAGCCTACTAAGAGGCTCACTAGGACTACCTCCAGCCCCAGCACAAATGGGCTATGGACAGCAGTATGGCCAATATCCACAGCAACAGGGTATGTACGGACAGACTCCACAGATGCAGTAGTCAGCCGAACTGCTTAAGTTAAACTACCCTCTGGCATGAGTGCATGGTAGGTAGTCGTACTCATCAACACACTATCGCTAGAGCCTTCGGTTCTACGCCTAATGGTTCCCTACCGGCATACGGAGCCGTCGGAGAAATGTCCCAATATCAGCAGAATCCCAGAGCACATTTGAAGTACAAAAAAGTCACCGCATTAGGCGAAACTCAAGGTCTAACTGCCGCTATAGGTGGAGCAGGTCTGATTAGTGTCGGTCTCCTTTGGTTCGGAATGGGATTCCCCGGATACAAAAGAGCAGAAAATTGGACAAAAAAGCGACTTGAGAAGAAATATGAGACTGCTCAGTATGCAGCAATTCTACTTGGTGGCTATGGATTGGTACAAAGAGCATACAAGTAGGTGAGTAAATGAGCAGTTTTCACAGACAGAATATGTATTCTAATGCCCCACAAGAGGATCCAATGGATATGAGTGGTTTTTTGGGAGAAATGCCTCGATCAGATTTCGATCAGCCAATGCAAGAAGAGGCTCCAAAAGTAGTCAGTAGGCCCAGAGCATCTTCAAATGCATCTGGAACCGCTAGTGGAGTAGGATATACTACACCAATGACTATGTCTGAACCTGACAATCCAAAACTTTACCACTCACTAAGCCCGTTTTGGGCAGATGATGACGGTCTAGCACCAAGAGCCGCAGCGGTTTCTAAGACCGTAGGGGCAGTTGGCATGGTCTTGAGTGGTACTTATGCTGCCGCAAAGAGAGGAGATGGAGGATCACCCGCCGCTAATGCTGCGTTTTTCGGTAGTTCTGCACTATATGTGCACCCCGTTTTGGGTGTAAATCACGGTGTTTTGAAGGTAATTCCAGGTGAGGATCACTGGATTGCCAAATATCCTAGATATGGTGGAATAGGCTTAGTTCACATGGTAGGGGCATATGGGTTTTACAAGTTGATTAGGAGGCAGTTCTACCTATGAGTGGTTGGTTCGGAACATCAAATCAAGAAGTTGATAGTGTATTCAACGGAATTGAGGCAGGATATGCCCGTAGAAGAAACGCTCAGAGGCAAAGATACTCTCCTATGGGAAGTCGTCACACACACGACGCGAGGCGTGGTGGGGCAAGTAGAAGCAACAGAGCAGCCGCGACTACTCCAGCCACAGAAACTCAATCGTATCTCGGATATACATTAAGCATTAGATATAGCAATGGAAGGTGGCAGACTAGTGCAAGCGGTAGAGCAGGCAGTAAGTCGTTCTCCGGAACATCGAAAGGGCAGTCAATAAACAATGCAAAAAACTGGGTGGACTCAAAAGTAGTCACAAAAATTGCCCCGACTGCAACCACTGCTGTAGATCCAAGTATTCAGAGAGCAGTAAAGGCAGCAGAGCAAAAAGCCACTAAAGTCGCTGCAAAACAGGTCAAAGCAGATACCGATGCAGTGAAAAAGGCAGCATTCAGAGAGGCTTCTGCGGCTTCCGCTAGCGCAAATAGGAAAGCAAAAGACCCAACTTTGACTGACGCACAGAAAAAGGCAGCATTCAGACAGGCAGAAGCCGCTTCTACTAGGGCTGCACAACAGGTCAAAGCCGCGCAAGCATCCGAAGCAGCAAGATTTGCTAGAGTTAAGGCCGCTCAGGAACAGAAAATTCTGAATCAAGAGATGGCTAAAAGACACACTTTCACAGAATCATCAGCACAATCGGTCGTCAAAGCAATGACTCCGTCTACGGATTCTGGAGAAGTCGCTAGATTCAACCGAGAAAAGGCCCGACAAGATGCTGCAAGAGCATTCAACCCGATTCCAATGCCAGCAGATTTTACTGCAGGCTCATACACAGTTAGAGCAGCATACAATCCGAGACTACAAAATTATGTTGTGAACGTTTTCCAAGGTGAAGTAAACAAAGAAAAGAAGACTTTCAGCAAAAATGAGGGTGCTGCAGCGTCGGGACAGCATATGCAGTGGAAGTCTTTGGTTAGTAAGAAGGCTAAATACGACGCTCAGGATAGCAGAATCTTCACCCAGAGCGGACAAACTGTTGAATTAGTTGTCACAAAGTCAGCAACTTTGTCGGGAATGCTAGATTCCGCACTGGCTTTCCTCGGTCTAGGAAGAATGACAGTCGATCAAATGGCTGAAAGAAGTCGTATGAAAAAGGGAGAAGGAAGGAGATTCGTGGACACAGATCCTCGTCGAGGAGTACCTTCCAGCCCACCAGTTGATAGAAGCATAAGGCAGAGAATGGCCGAAAAAGAGCGACAAATTGCCCAGCAAGGTCAAGAAAGATCTAGGGTAATGCCTCAGAATATCAGATCTAGAACTCAAGCGATGGATAGAAAGGTCAAGGAATTTGATCAAGTCGTATCAAAGCCTGCTGTTAGCACGCCACCAGTTGTGGCAAAGTGGTCGTCAATGCCAACTAAGTCCTTTGCTGTCAAGATAAATGGCCAATCTACTCCTTACGATAGTTACGAAGCAGCAACCGCAGCATACAATGGGGCAGTTGAGGCAGTTAAGAGTGCTCCCGTAGTAGACGCAAGCATCTCTGAGAGAATCAGACAAGCGCAATCACAGGACGGAAGCGGTGGAGCAATTACTGATGCAGCGGCCCAGGCTGAGAAAATAGAGCAATTCAAAGAAGCCTCTGAGGCATCTATTCCTACTGCTGTAATAGAAGAGACTCCACTAACTCAAGTAATGGAGCAAGTTGCTCCTCAAACATCTGAGAATTACGATGAAATGGTCCTAACCCAAGAAGAAAAGTTAGATCATTTCCACCAAGCATCTAGAGACTCAGTGCCAACAGTTTATCCTCAACCAGTATCTACTTATCAAGCCATGACCGTGCAAGAAAACCAGTGGGTGCAGGCAGAAGCACAGGCTGCTAAGAATACAGATAAACTTCTAGATCAGCAACAACTGCTTGGTGTTGGTATTCTTGCACTAGCAGGTGCAATGTACTACTCCAGGAAGTGAATAAGTGACAGATCCAGTTCAAAAAGATCCTTATGATGATCTCGAATATAGTAAAACAGGCAGTCGTGTTTGGAGAGCAAAAACCCCTTTTTTCACTACTAAGAAGGAATTAGCGTGGGATAGGACTATTCCAACTAGTGAAGTTCTTCTAAATGACGTTCGAGATTCAACGATCCAATTCGAGAGAGGCATGAATAACAGGAAAGCCTATGCTAAAAGAATATTTGATATTGAAACCAGAATCGAGGAGATTAGAGGTGATATCGATGCTTCCTCAGACCCTACCTTCATTGTAGCATTGGCCGAGGAAAGAAACGCTTTGACTATGGAAAAGTCGATCCTAGAGTCAAACGACGAGGCGACAAAGCAAATTACAGAACAACATCTCAAAACTATGCACAAATACAGAGATAGTGTAGGCGACTTCTTTATTGATGGACCGCATACTACTGAAACTCGTGCTACATTAGGTTCACTGATTCTTGCTGGTGTGGCGGCTTATGGAGTGTACTATCTTTTGGTTCCAACTGGTCCTGCAAGAAGGCCCTACAGAAGTAGATTTAGAGAAAGCCCGATTTCAGGGGCATTTAGGTATGCTTAAATAAAAGTGAATGGTGGGAAATATATGGTTAGAGCAATTGACATGAAGTATGAGCCACATGGGGTCCTCGCTGCAATCATCGGAACACGCAAGAGAACTAGAGGAAAGATTATGGCGGCTCTTTGGAAAGAAATCGATAAGGAAGATTTGAAAGGAGTCGAAGGTGACACAGTCAAGTACAAGGGTAAGACGTACAAAGGCGGTCAAGTTATACACGTTGGTGACGATCCTGATTTCAAAGAACTATGTGGTGGAAAGAAGAAGATAGCAATGTTTGAACTTTCCAAGTACATAGGTGACTACATGGATCTTGTAGACTGATCATGGCGAACCGAGGCCGAAAAGACTATCTCGCAAGGCCGAGGAAAAAATGCGAGACTTGTGGTCAGCCAGTTCGCCGTAGATACCAAGATAAACTCTGTGGAAAGTGTTATTTGAAGAAAAAGCGCGAAGAGCGCAAAAATAGGCCTAATTCTGGCCGGAAAAAATGGCTTTAGCGATTTTAGCTGTTTTAAGGCGATCTGAGACACTTTATCGTTCTGGCTAGCAGTACCACCTTTTTTCTCTGCAACGGCCTGTAAAGGCTATTCCAGAGGGACGTTTTTTTCAAAAATGCAAAAAAAAATTCAAAAACCGAAAAAAGTAAGTTCTACCAGGTTCAGAGAAACATTTTGTCTAAAACACTCAAAACTATACCAGTCGCCATAATGATTTGGACAATTCTCCAGTTTCTCATCATCTCATCTTTGGTATCTTCAAGTTTTTCTAGAATTAATTCCTTATCCTCTTCGGGTACCCGGATAGTTAATTCTAATTTGTCTGGAATTAAATTAGAAAGAAAATTTCCAGTAGGTTGGGTACCCTGTCCATCGGTCTTCTTTCTCTTTTTTATTTTTATTTTACTCAAAGTAATTCCTCCATCATAATGCACCCCTCTATTATAGCGTCAACAAAAACAAAATCCTTTTCACAAAATCCGGCCTTTTCGTATTTAGGTAACTTTCTAGTCCTAAAGTCCTCGATAGTCTCTGTTCCAAAGACTTCTATGAAATTTATAACGTGAGTAGGAGTCACAATATCTGGTATGCAACCGTTTTTGAGTCTAACTTCTGTCCAAAAAGGAATTTTATTCTCGATCAAGAGGTTACAAATTTCACAGATCGTTTCTCTATGTTCCTTTGTATGCTCAGAATTGAGTCTAATTGAGTTCATAGGATTCTTGTAACCACGATCTACGTGTTCTCTGAAAAAAGAATTCACAATTTTCTGATCAGAAGGAGCGAGTTTCATTTCTTATTCCGCCAATAGTTAAGAATACCATAGATTTTCCATGCGTCTAGTTTGGTTTTCTCTGCTATCTCTGCGACTTTCATCCCGCCTTTCTTCCAAAGAAGTATCTTATCCAGTATTGCTTTCTCCTCAGGCTCTTCAACTAGTACTCCATCCTTGTAAACGAAACCATAAGGTGCCGAACCAGCCTGTTTTGGTGAGGCTTTTATGCCCATTCTAATGTTCAAACTGCGCATACTACTGTAATAATTACCTGCTTTAGCGACTTGTTGCATGGTAGAAAGAGCAGAACGACCAGTAGCCCAAGGGATGTTTATGCAGTAAAGCGAGTTTTTACCCAATGACTTTAGTTGATCTTCTGCTACTCCATCTAGAGAGTATAGTATAATACCCTCATAGTTAGATAGATCTGCTAGTAGTTCTTCTAGCCCATTAGGAATATCGTCCCAACCATCTGCATAGAACTCATCTATCTCAACATCCACCTCTTTTGCCTTAATTTCGGTGTATTTTACCATCTCGGTAAAGTCGTATAACTTACCTGCGGGGCGGTATAGATACGCTGCAACCTTTCCCATTACTTTACCACCTTAACAACAGTCTGGCACCACTTTCCTTCAATGAAAAACGCTCTGCCTACAACTTCCCAACCCTTTCCAAGAGCCATATTTACTTCTTCTTCTAAATCATCTATCGAATATTTGTTTATCAATGCATATATCATAGTTCTCTACCATCCTCGTCGTACACTTTTTCTCCTTTCATTATCTTGTTATATCCTATTTCCCACTCTCTTCGCATTATTTCCATGGTTTTTGGTATACCTAGATCGCAAAATTCGTGAAGCGTTGTCTGTCTGCTGTTCTCTTTAGTTAGTGTAGTCATTAAAAGTAGCCTCCTCTGAACTGCTCATACCACCATAACGCCATAAGCATAACCATAAAGGATCCTATTGTTACGCTTGGATACTGATTAAACAGTAAATCGCCAACCATCTCATACGGATACAGAACACCAAGACCTTCGCTTGCTGCACCGGCACTTGCAAAAGCACAAATTATGCCGATAATTATGCCAAATCTAGCGACTTCTTCAAAGTCTACAGAGCCGGTAAAAGGGTCTCTAAGCATTAGAAGCACCTCCTTCACAGCGCTGGCACATACACCAATTCGGATGCACTTCTTGGGATAAAAAAGATCTTCTTTGGATATCACTCATTGCTCTAATTCTCTCTAAATAGCGGTTTCTCAGTGCTTCTCGGTCTTCTTGTTCTAGCACGTTATTACGCAATCCTTGAAGAAGGTCGGTTAGTTCTTGTATCTCTTGCTGTGCTGGATGACTTGAGTTATAGTAGGGCTCGTATTGTTGACTACTAGGTTGTTGTTGTTGCATGTACGGTCTATATGGTACAGTCCCTCCAGGCCTCCAACGATATGGATTCTGTTGCGCAGGGCCTCCAGGCCTCCTCCTAGGAATTATACCCCCTGTCTGGATATTTATATCTCCACCAGCAATAAGAGAATTCTCAATGTTTGAAATTTTAACATTGATTTCTTCTTTAACGGCCTTCGTAAGTATCTTGTATCTAGGATTACCACTTACAAACATCCTTCTTACTATTGTCGGAGTAATATAAGCAAAGTTAGGAATCTCTGGGGCAAGAGTTGTCCAAGACATTTCGGAATATCGCGTTGTTTTACCAAAATGCGCTATTTTTTTGTAAGTTTCGGGACTAAATGCTACAAATTTGCGATAATTTCTCTGAATTCGCGAACAACGCTTACATTTTGACTTCTCAATAAGCACTTTTCGGGATATAGGCTTGTAAGACTCATCCGTAATCCCAGTGATTTGATCACATTTTAGGCAAAAGCACTTGAGACTCGACTCAACCGCGATAATCGCACCAGGTATTTTTCCAAAGATTATCATAAATTACCCTTCCTTCTCTCATAATATAACTCAACGATTGCTTCTCCGCAAAGAGCAGCTCCAGCAAGTGCCCAAAAGAAGTCTCCACTGAAGTTTGTATAGCCGAAAACGTTGAGTGTTGCTAGGAAAGTCAGTAAAAATCCACTCATTAAGATCCATTCGTAGCGGAAAAGTAGCCTTGTACCATGATCGTATAGATCATAATTCATTTTCTGCATTGCTTCGTTCAATCGAATTCTCTCCAACCACTCATTCGGCTTCTTCACCAGTATCCTCTCCTTCATATGGTATTGTACAACCAATATCCTTTGCTTCGCAATGGTCAAAAAGTACCTTCAAAAGCAGTTCCAGGGTCTCTTTTCTATCATCATCTTCGGCATTTACATACTGTTCTGCCCTAAGCCTTAGAATCCCTGATAGGCCTTTGTAGTACTGACACCACCACAAAGGGTCTCTTTTCTCATAATCTTCTAACTTAGTGTTCTTTACCTTGACCATTTCTTTCTTCTCTCCTTATATTCTCGCTTTAGTTTGAAATATTCTTCCCACGTCATTCACACTTCCTCCTCAAACTCGTAATTTATTTTGTTAGGATACATCTTATCGATCTCTTCTGCTACGATCTGGAGGGCGTATATTGCTTTTTCATAGGAATCCTGATAGATTTGACTGTTTGGTTTAATATTTAGACCGAACCTGAGTCCACCAGCGATCGTTAAAACGCTTTCAGAGAGTTTATTTTGCCACATATTCAGTGCTTTTTTCTCTATCATAACTTTCTCCCCCAGTTACTATCCATCAAAGAATAGTAAATCAATGCACATAGGTATAGGAAACAAGCACCACTACAAACCTGACCAACTAGATCTACCATATTCATAGCCGCCCACCTCTCATAACTCGCGTCGCCTCTTTCATTTTAAGATACTCTGGGATCCTCATCTTTCTCAAGCAGTTAGTACAACGAGCCATTCCTGTTAGATTGTCGAAATTAATGATTATGGTCTCTACGGCTTCTTTAGAACAGTAAGGACAAAGTTCGTATTTAGTCATTCTTCTTCACCTTTTTTCGTTAAACTAAGCAATGCGTCTATTAGGTCACTGACACTTCTCCGCTTCATGCTTCCACACCCCATTCTGTCTTTTCCCATGCTCTTTCATGGGCATAATAGAGACCAAATTTCGTCACTATTTCTATTCCGATAATACTAGCGGCTATCAGTGGCTCTTTTGTAATCAATAGTGCTATCAAAAAGGTATCCAAAGTCGCAATGACTCTCCATGTAACCGCTTTCATTCCACTTCTTTTCTTAGATGCACTCATTCTTCCACCTCAAAATACTCATCATGGAGGTGTGACCAAGTCCTACCATACACTATATCTGATATAGTACCTCTCTTAATATCTAGATAATCATATTCACTTACTATAGTACTAATACTTAGAGGAGAATAATCTGGAGATCTCCCTTCATAATATAGATGTAGTATTTCCCATACATCATCTTCGTCTAGTTTACTTCTAGGATTGTTAGTTCCGGCGATATTCCCGGATCTTCTTAGATCATCCATGTTGTCATCATGGCTTCCTACATGGAAACAATCTGGATTACAACAGAGCCGGTTATGACATTGATGTAGGATTAACTCATCTGGTTGGATATATCCCTCACAATGGATAAAATATGACATTCTATGGGCAAAGAAGTTCCTACCTGTTCCGGTTTCGTGGTGCTTTTTTACATGGAACCGCCCGTAACCCTCAGGATCTAGGCCACCTTGCCACTCCCAGCAGCCGTTTTTACGCTTTTTGAGTTTAGAAAGGAAGGTTTTCACCCACTCTTCATCCTCTATAAGTCGCTCAACGTGCTTCTGTATCTTGTCTGCCATTGTTATTACTCTCCAAATGTTCTTTTATGACTGGTACTCCGATGTAAAACTCATTTCCATCCTGTAGAGTAGGAACACTCTTGATCTCTGCTGGAGGCTTTACCGTATCAACATCTTTTATTTCGACCTCTGGGTAATTAGCCTCTAGCCATGGCTTAAGCATTTTACAAGGACCACACCACTTTGCAGACCAAAGAATCATTCTGATTGCTCCCTTGGATCTGGGATTTCTCTAAATGAACCACCAAAAGATTCCTTAAAGCAGGTCTCCTTGAAGTCACAGAGTTTTCTACAGAAGTTTACCTGCGGTAGTTGATATTCATTGAAGTTATCAAGTGGGCCATTACATACAACGCAGTTAACTTTAGTCGTAGCATTCTCATGCTTACAGACATTACCTGCCTCATCCTTATTCTTGCAAATGTTCTTTCTAGGCGCTCCACCCCAGCCTAGTGAATTACCACCGTATTCTGGCTCTGCTGGGAATACACCATTCTCATGGCTATTCAAAAAGTCAGTAGATCGGACGAATTGTGTGACTAAGTCCTTAAATCGCTCCACATCACTAGGATATACAGTAACGTCGAAGGTCTCAACAGTAGGTGGACCAGCCTTACGCTTGTCTTTGTAGCCTACTTTGTGCTTGTGGGTAACTATGTAGCGGAAATCGTTTGTATTCAATGCCTGTGAGTAAGGAACCCACTGTAGTTCAGACATGATTCTTCCTGCCGTCCATATCGAAGTATGCCAATCAGAAGCCATCTTCAAATCTGTAACCGATCCATCATCATGTAGCATATCAGCATAGCCATGTATCCTTACTGTTCTGCCTTCAATCTGTATAGGCCAGATACATTCAACCTGCGTATCTGCGATTGGGAGCATATTTAGTTTGTTTCCAAGATGATCTTGGCCATTTTTCCAAGCAGTTAGGAAGCCACGAGTCCATGTTCGGAAGTCCAGAACTGCTTTCTCTCGCTCTTCAAGAGTCATTGGCTCTCCATTTAGTTTCTTCAAGTCATCAAATGTAGCCTCTCGACCTCTAATTAGATTCTCCTTGTACCACTTACTGTTGTGGTCAAGCCTCTCACGGAATACATTACCAGCCAAATCCACGATTGGCTCAACATCTTGAGAAGTATCTTCTCTAAACATCTCCATAGCAATCTCGTCAAAGACGTTACCACTAATGAAAAAGTCTCGACCCGGCTTTGGTAGGTGCTGTACATAGTTGTAAAAGTACTTTCTAGGACAGTCCATCCACATCTTCAACCTAGAAGGTGAGATATCGTTCTTCTGCCAAGTGCTGTAATCAAATCCAGCCACACTCACGCCTCCGGATATTCCTCGATTCCATATAGTGCAAGATATGCTCTCAGAACCTTTGCTCTTTCTTCATACTTAGATGGACCCTTGAAGGCCATAAAGTGTACGACCTTCTGTCCTCCGCCTTCTTCGGAATAAACATCATGGACTTTTCGACCTGTATATCCACCAGTTTCTATTATGTAGTTTCCAGGATGATTTACATCATCTCCATCGACTATCAGTTCTGGTGTTTCTGGAGCCAACTCTGGCTCTTCGATAACCTCTGTGGCGGTCTTAGCGTTTCCTTCTCCTTTGAGAACAACGCATTCTCCTCTCCTAACAGATAGGGTCTCGTCTTTCGACTTGTGGTCATTGCCTTTCTCGACAACAACGACAACCCAGCCAGGACCTCTTAGTTCAGCGATAGTCCCTACACAGCCGTTGTTAACGCCGTCTGACTCTATCTTTACTCTAAGGCCTATTTCTAGACCATCATTCTTCTTCTTGCTTGCTTTAGCGGATGCTTGTGCTTTCTCGACGTCTTCCTTGAAGATCGGCTTTTCTGCCGCTACCTTCTCTACTATGTCATCTACGACAGAGTCATTGACATCAAGTGCCTTCTCTATCCTAGATTCTACAGTCTTGAGAAATCCTGGCCTCTTAGCCATGACCTCAAGGGAATCAGCGATACGCTCTAACGCATCTGCAATCCTTGTTTCGGTGTTTGTATCACTCATAGTGGATGGCCCTGACACTAGAAGGTAATTAAACATTTGGTAAAACATAGTTTAATCTAAAACATAGTTTGACTGAGATGGGGTTATAGGCAGAAGCCTAGTCGACTTAAATGCGGGGTTGTCCACCGTTCTTCATGAACTATTTTCTCCATTGTGCTGCAACCAATGATCTCTTTTCCTCGGCCAGCCTCGCAACTTACCCTTATACACGTGCGTATGCATAGAAAATAGGGTGTTTACCCCTGATATCCCTACTTATCAGGTATAACGTATATGGTTCAACACTAACGTATTCCGACCGGAACGCGTAACATGATTCGGGCTGAGGACCATATACGTTATATACCTGGTATTACTGGCCCTGTTTGCTGAGATGATTGGTATTGGTATAACTATGATTGCAGCAAACTAAGTTAAACACAAATGAGGAATGAGAATGACAGTAACCGTAATTGAATACGAATGGAACGATAACACAACCGAACGCATAGTAGCACCTACCAAGAGTGAGATCTTTGGAATCACCGACTGGATGCTAGGTGACAAGGAATCTAGAGATATCCTAAAGAAAGCAGGGCTCAACAACATAACGATAGCCGTTAGAGACTTCAAGTTAGAAGATATTGACTACATGGGATTAGAATGAGAACCTGCGAATGTCCTTGTGGCTGTAAAGAAGCCCCTACGAATCCGATTAGTGTATTGGACGATGCTTTTGTCATTGTACACAACCACTATGGTATTTCCAAAGTAATATGCCCTATGTGTGCAAAAGACTTTCACAGGAGTGCATGGCTATGAATACGTTTGGAATAACTCTTTCACACGTAGATGTAGCATTGGATATCCTTATCCTAGGAGCCTTGATTTTCAATGCGATGGTCATAGGCAGAGCATTAGAGATGTTAATGGAGATGTACGAAGAAAAGAGTGGCTTAGCGGCTATGGAACGAGTAGTAGGCGGCCTCTTGGAGTGGCGAGAAGATATCAAGACAGAAGTAGCAGGAGAACAAGAAGCCTGGGAGGATGAGTGGTTATGAATATCTTTGTTCTATCAGAAGATCCTGTTGAAGCGGCGGTTGCTCAACTGAATAAACACATCGTGAAAATGCCATTGGAAACCGCACAAATGCTATGCGCTGCATATCCTGACGGTATTGCACCATACAAGAAGACTCACTACAATCACCCCTGTACCGTATGGACCAGAGTTTGCATAGAGAACTTCAACTGGCTTATCGAACATGGTATCGCTCTGTGTGAGGAGTATACTTACCGATACAATAGGAGGCATAAGTGCCAAGATGTAATCGAGTGGTGTAGGGATAATCCTCCTAACTTGGTTACTCTAGGTAAGAGAACCAAATGGGCGGTTGCTATATCTGATGATCAGAACTGTAGGGATATACCTAACTTCGATAGTCTATCAGTAGTAGATATGTATAGAGCCTATTATCTATATGATAAGGCTAGAATAGCAAGGTGGACTAGTAGAGATCCTCCTACATGGTGGGAAAATATGGTGTTGATAGCATGAATGACCCTGATGACGGTGTTATAGAGAAGTGGTCTCAACGACACTTTGCTGAGATGGCTCTATGGCGTACTATAGGCCAAGGTCTCAATATACTTTTATCAGTGATAGTTATAGCAAAATTGTTCGGGTGGATATAATGGGCTTCAAGAAGAGTGCTTTACAAAGACAACTAGCGGCTGCTAAGGAAGAACTAAGCCTATACAGAGAATTACTAATGGATAATCAAATGGTTACTCTCAAGCAGGCTCATTTAATTGAGATTATACTATCTCATGTGTTGAAAGAAGAGCCGAAAATGCCTGCTCCTGAGGGAATAGACGATGAATGGCTTATCAACATGAGAAACTCTAACCTGGCTGCCTTAGAAAGCATGGCTAACATCACTGAGTTTAATCAAGCAGGAATTGCAAAGGCGGAGGAAGAGTAGTGTCTACACCTGACTGGTGGCCGATCTATTGGGCAATCGGATGTTGTCTATTTGTCCCGATGGTTATTGTTATCTATATCCTCTCGATAAAGGCAACTGATTTCCTTGCTCAAATGTCAGGGTGGCGATAATATGGACGAATTTAAAGTGGATAAGGCTAAAGCAATGGAACTTTATGAGGAGATAAAAATACATCGTATGTGTCGTAATCACCAACATAAGCAGATCCGAGCGATCAAGCGAGAAAGGGATGCGTTTACCGATGAGGTCAAAGAACTCGTTTCAAAAGTCCAACAGGCTAAAGCCGATAGAGATGATGCTAACTCTATGGCTAAGGAGTTTAAGACCCTTAGAGATGATGCGATAACTAACCTACGTGCTGCAAAGAAGATTAATGATAGAGCGGCAGTTAAGGGTTTTGATAAAGAGCAAGAGGTGTATCACGAGTCTATGTTGGAGAAGACTGAGGAGTCTCAGAAATACCAGATCGCCATAGAGGAACTTAACCTAGTTGTCCTAAAAACTAATAAAAAAGCAAGCGCTAAGCACAATGAAATGCTCGTTATACACGAAAAAGCACAGGCTTTTCATGATAAGATGCTAGCATCTGTACGAGCTGTCGAGATGATAAAGGAAAAGCACGGTATAGAATTCATAGAGTACAATTTAGGAGAGGAAGAATAGATGCTCTGTCCCTGCTGCAACAAAGAGTTGCCTGATTACAAATACTATGACAGTAACATAAAGAGATGTAGGGTATTGGTGATGAAGTGAAAGCAGTTATCTACGCTAGAGTTTCTACAGATAAGCAATCTGAGGGATCTATTGAGCAACAGATTCGCAAGTGCCAACAGTATTGTCAGTATAGGGACTATGAGGTCGTTAAAGTCTATCAAGATGTAGGCACTGGTAAGACCTTAGACCGACCTGCTTTTCAAGATATGATGGAGAATATGGATAATTGGGACATTTGCATAGCCCATAAGTTAGACCGTATGCATCGTAATGCCGCTAACGCTGCTAAGTGGGCTACACAGTTAGATGCTGCGGGTAAAGATTTCTCTTATGTCCAGATGGAAGTAGATACTGCGACGGCTATGGGGAGATTCGTTTATCGTTTAATGAACGATTTGGCTCAACTGGAGGTAGAACAGACCAGTGAGAGAACTAAAGATGGTCTGCAAGCAGTCATAAAGCAGGGTAGAAAGACTGGACCGCCACCTTATGGTTATAATTCTCGCTTCTCTAAGACCGGAGTTAAGGCTGACAAGGGCTATCTAGATGTAAATAAAGAGGAGTCTGAAATTGTGAAAGTTATCTTTCAGTGTAAAGACAAGGATTTCAGCGTGAGTGAGATCATCGGGCATTTGAATAAAAGTAACATACTTACCAAAAAAGGTAATTCTATATGGAAACAGTCCACAATAAGCGGAATTCTTAGAAAAGAGAACTTCTACAAGGGGCTATACCTCGATGATGAGGGCGAATGGGTTGAAGGAAAATGGGACGCTATACTATGAACAGTACTTTCCAAAGGGAAGATCAGGAGAATAATACGATGAACGAATTAAAGAACATTAGTGCAGCACACTATATTACAGGTAAGGTGGATAAACTTGACTGAGTCACTAATATCTGGAGATATACTGTGCTTCTATGAGGTGCTTAACCCACACGGCGCACTTGCAGGTATGTTAGTGAAGGAAAGTAGAGAACGTAGTATTGATAACTATGTTCAGTGGGCAGAAAAACAACAAATGGCCTTACCTCCTGGTCATTCTTTCTATAGAGCGATGTGGGTAAAGGTCACAGATTCGAGGCTGAAAGAGCCATTTATCCCAGACAAAGTGCCTTTTAAGGTGAACAAAGACGGGTCTATTATGCTCAATGACGATAAATTTTGGCTAGACCACATATTTACACTCTATGGAGATAATAAAGATGCAGGTAAGCACTTAGAAGATGCCGCATCAGAAGATTTCTTTTTCGAAGAAGAGTAAGTGACTATGTTATGGCTGTGCTTTTATACACAAATACTTCACTAGCACTTTGTCAGAAAGGGGTGGTTATCTGCCCTATTTGCACTCAACTTAAGATGATGGTGAATTATCCTATAACGGAATTTAGAAAGGGAGATACTATTGCCTACGGGCATATGATGGGTGTAGTAGAAGAAAAAGGTGTCAAAGAAGGACAACTAATCTTATCTGACTCAAATACCGATACACCGATACTATGGTTTCCAATGCATAAACTGTATAACACCCGCTATAGGATCGATTGGATAGAAAGCGGTTTAGAGACTATGGCCAAATACAGACTACATGACAAGTACCCGATCTATTTTCCTGGTATTGGGTACTATGAAGAAGATGGCCTAGTTCAAGAAGATGTGCTAGAACTAGTGCAAAAACATCTCTCGGATGGAAAAAAGGATGTACTGTTCGTTACTCACTACTAAAGCAAAGACTAATTACCGCTGACATCCTGCGTAGTCATATGGAAGTACCCGCAAGGGAACTAATTAGTACCGAATTGAGTACTATGCACAGGCTTGCTAACGAACTGCTTACCCAGAAAAAGGTCAAAATCTTCGGATTTACCGAGGTTGAGAACCAAAATAATGAGATATACTCTATAGCAGATCTAGAATATGAGAATAAGATATACTATATGGTATTAATAGAGGAAGGTAAAGATGAGGCTGGAGTATCTATTAGATCTTCCTTAGTTAATGATTTAGAAATCATGTTGCCCTTCCCGCAGATGATTAGAATGACTAATAAGGAAGAAGCAATGTACGATGATCTGTGTTGACAGACGACCCCATCGACTCTGATGGTATAGTGAGCATACTCAATACTATCATCATGCCCAATATAACGCTTCCTAACGCCGAAAAAGGCGTGATGGTACACATAGATGACTGTATGTGCGAAGACTGTGCCTGTGATCGTGGCGACATAGTTTACGGTAGTACACTGCTATTAGAAATAACAAACGCGAAATGTACCATGGTTGCTAGATTACTCCCGACCGAGGCAAGAGCCTTAGCCAAAGAACTGTTTAAGCAGACTTCTGAACTGGAAGATCTGAGAGACCGAGGGGCTTTTGACGATGGCCAATAATCGACAGTTTGCTATGCGCCGTGAGTGGGTGACCTATCTTGAACAAATAGCCGCAGAAGACGAAACAGATGCTGTACTAGAAGTAAAGTCTGACGAAGATTGGTTTCTTTTCAAGAATAAAAGACCAGTCACTACACATCTCCTGGAAGAATTATTCGGTATTGATGAGGCTAAATACCATGTAAAGCACTTGCACGAAGGCTTTACTGAGGCCAAAGCGGTAGAAATTGTTTCTTATGTTTACAACTCACCAAAAAAGTACAAACGGCCAGAAAAGGGGGCTAGAGTGCTCCAATTTAACAGCGTGCAGCGCAAAGAATAGTTAAATATCAGTGGAAGTGTCGAGATATCATGGGAAAATACTACCTGTACAATGGAAAGCAAGTCGGATTCGTCCGCAAAGCGATCGATGAGGTCGTTTTAGTAGAAGAGGGTTGGGTCTCAGAAGTGCAAAATCACTTCGGAAAAAGAACCCACGATGAATTATTGGCAATACCTGCCAAGATTATGAAGAATGCGGGATTCCCGCCAGTATCTCGCGCACAGTCGTGGATCATACTTCTTCAAATACTGAACAAGGGTGTGCCAGAGGCACTAAGAGACATAGATGCTGATGAGAAAATCGGTAAAGGAAGCATACTAAAGGACATAGCAAAAGGCACTGCACGTGTAGGCGCTACTGTAGTAGATACTACAACAGCCGCTACAGGCGCTGTAGTCGGCGCAGCAGCATCTGTAGTAACAACTACTGCAGATGTAGCAGAAGACGTTGTAGACGGCGCTGTGGACGTCGTAGAAGATGCTGTAGATGTTGTTACTGGTGACGAGGCTGGGGCTGATGGCGAAGGCTCTGAGTGAGCGAGACGGCATTATTCTCACGATTCTACTAGAACATCCTTATCTACACGATGGTCTGACGGCTGAATCTGGGTATAACTACCTACTAGGTCGTACACACAATGATCGGAGAAACGAACAATGGCGCAAGTCTGCTAGGACTTTCGCTTATTGGATGAAGCGATCCGGGTTTTCTGCTACCAGAGTCGGAGATGTTAATCGCTACTATTGGATTATGGAGGAAGAGTGAATGGCTAAGAAAGACTACATCAAAGTCAAGAAGGTTGATTTGGATTCCATTGACGGACACAGTCTTATCAAACTACGTATAGATGGAAAATCCTTTGCCCATATAGAAGT
>Ga0209992_10000851_pt1 | contig 37169 bp, 27 predicted proteins | sample 2SBtaG_2_FD_182564 | JGI IMG/M metagenome (GOLD analysis project Ga0209992, IMG submission 182564) | Deep subsurface microbial communities from Kolumbo volcano to uncover new lineages of life (NeLLi) - 2SBTROV12_ACTIVE470 metaG (SPAdes)... | ecosystem: Environmental > Aquatic > Marine >...
GGACGTCGCCGTCGTCGAACACGAGGAAACAGCTCTTGGGTGGGGACATGGGGGGCATCCTACCGTGCTCCGGGCCAGCGGGCGACTGGGGCCATTCGGAGGTTTGTGTTGCGGGCCCGGGCCCCCGTTCTTCGCGGGGCTCTGGGGGGGGGCGGGGGGCTGGTCCGGTCAGTCGGCTCTTGGGCTGGCGTCCAGGGACAGGTCGGCTCGCTGGCCGTCCGCGAAGAGTTGCTGGGCCAGGCCGGCGACCATGACGGCGTTGTCCGTGGCCAGGGCCTGGGGGGGCAGGTAGAGGGGCAAGCCCAGGCCAGAGGCCTCCCGAGTGCACCGTTCGCGCAGGGCCGAGTTGGCTGCGACACCTCCGCAGACCACCAGGGCCTGGGCGTCGATGGCCTGGGCGCAGCGCACCAGTTTCTCGGCCAGGGCGTCCACGACAGCCGCCTGAAACGACGCGGCCAGGTCTTCGATGGAGAGGTCGGCCAGCAGGGGCGAGCGGCGGTTGCTGTTGGGACCGCGGGCCGCGTAGAGCACGGCGGTCTTCAGGCCCGAGAACGAGAAGTCGAGGCCCGCGACCTTGGAGCGCGGGAAGGCATAGGCGCTGGGGTTGCCCGCCGCCGCCAGACGGTCGATGACCGGCCCGCCGGGATAGTCGAGGCCAAGAATGGCGGCGACCTTGTCATAAGCCTCGCCCGCGGCGTCGTCGATGCTCCGACCCACCAGGCGATGGTCTGCAGAGGCGTGGCTGGCGTAGAGCGACGTGTGTCCCCCGGAAACCACCAGGGCGGCCAGGGGCTGGTTCGGATCGACCCAGGCCTGGGGGCCCGTGGGCAGATCGCCCTGGATGGGCGCCATCAAGGCCCCGTAGATGTGGGCGTGCACGTGGTTCACCGGCACCATGGGCAGGCCCGTGGCCAGGGCCAGGCCCTTGGTGGCCGAGAGTCCCACGAGCAGGCAGCCGATCAGGCCGGGGGTCTGGGTGACAGCCAGGGCGTCGAGGTCAGCCAGGCCGACGCCGGCTTCAGACAGGGTGTCCTCGATCAGCGGGAACAGCGCTTCGAGATGACTGCGACTGGCCACTTCGGGGATGACACCACCGAAGCGCACGTGCAGGTCGATCTGGCTCGCTACCGAGTGAGCCAAGACCTCCAGGCCATCGCGGACCACAGCCACGGCGGTCTCGTCGCAGGAGGATTCAATGCCGAGAATGAGGGTCACGGGCGTGTGCAGAGGGGGTGGGGGCGGCCAGGCGCTGAGCGGGTGAGGCCAGGGCAGGCACGGTCCGTCGGGGAATCACCTCAGCCAAGAAAAAACCCTCCTCTTTTTGTAGCCCCTTCCTCGACAATCCGAGGTGGGCTGAATTTGAGCCGAGAATCTCAAAAACCGCTTTGGATGCGGCAGCAACGGGCCATTGGCCCTCCTACGGCATATGGGAACGCTTCCATCTAGTGGCTGGGGCTGGGGTTACGAGCGGCCTCCCCATCTTGGCGTGGACGGCGTTCAGCTTTAGAATGGCGCGCGGCTTGGTATCCGGAAGGAACACTGCGCCTCTTCTCCAGGCCGGGCCTGCTCCGGCAGCAGAAGACCAACCATGCGAGCGCGCCCAGGGGGCCGCTCGCAGCTGAAGCACCGAGAACAGGTGCTCCAACGCACACCTCTATAGATCCCGAAAACGAATACACAGGAGTCAGTCTGATGCGGAACCCAATCCTTACGGCCCTGGCGGTGGGTGCGCTCGGCGTGGCCTCTGCCCAGAGCGTCCAGAACATCGTCCTCTTTGATGGTGGAGTCAGCGGAGTCACCTCTGCCAGCGACAGCACCCGCAAGGTCGAGTTCGTCGACGTCGACAACGATGGCGACACCGACATGGTCGCGCTCAACCACGGCGTGGCGAGCACCATTCACGTCAACGATGGCTCCGGTCAGTTCCCCCTGACGGTGAACCTCAATGGTGGTGGTGCCCTGGAAGCCAAGGGCATGGCCTTCGCAGACTGGGACGGCGACCTCGACCTCGACGTGGTCATCGCCATGGGCCCGGCCGCTGCTCCCACCCAGCAGGCCAACGTGTTCTTGCGCAACGACACCGTGGCGGCCGACGCGCCCATCTTCACGGTGATCAACCCCGGTGACCCGAACAACGATCTCGATCACTCCTACGACGTGGGCTTCGTCACTGTCGACGGCAACCTGCAGCTGATCGTCGCCAACCGTGCCGTCAACGGCGTCTCCGGTAGCGGTGTCAACCGCGTCTACCAGTCGAACGGCGACGGCACCTTCACCAGCCTGCCTGGCCACCCGATCTCCACGGCCTTCCCGCTCAGCTCCCGGGACATCGCTGTCGGCGATCTCGACGGCGACGGTGACGAAGACGTGCTCATTGCCAACGCCGGCAACGGTGTCCAGCCCAACCGCTGCTACATCAACAACGGCGCCGCCGGTCTCGTTGTCGAGCACGCAGGCGACTTCACCGCCCAGGCACTGAGCAACACCTACGGCATGGCCATCGGCGATCTCGACGGTGACGGCCTGAACGATGTGGGCACGGCGAACCGCTTGACCAGCACCATGGGTGAAGGCAACCAGATCTTCGCCAACAACTCGACCCCCGGCGACATTCAACTCGATCTGGCCATCACCCAGGCCAGCGTGCCCAGCTACGATCTGGCCATTGGCGATCTCGACGGCGACGGTGACAACGACATGGTCGTGGCCAACCGCAACGTCAACAACGGTGTTTTCATGAACAACCAGACCGACGATGGCCTGGCTGCTGGTGGACTCGGCGCCAACCCGGGTGCCTTCTTCAACCAGATCACGTACGGCACCATCCAGAACAACGGTGGCAACACCCTGTCGGTGACCATCGGTGAAGTGGCCGACTACAGCGGCAACCCCAACCACACGGGCATGGAAGTCGCGCTGGCCAACTCTGGCGGCAGCTCGAACTTCTTCTTCCGTGGCTTCGGGGCCATGTACACCGACCTGGGTGGAGCGTCGAACGCCGCTCGCCTCGATGGCGCTGGCTTCCTGTCGCCGATCACCGATGCAGCGTTGATGATCTCTGAGGCTCCTGAGAGCCGTCCCTACATCCTCGCCGGTTCGCTGACCATCAACCCGACCCCGGGTTTCGGCGGCACCATCTTCCTGGATGCTCCCCTCGGCCTCGTCGTGGGCAATGTGGACGTGCTGGGCAACGCCATGATCACCATCCCCAATGGCACCCTGCCGGCCGTGGCTGAAGGCACGTTCATCGCCTTCCAGGCCGTGTTCTCCAGCGTGAACCAGATCAGCAACGGCATGTCGGCGATGATCCAGGGCAACTGAGCCTGAACATCGCTTGTTGATCATGGGCCCACCCTCGCGGTGAGCTCGCCATCGGGCAGGTCCTTCGGGGCCTGCCCGATGGTCGTTTGTGGGCCTGTCCTCAGGGGTGATTTGTCCTACAGACCCTTGCGCTGACGCTCTTCTTGTGCCCACCCGGCCTGATAGACTCTTTTTCAGGCAGCGCTGGCCCCCGATGCCAGGTCTGCCGAACAGAGCCAGCTCGGTCGCCGCCATGGCTCCATTCAGCGCGGCCTCTCGTGCCGATCAGGCAGCGGTTGTCTTCATGCGGAGTCCTCAGATGCGCAAATCTCTCCTTACGGCCATCACGTTGGCAGCTCTCGGTGTGGTGTCTGCCCAGAGCGTCCAGAACATCGTCCTCTTCGGGTCCTTGAACGGTGAGGCAGGGTCTGCCGGGAGCGGTTCGATCCAGAACAACACCCGCAAGGTGCTGTTTCTCGATGTGGACAGCGACGGGGACCAAGACCTGGTGGCTGTGAATCACGGCGTGAACAGCCTGATCTACGTCAACGATGGCACTGGCCAGTTCGGCGTGCCGGTGCCCCTCAACGCTGGCCTCGATCTGGCCTGCAAGGGCGCGGCCTTCGCAGACTGGGATGGAGACTCGGATCTCGATTGCGTTCTGGCCGTGGGTCCGACGAATGGCGTGCAGGGCAGCAATCTCTTCCTGCGCAACGACACCGTGATGGTCGATGCCCCCGTCTTCACGGCCATCGCCGCGGGCGATCCCGACGCCCATGCCGACCACTCCTACGACGTGGCCTTCGTCGCCGTCGGCAGCCAGCTTCAGCTGATCGTGGCCAACCGCATCATCACCGGCCAGCCCATGAGCGGTCGTGACCGGGTCTACGTCTCCAATGGCGACGGCACGTTCACCGAGGATGGGGCCAGCGTGATCGCGGTCTCAGGCCCGGCCAGCTCGCGGGACATCACCGTGGGCGACCTGAACGGCGACGGGCACGATGATCTGATCATCGCCCACGCTGGCAACAACGGCTCGCGCAACGTGATCTTTCGCAACAACGGCTTCGACGGCTTCTTCCAGGATGGTCGGGACGACTTCACCTTTCACAGCTCGCAGACCTACGGCACTGCCATGGGAGACCTGGACAACGACGGCAAGCTCGACGTGGTCACCGCCAACCGGCTGGACGCCAGCACCGGAGCGACCAACGCCGTCTTCGCCAACCGCTCTCGGCCCGGCAACATCAACCTGCAGCGCGCGCTCACCTGGCCCGTGTCCACCAGCTACGACGTGGCCATCGGAGACCTCGACCTCGACGGTGACGGAGATGTTGTGGTGGCGAACAACAACTCTCCCAACGCGGTCTTCATGAACAACCAGGCCGACGACGGATTGCCTTCAGGGGCGCTGGTCTTCAGCCCGAGCAGCTTCTTCACGGAGGTGACCCACGGTGAGATCCAGTCGAGTCGGGGCAAGTCCCGGTCGGTGGCCCTCGCCGAGGTGGCGGACTACAGCGCCAACCCCAACCACACCGGGCTCGAAGTGGCCTTGGCCAACGCCAACGGCAGCTCGAACTTCTTCTTCCGTGGCTTCGGTGTCATGTTCTCGGATCTGGGCGGGGCCACCGCGGCTGCGCGCCTGGACGGCGGCGGCTTCCTGTCACCCACAGATGATGCTGCGCTGTGGTGCAGCGGCGGCGCGCCCAACGCGATGTACCAGCTGTTCGCTGATCTGGCCATCAACCCCGTGCCGCTCATGGGAGGTGTCTTCCACCCTGCCTCCGCGACCGTGCTGACCACCGGCACCTTGGATGGCCGTGGTCTGGCCACCATCGACATCCCCAACGGCTCGTTGCCCTCGGTGACCCAGGGGGTGTTCATCGTCTTCCAGTATTCGCTGCCGGTGCAGGCTGAGATCAGCAACGGCATGTCCGCCATGATCCAGAGCAACTGAGCCGAGCTTGGGCAGGCCGCTTTCCGGCAGGGCCCCCGGATTGTCGTTGCGATCTGTGTGGCGCGGAGCCTTCGACGTGCGAGTTGCCAGAGCTGCGCCGCTGACTGCCGCCGCCCTCTGTGTGGCCCTGGTCGCACTGTGCAGCTCGGCGCGCGCCCATGACAACTCGCGCAGCCGTAGCCTGCTGGTCGTCGAGCCCGGGCAGCTGGTGCACTTCGTCAAGGTTCAGGCTCAGTCGGCCTGGGAGGTGCTGCCACTCGACCCCGACGGCAACCTCCTGGTGGAGGCCGCTGAGTTCGAGGCCGTGCGGGACGATCTGGCCCGCTATGTCATGGAGCACGTGCGCCTGCGCCCCGATGGCGGTGAGCCACTGAAGGGCGAACTCGCCGTGGGTGAGCTGGTCAGTGATGTCATGGACGCCTTGTCCTTCGAGCAGTGGATCGAGCTGGAGCTGCACTACGAGCTGACCGTCATCCCCCGTGAGCTGGAGATCGAAGTCAGCCTCTTTCTGGAGACCAGCCCGCGGCACCAGGACCTGTGCGATGTGATCTGGTCGGATGAGCCGGGCGTGGTGACCGGCGCATCTGCGCGATTGCGTTTCTGGGCGGGCGATCCCCGGCAGGTGGCCAGCTCCGGGCGACCTCTGCCAACGCCCGGCGTTCTGTCCGTGCTCCGGGCCGGGGCGCTGGGATTGCTCGGCAGCCCGCTGGCCCTGCTCTGCTTGGCGGCCCTTCTGGCTGGCAGCGCCGCGGTCAGCTCGAAAGCGCTGGCCCGCACGAACTCGGCCCGGGTGGTCTTGGCCTTTGTGCCCAGCCTGGCTGCGGGAGTGGCTTCGGTCGACTGGCTGGCCGAGCAGCTGACCGTGGGCGCCGTGTCCCTCGCCGGCGGCCTGGCCGTGGCCTGGGTTGGCGTGTTGAACCTGGGCGCCCTGGCCCGCAAGACAAACGCTGAAGCCCCTGGCCGCCCGGTCTGGGCAGAGGCTCTCGTCTTCGGTCTGCTCATGGGTCTGGGTCTGGGCCTGAACCCGAACGCACCGTCGGCCAGCCCGTCGTGGCAGCTCGCCCTGGGCGCCGCCTGCGCCGCAGCCCTGGCCGGAGTGCCCCTGCGAGCCCTGCTCTGTCGAGTCAGACCCGCAGGCCTGCTCGTGTCCGTGGAAGCGATCGCAGCCGGGGGCTGGGTTGCCCTCACCGCTCTCTAACCCGCATTCTTCACCAAGCGCGGCCGCAGCAGAAGCTGGTGAGACGTCCGGGCTAGCTGAGACCCAGCTCCGCCAGGGCAGCGGCGGCCTGGTCCGCGTCGGGGGTGACGCCGTGCCAGCTGGGCACGTCCTCCATGAAGGAGACGCCCTTGCCCAGCACGGTGTTGCAGCAGATCAGCTGGGGCTGGCCGCGCACGGTCTTGGCCTGATCGAGGGCCTGATTCAGCGCGTCCATGTCGTGGCCGTCGATGGTGGTCACGTGCCAGCCGAAGGCCGCGTACTTCGCCGCCAGGTCGCCCTGGTCCATCACGTCCTTCGTGAAGCCGTCGATCTGGATGCCGTTGCGATCGAGGAGCACGGTGAGGTTGTCGACCTTGTAGTGGGCGGCGGCCGAAGCCATCTCCCAGACCTGGCCTTCTTGGGACTCGCCGTCGCTGCTGCCCACGTAGACCCGGTAGTTCTTGCCCTGCACCCGGGCGGCCAGGGCCATGCCCAGGCCCACGCTCACGCCGTTGCCCAGCGAGCCCGTGCAGCAGTCTACACCCTTGGTGAAGTGAAAGTCGGGGTGGCCCTGAAGCTTGCTGCCCAGCTGGCGCAGGGTCCACAGGTCGCTGCGGGGGAAGTAGCCCAGGCGCGCGAGAATGGCGTAGAGGATCGGGCAGATGTGCCCGTTCGAGAGGACGAAACGATCTCGGTCGGCCCACTCGGGCTCATCCGGGCGCACGTTCATGTGCCCGCCGAAGTACAGCGCCGTGTAGACGTCGGCCATGCCCAGGGAGCCCCCGGGATGACCGGAGCGGGACTTCTCCAGCATGCGGATCACATCGCCCCGCAGCTCTCGGGCGATGGTGGCGAGTTCGTCGGTGGAGGCAGTGGTCATCCGTGGTCCCGATGTGGTGAGGCTGGGTGTGCTGTGGCTGGGTGCGGGGTCTGCGGTGGGTGTAGAAGAGCTCATGACTTGCGGCCGAGCAGCTCTCGGGCTGCCTGGGCGATGGCCGGGGCGGTCATGCCGAAGTGCTCGAGCAGCTGCACGCCGTCGCCAGATTCGCCGAAGCGGTCGTCCATGCCCAGGCGGCGCACGGGGCACGGTGCCTCTTCGCCGATGGCTTCGAGGACGGCGCTGCCCAGTCCGCCAGAGCGCTGGTGCTCTTCGACGGTGACCAGGGCGCCGGTCTCGCGGGCGGCCTTGATCAGGGTGGCGGCGTCGAGGGGCTTGAGGGAGGCGGCGTTGAGCACCCGGGCCGAGATACCTTCGGCGGCCAGCAGCTCGGCGGCTTCGGCGGCGTAGTAGGTCGTCACGCCGAGCCCGATCAGGGTGACGTCGTCGCCCTCGCGCAGGGTGCTGATCTTGCCGATCTCGAACTGATGGTCGGCGGGGAGAAACAGGGGCGTCTTCATGCGCGAGAGGCGCACGTAGGCGGGCAGCTTGTCCGCCGCCACGGCCTGGATCGCCTGCTCGGTCTCGAGGCCATCAGAGGGGACGATGACGCGCATGTTGGGCAGCACGCGCATGATGGCCAGGTCTTCGAGGACCTGGTGGCTGGCGCCGTCTTCGCCCGTGGTCACTCCGGCGTGGGTGCCACAGATCTTCACGTTGTTCACGGGCAGGGCCACCTCTTGGCGCACCTGCTCGAAGGCCTTGCCCACGGCGAACATGGAGAACGACGAGGCGAAGGAGGTCAGCCCGGTCTGGGCCAGCCCCGCCGCGACGCCGATCATGTTGGCCTCGGCCACACCCATGTTGAAGAAGCGCTCCGGGAACTCCTGGGAGAACTGCTTGGTCTTGGTGGACCCTGAGAGGTCGGCCTCGAGAACGACGATGTCGCTCCGTTCGGCGCCCAGGGCGGCCAGGGCCTTGCCGTAGCTCTCGCGGGTGGCGATCTGGCCGGTGACGGTGACGGTCAAGGCTGGGCTCCGATGTCAGTGGTGGCTGGGCATCGGCCGGCGCACCCTGGGGCCTGCGACCCTCGGGGGAGCGGGGCGACCGGAACGACGCCGAGCCATACGGTGGCGGCGACTCGCCTGTGGCGCAACTCCGAAATGCTCCGTGGCGCTGGAGCCGACAGGGGGGGGGCACCAACGCTGACCAGGGAGGCTGGTGGGCCTGCAGACTTGGCCCCGTTCGGCCTAGCTCTCGGGGAGGCTGTCAGCCACCAAGCTGATAGGCAGGCTGAGGAGCATGGCCATGCCCAGCACGAGCCAGATCAGTTGTCTGGCGGGCGTTGTCTAGGGACTCGAAGCCAGGGGTATCTGCGACGCAAGCAAGTGCCCGGGTCCCCGATGCCAGGAGCCGCGAGTCGCTCAAGCGTGAACTGGCTGGGATCGCCTGGGCCCGTCGAGGAGGCCTCGTGCGCCAGCTGAGGAAGGCGCGCCAGCGCCTCACTGGGAAGCTGCTGCAAAACGATGCGGGAAAGCCTGAGGGTCGGCGCTGAGGATTTCGACGTTTTCCATGAAGGTACTCGTGCTACTCCGACATCTACCCTCATCAGCAAAGTGATCGACGTCGAGGCTGCCGTTACCTATTTCAAGACAATCTCGTCACGTGATGGTGCGAAGAGTCTTGGCGCGGAGCAATGTGCCCTCTCTGTCCTGTTCCGGCGGGCTCGTCGCGGAATGCCAAGAAGAACAGCCCACGATCATTGGGACTGGAGTAGTCTTCGGTCATCGGTATGGAAGGCTCCGCTCGCCTGGAAGGGCGAGCGCAGACGCCGATCACAAGAGGAAGAGAGAAGGAGGACTACTGGATGCTGCACTCATATTCCAAGTCTGTCGTCAGCCGCTTCGGTGGGCTCGCGACGCTGTCGCTGTTGCTGCTGGTGGGCACTCCGTGCTTGCAGGCGCAGGGAGCTGGCGCCCCCTCGTTTTCAGGGCAGTGGAGCGGGCCCTATACACTCACCAACATTCTGGGTGGCAACAAGGAAATCGCCCATGCCATCGTCCTTCCTCCAGCAGAGGGAAAGGACTCGCGGGTGTTCTTCATCGCCCGCAAGGCAACATGCGGCACTGGGAACGTCGACGGCTTTGTCTGGCTAGGTAACCGGCCAGGGAATGCACAGCGAGTCACGCACTCATCGTCGCCGCTGAATGCCTCTGAGGACGCCTTCTGTTCGGGGCACACCCTCCTCCCCGACGGCAATGTCTTGATAGCGGGTGGGCTGGATGAGGTTGGCAAGTGCGAGTCGGCGTGCAATCCAGATCAGAGCGCCTTTGGGCACCGAGCCCTCCGGGTGCTCGACACGTCCACTCATCCGCCGACGTGGATTGAGCCGTCCTTGCTGACCATGAATCGAGAACGGTGGTATCCCTCCTTGATCACACTCAACAACGGAGATCCATTCATCGCGGGGCACGGAAAGAACGCGGAGCCAGATGGGCCGGATCAGTGTGCCCCTACCTACGGTGCCGAGGCGATCCACGAAACGTGGGATCGGATCGCTTGGAATCCACTGGCGCTCGTCAATCCGACGCTCACGATCAGCCGCGGCGGAGTGAACTGTGACACGACGGATCCATTCTTGAGCATGGGGGACTATCCGCGGATTCACATGCTGTCCACGGGAGATGTATTCATTGCCGACGCGACTCGTGCGGCGTTCCTGGATATTGAGAACCCACTGTGCGGCGTGGGCCAGGAGGAGCGATGGGAGACGATGCCGACGTCCATGCCCTCCGTGGATCGTCACGGCGGCAACTCGGTGCATCTTGTGTATCCCGATCCAGGCCAGCCAGGGATGTACGCACCCATTGACGTCATCTACGCAATCGGTGGTACGAATGGAGGCGATGACACCACATGCGTGCCACTTCTCCCCGACGATATCACCGTGGCGTCCGTCTACGGCGAGGTCGACAAGTATGTAGAGCCGAGCGTCTCCACAGTGTGGGACTACTCCGCCCCTGACTTGAACTTCCCTCGCTTCAACCACAACTCGGTGTTGTTACTGGACGGATCGATCCTGGTGAACGGAGGCTCCGATGGAGTCAGCTGCGCAGGAGACCCGCTGCCCCCGGAACGCTATCGTCCCCCAGAGATCTTCGGCCCGTCCCAGGGCAGCTCCTGGACAGCCGTCACGGGTGCCGTAGAGCCGTCGCACCGTCGCTACCATTCAGTGGCAGGTCTGCTTCCAGATGGGCGGGTGTTCTCTGCTGGAGGAACCTTCACGGCGGACTACCACACGGTCGCCGTGTACGAGCCGCCCTACTTCTTCCGCGCGCGACCCGAGATCACGTCGTCGCCAGCGGTGATCCAATATCCACAGGTCAATGGAACATTCCCAGTGAACGTGACGCTCTCATCGGCCAGCAGTACCGTGGAGCGCGTCGCTCTTGTCCGCACCGGGTCGATTACCCACGCATGGGACATGAACCAAAGGTATGTGGTTCTTGATTTCGATGTCGTAGGAGGAACTTCTCCTCAACTGACCCTGGATGTGCAGTTACCGACCAATGCTTTCGCAGTGCCCCCAGGGCATTACTACCTCACCGTCGTGGAGAAGACGCAGATGCTTGGCGAGGGGAAGTGGGTGCCAAGCCCTGGTCAGTGGATTCGCGTCGATCTATAGCGCATAGCTCCAAGCTTGCCCCCAGGAACGAAGAGTCACATGACAACATGCACAGCCATGAAAGGTCGCTGGCCCTGTGTCAGCCTTGCCCTGCTCGTGTTCGCGGTCTTCCTTCCTGCGGGTAGCGCAACTGCTCAGGATGCAGCTGTCGCCGAGAGCGTCTTGGACAGTCTCCCCAGTGGCAGCGGTGTGTTCTTGGAGAATCAGGGGCAGTGGCCGCCTGCAGCCCTGTTCGCGGCCCATCGAGGCGAGCTGGGCATTGCGATTGAGCCGAGTACGGTGTTGCTGTCCCGGACAGTGCTCCTTGAGGATGAGCGTGTTGAGCATGATGTGGTCACGCTCATCCTTGAGGGCCCTCAAAGGGCCGCACCGGTTGGTGAGAGCCTGCGTGCAGATCGGCACAATTTTCTGATAGGCAACGATCCGGCCCAATGGACAACCGGCGTGCGGGCCTATGACCAGGTGCGTGTGTCCGCGGGTGTGGGCGCCGATCTTGTTGTGGGCTGGAACGGGGCGAGCCCGGAGCTCGCCTGGCGTCTGGCCCCGGGTAGCGCGCTGAGTGAGCTGGTCATTCGTTGCGAGGGCATCGACAGCCTCTCCATGGATCAAGGAGGTTCATTGGTGGTGTCCTCCGAGCAAGGCTCGCTTCGCCATCTGGCGCCACGTATCTCGGAACGGACACCAGAGGGTGCCTTGCGTGAACTCGAAGGGGCGTTTCGCATCCTGGGTCCCGATCGCTTTGGATTCACCGTCGCAGGTCGGAACCCAGCCCGCGAGCTGATCATCGTGCAGGGCCTTGAGTGGTCTACGTTTCTTGGTGGTGCTACGGGCGCCATCGTCCAGTGCCTTGGGCTGACAGCGGATGAGGGTGTCACCGTGTGTGGACGGACCGGGGCAGGGTTTCCTACGACGCCGGGGGCATTCGATCAGACCTTCCACGGAGGATCAGGGAGCATTGTGGTCGACCTCTACGTGGCACATCTTGACCCGACGGGATCTCAGCTCGTATGGGCCACCTATCTTGGCGGGAGCATCAAGGAAACGGCGGAGAGGATGCTGATTGCTGCGGATGGCAGCGCGATTATTGCGGGCTACACATCGTCCCCCGATTGGCCGGTCACAGCTGGGGCCTACCAGGAGATCAAGCCCGGGATCGGATCAGTGGGATTCGTGACCTCGCTAGCGGCCAATGGGTCGGCGCTGAACTTCTCAACTTTCTTCGGTGGGACCGTCTCGACCAGGATCTTCGAGATGACCCGGGACTCTGCGGGCAATCTCCTGATTGCCGGGGGGACCCAGTCTCTGGATCTTCCGGTCACTCCCAATGCAGTGCAGATGGTTGGCTTCGGCTTCCCCGATGACGCGTTCTTGGCCGTGCTCAACCAGGATGGGAGCGACTTGCTCTATTCCACCTACCTGGCTGGATCGAGCGGCGATGCGGCCAGCGGTCTTGCTGTCACAGAGGATGGCTTGGTCTACATCGGTGGGGGGACCAACTCCGATGACTTCCCTGTGACTCCTGGCGCCTACGACACCGAGTTCACTGGCTTCTCTGGCCCTGATGTGTTTGTGAGCTGCATTGACCTCAACACGGGATCGCTCGTGGCCTCCACACTCCTTGGAGGTGACACCATCGACGCTCTCGTCGATCTCGCCATGGACCCCAGTGGCCTGGTCGTCGTCTTGGGCTACACACGGGGTTTCAATCCTCCTCTACCAACGGAGATTTTCCCCACCACACCAGATGCGTTTGATCCGACGTATAACGGCGACGAAGACTTCTTCCTTTCGAAGTTCGACCCGGCCTTGACCACACTGGTCTATTCGACGTTCATCGGTGGAGACGATCGGGATTATGCACACGGGATGGCGGTCGAGGCCTCTGGGGCCGTGGTGGTCATCGGCGACGCTGTGTCTGCGGACTTCCCCACCACCGAGGGTTGCTTCCAGGCGCACAAGAGCAATCCCCTGTCCAACAACCCAGACCTCGTCGTGTTTCGGCTGGCGCCGGATGGCCGCTCTCTGCACTACTCCACGTACCTTGGCGGTTCGCAGAAAGAAGGCCTGGGGGTGTCTGGTTGGGCCGACCTGGCCGTGATGAGCAGCGGCGCCGTAACCGTGGGCAGCTCATCGAGCTCCCATGACTTTCCTACCACCCCAGGCTCCTACGATCCCACCAAGCTTGAGGGAACTCCCGCTGACGCCGTGATCGCTCGGCTCAGCCTGCTGCCCGCCGGAGCTGGGGTGTTCGGTGACTCCACTGCTGGCTGCACTGGCCCGATGACGATTGGTGTGACCTCTCTCCCGAAGATCGGCAATACCCGCTTCGGGCTGACTTGCAGTGGCGTTCCAGCTCCTGGCTCGATGGGTTGGTTGGCAGTGAGTGCTGCTCCCGCTGTCACCCCGATGATGGCGGGCGGGGCCCAGCTCTTGCTCGACCCAACCGTACTGCTGCTGCTACCGGTCATGCCGTTGCAGCCGGGATACGCAGAGGTCAACGTGGCCATTCCAGAGGACCCACGGCTCATTGGCGACAGTCTGTCTCTGCAGTTCTTCTGGCAGAACGCCTGTGGGCCCACGGCACTGTCGGCATCCAACGGGCTCACCCTCGTAGTGCAGCCCTAGCCCCCGCCACCCTTGAGGGTCTGCTCCACGGCCTCACGCCACTCCGGTGTCAGCTGCCGGGCGGTCCAGTCGTACAGCGCCAGGGTGAACTTGGTGGCCCCGCGCTTGTTGAGGTGGGTCAGGTCCCTGAAGTCGAGGGGCTCGAACTCGCCGAACTGCTCGATGGGCAAGAAGTGGACGCCCGGCAGCTCGGCGGCGCTGTTGGCCCAGGCGGTGAAGCTCTTGCGCCCCTCTGCCGCGTCGAAGAGTGCCAGACTGTCCGGGTGGACCGACCCTTCAACGATGACCACCTCGATGCCCTCGGCCAGGAGCAGCTCGATGCAGCGGTCCATCATGTCCCTCTTGATCTGGGCGTGGCGGCCATCGCGCATGCTGCGCAGCTGTTGCACCTGCATGTCGACGATCTGGTCCTTGCTGCCGTAGAACTCCCGCAGGGCATCGGCGATGCGTGCTTCGGCGGCGGGGTCGAGGGGCATGGGCTCGCCGTCGGCCATGAGGTCGGGCCAGGTCTGGGCCTGGGAGCTCGCCTGGCCCTGAGGCATGGGGAACCGTCGCCAGGGGTCGAAGATCGTCTTGGCCAGCACGCCCCGGTAGCGATAGGCGTCGCTGAAGACGACGGTGAGCATGCGATAGAAGGCCTGGCGGTTCTCGAGCACGAAGGTCGGTCCCGTGGCCATGCCCAGCTCTAGCAAGCCGGAGAGGCTGCCCCCCGTGGCCAGGGGCACGATCTTGAGCGGGGTGAAGAACTCGAGCTCGGACAGCACGGTGAGCACCACGTCGGGCTTGGCGGCGATGACGTCGTCGATCATCGAACGCAGCTCGTGGGGGAAGACCCGGGTGTGGGTCATCTCCAGGAAGTCGATGGGCGGGGTCAGGGCGCCGTCGATGAGCTCGGGCTGGAAGGCGGCGTTGGTGCGGCTGGTGCCCACCAGGACGACGCGCGGTGTGGCGGCGTCCAGCCCCGCTGCCCGCTGGAGCGCGAGGCGGTCGTCGATCAGGCCTCGCTCCAGGGGGTCGACGGCGGGGAGCTGGGTGCGCAGCCAGGCCCAGGGTCCGGACGGGCCCAGCAGTCCCCACTCGACGACGACCAGCAGCACCACCAGAGCCAGGGCGCCAGCCCAGGGGAAGCCCGTGGCGGCGGGCCGCAGCCGCGCGGGTTCATGGGGGAGGAAATCGATGAAGTGATCGGGCGGGCTGCTGGAGCTGTACGGATCTCTCACCGGGCGGGCGTTCCCGCCAGCATCAGCGCCCGCGAGGGGAGCGTCAGAACTGGAAGTAGAAGAAGGGGAGACCAAAGTCTTCACCTATCCAAACGATGGCCAGGATTGTCGCCACGTAGGTCGCCGCGCGCAGGGGCATGGGCCAGCGGGGGACGCATTCGAGATCGCGGTACCAGACCTGCAGCCCGTGCATCACCAGCACGGGCGTCACGAGAACGGTGAGCGGGATCATCCACTGGGCCGCCATGCCCACCTGCCACGAGCCCGCGAGCAGCACGTCGAACAGGGCCCAGCTCTGAGCGAGGGAGTTGGGCACGAAGACGATCCAGGACAGGGCGAAGAACTGGAAGTTCAGGAAGACCCGTGTGGTCCACCAGATGATCTGCCCGGGGCGGGTGGCGGGCTGAATGCGCCGCATCCAGGGGCCGGTATAGCGGTGCACGCACACCGCCACCGCCATGATCACGCCGAACAAGAACTTGTTGCCGCTGGGGCCGTGCCAGATGCCCGCGAGCATGAGCGTGATGACCAGGTTGCGGTAGGTCTTGAACGTGCCCACCCTGCTGCCGCCCAGGGGGATGTAGACGTAGTCCCGCAGCCAGGTCGAGAGGCTGATGTGCCAGCGGCGCCAGAAGTGCCCGGGGCTCGTGGCCAGGAAGGGCAGGTTGAAGTTGAGCATGAGCTCGAAGCCCATCATCCGCGAGGCGCCCCGGGCCACGTCGGTGTAGCCCGAGAAGTCGCCGTAGATCTGCCAGGCGAAGGCCCAGCTGCCCACCATGATCTCCCAGCCCGTGACCTCTGCTCCGTCGGCGAACACCGCGTTGACCAGGTGGGCCAGGTTGTCCGCCAAGACCACCTTCTTGAACGTGCCCTGGACGATCAGCCACGCGCCGGAGCCCACCATCTGCCAGGTGACCTTGCGCGGTTGCAGCACCTGAGGCAGCAGCCGCGTGGCCCGCTCGATGGGCCCGGCCATGAGCTGGGGAAAGAACGACACGAAGAGGGCGAAGTCGAAGAACTTGCGGGTGGGTTCGAGCTGGCGCCGGTAGACATCGAGCGAGTAGCTCATGGTCTGGAAGGTGTAGAACGAGATGCCCGCAGGCAGGACGATCTCGTAAAACATCCGGGGCATGTTCACGCCTACAGAGCCCAGCAGATCGCCCAGGGGTTCGGCGAAGAAGCTCATGTACCTGAAGAAGCAGAGCAGCCCCAGGTTGAAGACGACGCTGGCGGTGACCAGCCGCTTGCGACGGCGGGGGTCTTCGCTGTCAGCGAGGGCCTGACCCACGTAGAAGTCGACCAGGGTCGAGACCAGGATCAGGCTGAGAAAGCGGTAGTCCCAGACCCCGTAGAAGAGGTAGCTGGCTCCGAGCAGGAGCCTGTTCTGGCCACGGTGGGGCAGCACCAGATAGGCGCCCCAGACAACCAAGAAGAAGTAGAGGAACTCGAGGCTGTTGAAGAGCACGGGACGAAGGCGCCTGTGAGTGCTGCTCGTCGGATGGGTCGCTGGCCGCGAACTCTACCACAGGGGGCGCAGCTCAGCCGTCGCTCGGAGGCTCGTCTGCGGGGCTCTGGTCTCGGGGACGGGCGGGCTCGGCGCGGTCGCCCAGGGTTTCTTCGAGCGCCTGACGCCAGTCTGGTGTGAGCTGCCAGGCGCACCAGTCGAGGAGGGTCAGGGTGATCCGCTGGGCGCCGAGCTTGTTCACGTGGGTCACGTCCCTGAATTCGTTGGCGGGGACCTCGCCCAGCGCGTCTCGAGAGAGAAAGAAGACGCCCTCTTGCTCGGCCATGCGCTGCGCCCACTCGACGAACACGGCTCGGCAGGCCCGGGCGTCGTAGAGTTCATAGGCCAGGGGGTGCAGCACGCCCTCGAAGAGCAGCACGTCGACCCCCGCCTCGCGAAACTTGCGGATGTTGCGCTCCATGATGTCGAGCTTCAGCTGACCGTGGGCGCCCGGGCGGATGGCGCGCACTTGCTTGGTCTGAAAGCGCACCGAATCGGGCTTGTCGGCGAACTGAACCTGCAGCGCCCGGATGATGTCGTCGTAGGCCGCGCTGGTCATGGCGAAGGGCTCGCCGTCCGCCAGCACGTCCGGCCAGCCCACATCGATGGGGTCGCCGGGGGCGTCGTTGGTGGGGTGCACGTCGACATGCAGCAAGCGGTCGACGATGGTCTTGCCGATCACCGTGCGAAAGCGATACGACTCGCTCAGGCCCGAGCTGGCCATGCGCATGAAGTCACCTCGGTGGTCGAAGACGAAGCGTGGGCCGGTGCGCACCATCAGGTCGAACAGGGCATCGAACTGTCCACCCCAGGCCTGGGGGACGAGCTTGAGCGGCGTGAGCAGCTCCATCTCCGAGACGGTCATCAGCACCAGGTCGGCGCCGTGCTCCAGGATCTCGTCGGCCTGCGACGCGATCTCGTGGGGGAAGAGCCGGGTGTGGGCCCGGGCGAAGAAGTCGATGGGCGGGCGCAGGGCCTCGTCGATCAGCTCTTCGCGGAAGCTGGCTTCCATGCGGCTGGTGCCCACCACGGTGACCCGGGGCCGTTCGAGCGGCGTGGCCAGGGCCCGGCCCAGCTCGATGCGGTCGTTGATCAGCCCGCGATCGAGGAGGTGCGGGCCCTGCAGCCGAGACAGCTGCCACTCCCAGGGGCCCGAGGGGCTGAACAGGAAGTGCTGGAAGATCAGCACCATGACCACGGCGCCCACGCCGCCCCAGGGCCAGGCGGCCCGGCCCGTGCGCAGGGCGCGGTCGCTGTCCCGCGGCTCGAGAAAGTCGACGAAGCCGTCGGGCGGGTTGGTGCAGCTGTACGGATCCCTCACCTTGCGGGCCTTCCCGCCGGTGACGCCGCTCTTCGCGGGTGCGTCAGAACTGGAAGTAGAAGAAGGGGAGTCCATAGTCTTCACCGAAGAACACGATGGCACCGAAGACCGTCGCGTAGGTGGCGGCGCGCACCAGCGGCGGCCAACGCAACACACATTCGAGATCGCGGAAGTACACCTGCAGCCCGTGCATCAACAGCATGGGCGCCACGAGCAGGGTCAGGGGGAACATCCACTGACCGGCCAGGCCCACATCCCAGGGGCCGTGCAAGAGCACCGAGTAGAGCTCCCAGCTGCGCCCGATGGAATCGGGCACGAACACGATCCAGCAGAGCGTGAAGAACTGGAAGTTCACGAAGACCCGCGTGGCCCACCAGGCCACCTTGCCGGCCTGGCTCGCGGGCACCCAGGGCTTCATCTTGGGCTCGAAGGCGCGATGGACGCAGATGGCCACGGCCATGACCAGACCGAACATGAACTTGTTCAGGCTGGGCCCGTGCCAGATGCCCGCGAGGATGAGCGTGATGGCCAGGTTGCGATAGGTCTTCAGCTCGCCCAGCCGGTTGCCACCCAGGGGGATGTAGACGTAGTCCCGCAGCCAGGTCGAGAGGCTGATGTGCCAGCGGCGCCAGTAGTTGCGGGGGCTCGTGGCCAGGAACGGCAGGTTGAAGTTGAGCATGAGCTCGATGCCGAACATGCGCGAGGCGCCGCGAGCCACGTCCGAGTAGCCGCTGAAGTCGCCGTAGAGCTGCCAGGCGAAGGCCCAGGTGCCGACGATGACCTCCCAGGCCGTGACCTCTGCGCCCTCGGCGTACACTGCTTGCACGATGTGGGCCAGGTTGTCGGCGATGACGACCTTCTTGAACGTCCCGCGCATGATCAGCCAGGCGCCGGAGCCGACGCGCTCCCAGGTGATCTTGCGGGGCTGCAGGATCTGCGGCAGCAGGCGCGTGGCCCGCTCGATGGGCCCGGCGACGAGTTGGGGGAAGAACGCGACGAAGAGCGCGAAGTCGAAGAACCTGTGGGTGGGTTCGAGGTGCCGGCGATAGACGTCGAGCGAGTAGCTCATGGTCTGGAACGTGTAGAACGAGATGCCCGCCGGCAGCAGGATGTCGTAGAAGATCGGGTGGAGCGTGATGCCGATGCCCGCGAGCAGCTCGCCGAGGGGCTCGGCGAAGAAGTCCATGTAGCGGAAGAACCCCAGCATGCTCAGGTTGAAGACGATGCTGACGGAGACCAGCTGCTTGCGTCGGCGCGGCTCTTCGCAGCGGCCGAGGGCCTTGCCCACCTGATAGTCGACGATGGTCGAGAGCAGGATCAGGCTGAGGAAGTTGTAGTTCCAGGCGCCGTAGAAGAGGTAGCTGGCCCCGAGCAGCATCCTGTTCTGCCCGCGGTGGGGCAGGGCCACGTAGAGGACCCACACCGCCGCGAAGAAGAAGAAGAACTCGAGGCTGTTGAAGAGCACGTCAGGTGCGGCGTTGCTTCAAGAACTGTCCGAGTCGGGCGATGCCGTCGCTGATGACGGCGTCATCGGCGGCGATCGACAGGCGTATGCAGCGATCTTCGCCGAACGCTGCACCGGGCACAGCGGCCAGGCGCACCTCTTCGAGCAGGGCCGCGCAGAACTCGACGCTGCCCGGAGTGTGCTGGTCGTAGTGGGCGTCGACCCGGGGGAAGACGTAGAAGGCCCCGTCGGGAGGGGTCAGCTCGACGCCGGGCAGGGCCTGCAGTGCTTCCACCGCCAGGTTGCGGCGGCGCAAGAAGGCCTCCGCCATCATTTCTGTGTGACCGCTGCCGGCCTCGAGCGCTGCCAGGGCGGCGTGCTGTGAGGGCGCCGCCGCGTTGCTGGTCATGTGGCTCTTCATGCTGGCGCAGGCCTGGGCCAGGGCCAGGGGCGCGGCGAGGAAGCCGATGCGCCAGCCGGTCATGGCGTGGGACTTGCTCACACCGTTGATGACGATGGTGCGCTCGGCCATGCCGGGCAACGACGCCGGCGAGACGTGGCGCCCTTCGTAGACGAAGCACCAGTAGATCTCGTCGCTGATCAGGGCGATGTCCCGGTTGACGATGACCTCGCACAGGGCGCTCAGCTCGTCGACCGTGTACACGCCCCCGGTGGGGTTGCTGGGCGAGTTGAGCACCAGCGCCCGGGTGGCAGGGTTGATGGCGGCGTCGAGGGCGTCTGGGGTGAGCTTGAAGTGGTGCTCGGCGTCCGTGGGCAGGTCGACCGGTGTGGCGCAGGCGAGCTGGGCCATGGGCTGGTAGCTGAGCCAGCCGGGGGTGGGCACCAGGATCTCATCGCCCGGGTCGGCCACGGCGGCCATGGCCAGGGTCAGGGCCTCCTTGGCCCCGTCGGTGACCACGATCTGGCGGCTGTCGTAAGCCACGCCGGTGATCTCGCCCAGATGCCGGGCGGCGGCCGCGCGCAGGGGCGGGATGCCCGCGGTGGGGGTGTAGCCCACCTGTCCGCTGGCGATGAAGGCGGTGGCGGCGGCCACGGCTTCAGGGGGACAGGGAAAGTCGGGCTGACCTGCGCCGAGGCCCACCACGTCGACGCCCTGGGCCTTCAACTCCTTGACCCGGGAGTCGATGGTGAAGGTGACGGAGGCGGGAATTGAGAGGGAACGCTTTGAGGGCTTCATGGAACCTCGCAAGATACCGACTGAAGCCCGGTTGCGACAGATGACGGCCCTCTGGACGCGTTCGGGACGACGTAGGGGTGCCAGCTCGTCCAAAGCGGGCCGTACCCCGTCGCACACAGGCAGTGATCATGCCCGGAGCACCCAGGCCCATGGCTCGCAAGAAACGCGCTCGCAAGCACACCAGCAAACGGCACAAGAGCAAGGGCGTGGGGCGCAAGCTGCTGATCGGGCTGGGGCTGCTGCTGCCCCTGATCTACTTCGCCTTCACCCGGGTCTTCTTCAACCCCTTCGAGGGGGCTCAGCCGTCCTTCGAGCGCCTGGTGCCCCAGGATGTCGATCTCTTTCTGCACCGCCAGTTCCTGGCCAGCGATTTCGATGAATTCCCCGAGCCTGCGGTGCCCGCCCGCTGGATGCGCACCCCCCAGTGGCGTGAGCTGACCGAGACCGGCTGGTACCAGGACAGCGGCTGGCCCGCCCACATGGACGGCTTTCTGGAGCCGCTCCTGGGGGAGAACGGTGAGCTGCTGGAGGACACGGGCCCCATCGACATCCTCGAGGACCTGCTGGGGCAGGAGCTGGCCATCGTGGGCCGCAATCCGGGCACGGACGGGCACCTGGCCCTCATGGCCCGGGTCTCGGCCAAGGCCAAGCTGGCCATCGAGGCCATGGCCTTCGACAGCGTGCTGGAGAGCGCCCTGCCCGGGGCCAGCCGCGTCGAGGTCCGCGACCCCGAGGTGCCCGCGGTGACCTGGCAGCAGCTGGATCTGCCAGGCGAAGAGCCGCTCTACTACGCCCGGCGGGCTGACCTGCTGGTCGCGGGCAACAACGAGAAGCTGGTGCAGGACATCCTGCGCACGGTGGAGAGCGGGGCCGAGCTGTCCCTGGGGCTCTCGCGCCTGTACCACGACAAGCTGCAACAGGCCTCCCGGCCCCCAGAAGGTCGCTTCACCATGGAGTGGTTCGGCGACCTCGGGCACATGGTCGACGCCTACGATCTGGCCCCCAACGTGGCCGATCGCCACCGGGACGCCCTGTTCAACGTGCTGCCCCGGCTGATCGACTGGGAGCTGCTCCAGGACGGCATCGGGCGGCTCGAGTTCGACGCCCGCCGCGTCGACTTCAGCGCCTACGCCGATCACGACGTGGCGGCGGCGAGCGACGACAAGGGTGGCCTGCTGGGCGCCCCGGCGTTCTCCGTGGCCGACCGGCTCGACGAGCTGCTGTCCATCCTGCCCACCACCACGGGCGGCGTGATCACGGTGAACGTCGACCTCAAGCGCTTCCTGAACACCATCGTCGAGGGCCTGGACAGCGACGTCATCAACCTGCTGAACGGCCTGATCAGGGACGTGGCTCGCTACAACCCGGGCTGGCGGGTGAACAGCCTGGCCCAGCTGATCACCGAGCTGTCCCGGGTGCTGCAGGGCGAGCTCACCGTGGCCATCCGGCCCCTCGACCATCTGGTGCCCGAGGGGGCCCAGCCCCTGCCGGCCCTGGCCTTCATCCTGCCAGTGAAGGATGGAGCGGCCTGCGAGGCCCTGTTTCAGGCGTTCATCAACGCCAACCAGGTGCTGGGGGTCGACCCCGAGACCATGTGGCAGTTCGACCACCACGGCATCGGCACGCGCAAGTCGATGGGGCTGGTGGGCATGCCCGCCGAGCAGCTCTCGTTCATGGTCTTCGAGGGCGAGACCATGGTGCTGACCACCGACGACGAGTTCACCCTGGAGATCTTCGGGGCCTACACCGGGGCCGAGTCGTCCGCAGCGAGCGCCAGCGGGGTGAGCCAGCTGGTCGACTCGTTCGCGGCGCCAGGGCAGAAGCGTGCCCGGGGCAATGTGGCCCTGTGGGGCAATGCAGCGACCATTCTGGACATGCTCGACCCCTACGCCGACTTCACCGCCGAGCTCGAGACCCAGCTCGACTTCAGCACCCTGAGGGTCATCGAGCGCAAGAAGCTCATCGCTCGCGAGTACCCCCAGCATCAGGGCAAGGACGAGCTGCCGTCCGCCGTCGAGGCCGAGATCGAGACCAAGCTCGACGCCCTGCTGGGCGAGATGGACGCCCGCCGGCGCACCGAGGAGCTGCCAGCCCTGGCCAACCAGCTGCGCGAGAGCCGGCAGTGGCTGGAGCTGCTGGGCCAGGGAGCCCTGTCGTTGCTGCTCGAAGAACGGGCCACGGAGCTGGTGGTGCACCTGCGCACTGCGGTGGAGTAGGGCGGGGGCTTGACGCATCGCCTCGATTTGGCTGCAATCCCACCCTCATCCGTGCCCGGATGGTGGAATTGGTAGACACGCTAGGTTGAGGGCCTAGTCCCGGTCATACGGGGTGCAGGTTCGAGCCCTGTTCCGGGCACCAGCTCTTCCCCTCGATGTCGTCGAGAGCAGGACCTCAAGAGAAAGGCAGCGAAAGCCGCCGATCCCTTGACGACAGCCGCGGGGTTTAGCTACATAACCGACGCAAGACGCAGCACAGCAAGAAGCAGGACGCACGGGATGGCTCACCGGAACCATCCCACAGGTCGCGGGGTGGAGCAGTCCGGTAGCTCGTCGGGCTCATAACCCGAAGGTCGCGGGTTCGAATCCCGCCCCCGCTACCATTTTCTCACCAGTGCGTGAGCGTTGTGCGCGAGATGGCCCGTGGGCGAGAGATCGCTGGCGGGCCGTTGGCAATTCTGGGAAGGGGCAGAGCTCTACTGTCCGGGCCCCTTTGGGCTGAGCTGGTTGGGCTTAGCCACTCCTGATCATCGGGTCTACCCTGAGGGTTCGGACTAGGATTCTGCTTGCTAATCCGACCTGCGGGTGCAGATGTTGGCGTTGCCCTTCGGTGAGTTTGAGAACGTTTACTATCGTTTCGCCCATGGATCATCCGTGGATTGGAACTGACCATGCAGCTGAGTACCTTTGAATGGGAAAGACAAGGCTCTACGAGCTCACCAGGGATGGCCGCATTCCAGCCAATCGAGTGGGGAAGAAGTGGATGTACGACCGCGAAGAGCTGGCTGCCTGGATGCAGACCAGCCAACGGCTCGAGGACTTCTTCCAGGACACGCCGGCCAACATCGAGGCCAACCCGAACCTCCGAGAGCCGCAACGCGACGCCTACCTCCAGGCCGCGGCGTACTACCAGCGCGGCGGCCAGAAGGCGCTGATCCAGCTTCCGGTTGGCTGCGGCAAGTCCGGAGTGGCCGCCATCCTCCCGTTCGGGATCGCCGAAGGCCGCGTCCTTGTGATCGCCCCGAACCTCACGATCAAGGACGAGCTCTACAAGGCCTTCGACATCACCAACAAGCAGAAGTGCTTCTGGCGGCAGCGTGGCGTGTTGGAGCCCAGGGACATGACGAGCGGCCCCTACGTCTGCACGCTCGACACCGGCAACCTCTCCGTGTGCGAGAAGTCGCACATCGTCCTGACCAACATCCAGCAGTTCGGCACGAACGCGGACAAGTGGCTGACGAAGTTCCCCGAGGACTTCTTCGACCTCATCATCGTCGACGAGGCGCACCATGGCGCGGCGGCGAGCTGGCAGAGGGTCTTCGCGAGGTTCCCGAACGCCAAGGTCGCGAACCTGACCGCGACCCCGTTCCGCAGCGATCGGCAGGAGCTCGAGGGCGAGCTCGTCTTCCGCTACCCGTTCAAGAGCGCCAGCATCAGGGGCTACGTCAAGAAGCTGAAGGCCAGCTACGCGGCCCCGAGCAAGCTGACCTTCACACTGAAGGACGAGGAGCGCACCTTCACGCTCGAGGAGGTCCTCGAGATGAAAGACGAGGTGTGGTTCAGCCGCGGCGTCGCGCTCTCAGATCCGTGTAACGTCTCGATCGTCGACAACAGCCTGGAGAAGCTTGAACAGCTCCGCCAGACCGGGACCAAGCACCAGCTCATCGCCGTGGCCTGCTCGATCAACCACGCGCGGCAGATCCGCTCGCTCTACCAGGAGCGCGGCTACGAGACAGCCATCGTCCACAGCAGCCCGGACAAGGAGGCCGACGAGAAGGCGAACGAGGAGGTCATGCGGGACCTCTACAGCGGCGTCCTCGACTGCATCGTCCAGGTGCAGATGCTGGGGGAGGGGTTCGACCACCCGAAGCTGAGCGTCGCTGCGATCTTCCGCCCGTTCCGTTCTCTCGCGCCCTACATTCAGTTCGTCGGCCGCATCCTGCGCGTCGTGGTCCAGAACGACCCGACGCACCCCGACAACTACGGCCACATCGTGACCCACGTCGGGATGAACCTCGACGAGCTCCTGAAGAAGTTCAAGCTGTTCGAGAACGACGACCAGAAGTTCTGGGAGGAGGTCACCGGCGGCAAGGACCCCGACCCGCCGAAGGAGGTCCTCGACGGCAGCGCTCGGATGAAGCTGCACGAGGACATGGTCGTCCAGAGCGAGATCGTCGAGCAGCTCTTCGAGGAGGACTTCGCGACCGCCGAAGACGCCGACATCCAGCACGACCTCGAGAAGAAGCTCGAGGCCTTGGGGCTCGATCCCCGCCTGGCCCAGCAGGTCGTTCAGAAGAGCCGGTCCGATGCGCTTGGGCCGGCGGTGGCGCCCGCGGCGCAGCCGTTCAGCAAGATCCCGGCGAAGCAGTGGAAGGAGGCCAAGAGGCGGCTCGACGAGGAGGCGCGGCGCACCGCGAAGGTCCTGCTCAACCGTGTCGACCTGAAGCCCGAGGGCGTCGAGATCCCGCGCAAGCTCAAGCCCGAGATCGGCGCCATCAACAACACCATCGCCGCCTACATGATGGTCAACCAGGCGATCGCCAAAAAGGTCGGCGACGGCCGCAAGCGGCCGGAGTGGTCCTTCGAGGAGTTCGTCGCGGCGACAGACGAGCTCCCCAGCATTCTCAACAACCTCGTCCGGCAACTGAAGAGGGCCCAGAATGCCTAAGGGGAAGACGCCGTCGCTGATCGGTTCGTCGCTTGGGCGTCCCCGGACAGACCGGCCGGGGTGCAAGACCAAGTGCAGCCGCTGCGAGGCGGCCGTTCTCAAGGGCCAGCTCAGCTATGTCGTTCCACAGCCCAAGAAGCCGCACTCAGCGACGCGGCGCTTCTGTACTGAGTGCTTCGCCGGTGTGCTCGCGCAGACCCGGCAGGACCTCGAGAAGTTGGAGGCGCTTTGATGGCGGACCTCCAACGTACCTGTAGTGATCAGGAAACTTCTTCCGGTTTGACAGCGTGACAGTCATCGCTGCCTCGAGTGATGGTGATGATGCCGTACGACTCCAGCGTAGCCAGCGCGGCACGGCGGGCCGCGAGGCGACGTTCACGGGCCGGACTCGGCCTTCTCCTTGGCACAGCGACAGCTGACATAGATGTCCTCGCGTGCGTCCCGACGTAGCGCGGAAGCAATTCGACGAAGAAGCGGCGGCGGCAGGCGCGACAGCCGGCACGTCGACCACCTCCACCACCACAGACCCGAACGGTGGGGGAGGGGGAACAGCGGCGACAACGGAGACGGACGAGGACGGCGGATCGACCAACACCGGACCGGCCAAGCCGAAGCGCTTCCACGGAAGTGTTGAGTTCGACTCAACGCGAGTTGGGCACGACGCGAGCCGCATAGCCGATGAGGTGCTCTCCCATCTCTCCGGCCTTGTCGGCGCGAACGTACGCGTCACGCTCGAGGTCGAAGCAGAGAGCCCAGACGGTGCGCCGGAGATCGTCGTTCGCACCGTGACCGAGAACAGCCGCACGTTGAAGTTCTCGACGCACGGCTTCGAGGGTGGGTAGATGAGCGAAGGGCCTGTGGGCGCACTGGCGGCAAGCAGGCCGGGGCGAAGGAGAGCTGAGCATGAGCTGCGCCGCCGAGAGACACGCTCGAACGGCGACGGCGCCTTGGCCCCCCCCCCGGGGGGCCAAGGCAGGGCCTGACGGCCCTGCCACTGCAACCCACCAACCACCTGGCCCGGGGACACCTCCCGCTCGATCCAGGCTCTCAACGCGGGAGGAACCCACCGCTCGGGGCGGGTCAGGTTTGACTGATCAAGTGGGTCAATTTTGGATGGACATCTCCAGCCCAGCATGACCAACTCGGGCAACTCCGCCAGAAGTAGCGACCGCAGCGCCGACCACTGGCGCGCCGGGTCGGTCCACAGGATGGCTGCCGGTCGCGCGGCACCCGCCGAGGCGTGGTCGCAGGCTCGCAGTGCCTTGACCAGGGCCTCGAAGGGGGTCTGGAGAGGGGCGACGCTCATTTGTTCTCTCCAGGGCGTACAAACGGCCCGAGGCTCTCGAAGTCCTGCCTTCGTAAAGGTTTAGGGCATGCGAAGCGGCTCTCGTCGCGAGTTATGTGCGCCCCAACCGAGTTCATAACGCTCATTACCGCATCCGGGCGGGAGTTCGACAGGCCAGCCGGGCACCATGGCCCGAAACGGGCAGCTCTATGCCCTGGCCCTGAAATTGGGCCATTACGGCCTGATTCATGGCCCGATTCCGCCATCTCAAGTCACCGAACGAAGGTCGCCCCCGGCCATCTCCAACCGTAGCCAGGTGGGGGTGAAAACGTTCGTGCTCGAGCTGCTGGCCTGGCTGAGAGTCAGGTCGACTTCTGGCAATGCACTTGAGGACCACGCCGCGACGCTCTGTGTCGAGGACCCCGCGAATCCTGAGGTGGAGCCGTCAGAGACCGAGGTCGCGGCGTCGACCCGTGGAGAGGCTGCCGCTGACTCCGGCTGCCCGCCGTCTTGCCTCGGGCCGTTCGGGGACTGTCACGATTCCGCCTGCTCAATCAGGGTCAGGAACCGATCCACCAGCTCATACGCCCTCCGCGCGTGCATCGCCCGCTCGTCGTCGGTGGGGGCGTCGTAGAACGTGACCACTTGCTGAGGGCCGAACGCGCGTTCCGAGGTGAACTTGTCGCGCAGGAGGGTTATGGCTTCGGCAACGAGCGGGTCATCGCGTCGCTGGCTCCAGTCGTTTGCGAGCTCTTCGATGCCGACTGGGGCGTGGTCGAGGCAGTAGCAGATGTCGTATGCGTCCTTGGGCTTGTCGCGACCGGCCAGGGCGAAGGCCTTCATTACGAGGAAGTCCTCCACGGACGCAACCAGCACGAAGACGCGGTTCTCGTCGCCAGCGATCATGTGTCCCGAGAGGGTGATCTGCTTGGGTTGCTGGAACGCCGCAGCACAGCCTCGGGCGTCGAGTGGGCGGAATCCCTCGATGAGCCGCGCCCTTCGGCGCTTGCGACGTGCCTCGACTGGTTTGAGGAAGTCGACATCGACCGGCAGTGTAGGGCCCCCATCTTTGAGGTCGACGGTAGCCTGCAACTTGAACGGCTGCGCTGTCTGTTCGTACCGACCGGTCGAGAGCAGCGACTTGACGATCTCGACGTAGCGTCCGTCCTGCAGCTTCTGCGCGTCGAGCGCGAGGTCGACATCGATGCTGCCAATATGCGGTTCCTCCGCATCGGGGAGCAGGAGCTCTGGCACCCAGCCGCCGACGATCACGATGCTGTCGGCGAAGAACGACCCGAGAACCTGGCCGAGATCGATGATCACGCGGCGGGCTGCCTCGACCTGACGGTCGCTGTAGTCGACATGTGTGTGCGGTTCGTCCGTCACGCGTGGTCTGCCGACTTCCACATCGGGAGGATGCGTTGCTCGAGCACCGCCTGGGCAGCCTCCTCACCGCGGCCCCCGCAGTGCATTAGGTCAACGTAGGTCTGTACGGGGTTGGTGCAGCTCATGGCCTGCTCGCCGACGAACGCCTGGGATTCGGAGAAGAGGAACACGCCCGGATCGTCAGGTATCAGCACGACGAGGTTTTCGCCCGACTCGACCTCCTTGGCCTGGGTGTGCTTCGCCAGGGTGTCGATGAACTGAGCAGCGACGTAGACCCATGTCTTGGGCTGGCGTACTTGGGGTGCTTGGCGCTCGGCCGCTGAGAACACGGCGTACTTGGCCATCCCTCCGGCCTCGGTTGCGACCTGTGCGAGCGTTCGATCGAGTTCCGCCCGCTTCAGGAGCGTGAAGTAGGAGCGGCGTTCGTGCCGCTTGAAGCGATAGGCTTCGCACCAGGCCTTGAGCAGGCTCTCGGGGTCTTGCATCTTGACGCCGCGTTCCTCGGAATCGGCGCCGGCCATGGTGACGTATCTCTCGTCCCGTAGATGCCGCAGTACCTTGTTGACGAGGCCCAGGCTGATGGGTCGCTCGCCGGGGAGATGCCAGCAGGTCTGGGTCTGGAGGTCGCGCTGAGTCCAGCTGCGGCCGGCGTGCTCGGGACTCAGCAAGACCCGCATCACCCTGGCGGCGGCAGCGGTGCTCAGGTTGGCACCGCGGCGCGGTGGGCGGTGAACGGGCGGGTTGCCGGTTCGTTCGATGTGGAGTCGACCGGGGACATCGAGCCAGCAGTTTCCGGCCAAGTCGAGCCAACTCCAGCCAGCCCGCCGGCAGAGCTCGGCGATCCGAGCCGAAACAAACGGCATGGCGAGGACGGGTGCCGCGTTGTTTCGGGAGCCATCCTCGTGTCGTGCCGCCCAAGCGGAGAAGGCGTTGGGGCGTAGCTCAGACTCGACATGGAGGCTCAGCGTGGCTGGGGTGCCCGATTCGGTCACAAGTCGAATCGTTGCATCAGGTCCGTATTGCGCTGCATTCGGCAGATTGGCCGATCTGGAGGCCCAGGCGATTTCGCCGAGAATCTCATCCAGCGTCTTGAGCAGGGCTTGCTCGAGACGCGCACCTTTTGGAAAGGTCTTGTTCACAGGATCCTTTTGTTCACGTATGCATGAACATAACCCCAATCGTGAACAAATCAAGCCAGTGGCGCGCCGAATCGCCTTTGGATCGCTGCCGGAGACTCAAGTTCCCCATCGGCAGTGGCACAGCAGGACTGCTTGTCGATCGCCAACCCCGAACCGACTTGACGTTGTGCGCCGTTGCAGGGGGATCTCTCCCCATGAACGAGGCGCACCGTAAAGTCACCGGTGCGGAGTTATTCGCTCGCCACCCGACTCTCGAATGACCCTGCCCATACCGACCGCCAAACTGCAGCGCCCCAAGTCGTGTGGCCCACGCAAGTCCATGTTAAGAAAGAGCTTGAGAGGATCTTCCTAACCGCTGGCCGCGCAATGCGTGCGCATATCGAGTTCATATCGCGCAGTTCTCTGTCGCGGCAGAATGCACCGCTCATGGCGCCGCTCACCCTGCCCCCAGCTACTCCTGAAACGCCCGCTGCAAGGCGGGATACCTGCTGAATCGCGCCCGGAGACCCTGCACCCACCGGTTGGTCTCGGGGGACGGGTCGGCCGCCAAGCAGGCGGCGACCAGCTGCGTTGCGTGGCCATAGAACCGCCGGCGCTTCTTCTTGGTCACGCCCTCGATCCGCTTCTCTGCGGCCTTGCGCATGGCTGCCAGCACCGCAGCTCGGCTGTTCCCGCAGAGCGGTCCCTGCATGGCAGCGATCTGCAGGATCTCGGTGACCTCAGGGGCTGCCAGGCGCGGTTCGTCTGGGCCCGCGACCAGCTCTTCCAACTCGTCCAGGTCCATTCCCCGAGCGGGGAGCGCAAGCCGAGCAGGCGGCCCGTTCGAGTCGCTGCCCTCTAGGAATTCGCCGAAAAGCGGGATGAGCAGGTGGCCCGGGTGCTCCGGGTCTGACCAGCCCAGGCCCGGCGCCCTGGCCAGGAGCTTCGCCGCCAACTCCCAGTCGCCCACGACCAGGTGGAGGATCGCACGCTGGCGCGCGGCTCGCTTCGGGCACGATTCCAGCGCAGTCGCCGCCAGCCTTCGCAGCCGAGCCTTGGTCGGTACCGAGCCGAGCCAGCGACGGAGCCGCAACGAGGTCGGTGCTTCCCTCCAGGCCCGTTCGAGCCTGGTGGGCAGGTTCTTGCGTCCCAGCTCCTGCGCACAGAGGGCCGCACCGTCCAGGAACTCACCGCGCCAGTGCTTGCCGTCGCGGACGCACTCTGCGGCCTCCTCGAAGGCGGATAGGGCGGTCCTCCATCTGCCTGGTGCAACGAGCGAACGGCACCACGCCCGCAGATCCTCGCCGTCGCATGTAGAACGGGCGAGCGCGGCGAGGCCGCCAGTTCCTTCCATGCGCTGGGCGACCTCGCGCAGCCACTGCTCCTCGTCGGAGTGCCAGCCGCTGGGGTTATTTCGGCTGGCGACCTTCTTCTCGACGAGGGCTCGCCAGCTCACGACGAACTCGTCGATACCCGGCAGGGGCTCGACGGCGTGGCGCTCCAGCTCCTCAAGCGGCTTCAAGAAGAGACCCAGGTCACCAGTCTCCCTGATCGCCGAGTCGACGGCCGTCGCCCGGTGCTTGGGATCTGAGAGCATGTACACCGAGAGCACGTACTGTGTGGCGCAGGCTCCTTCGTCGATGCTCAGGACTTCTCCCACGAGTTCATCCTGTCCGAGGTAGAGGTCGGCGGAACCGATGGGGGGAAGGAGAACCCCGAAGATGCGGCGAGCACTTTCGTAGTCCCGGCGCTGGAACGCGTGCGCGGCGCTGCGCAGCCAGGCGTCGGCGACGTGGGGCTCGGCGTAGCCCTCCCGAATCGCAGCCTCTGCGGCTGAGACGATCTCAGCGACGGCCTCTTGGGCGGGGCCCGTTGGCACCCAGCCTCCGCCCATCCTGGCTGCCCGGGCGACGAGACCGTCGATGAGGCGACCCCGATCGTCATCATCCAGTTCTTGGAGCAGGTCGCGGAGCAACTCACGCAGCTGCTCTGCATCCAGCACGTCGAGTGCGGCGTGGGCATTGGCGGTCTCCGAATTCATGGAGAGCCTTCTCCTTCGCGTCATCATGGTGGTCGTCATCCCAGTAGTCTGTTGGAGCCCCCGCCAGCGCTCATTGTCGGCGAACGCCGCTTGCCCGGGCCAGGATCGAGCGGATAAGTTCTCGACTGTACCGACCACCTTCGGGCCCTGACACGCGGCGGGGCGTGCCCAGAGCCTGCCCGAGAGAGAGACCATGGCCAGCGCACCCACTCACCGCTGGACATTCCGAGCACGGTTTCGTCGCCATGCCTTTGGCTGGAAGTCGCAGCCAGCCATCAAGCGCATCAGAGAAGCCACCTCGGAGATCAAGAAGGTCTCGCGCAAGGACATGGCCCTGGCAGCAGAGGGCGCCGTGCTCTTTCTGGAGCGGCTCTCTCCTGCCATCGAGCAAGTCGACAGCTCATCGGGGTCCATCGGCGCGGCGGTCAGCAAGAGCATCGATGTTCTCGTGCCGATCATCGCCGAGGCTCCGGCGGATGCTGAGACTCGGGGGCGATGGCTCGAGCGGTTGTTTGAGGCACATGCCGACGATGAGATCCCCTACATCGAGAGCCTCACTGAATCTTGGGGGACGCTCTGTGCGTCGACAGAGATGGCCTCGCAGTGGGCCGATCAACTGCTCGACGTCACGCGCAGAGTTCTGGGGGACTACGACGGCGCGCGCGGGTTCTTCCATGGCTCGACGGCTTGCTTGAGCGCCCTTCATGCCGCAGGTCGTCACAACGAACTCATCGAGATCCTGAGCGCAGAGAAGTTCTGGCCCTACAAGCGCTGGATGGTCAAGGCTCTGGCCTCCCTCGGCAGGACGTCCTGGGCGGTCGAACTCGCCGAGAGCTGTCGCGGCCCGTGGTCCAGCAACTGGGACATCGACAGGCTGTGCGAGGGGATCTTGCTGAGCTGCGGGGAGGTCGACGAGGCCTACGAGCGCTACGGACTCAGAGCCAGCACGGCGACCACCTACCTGGCCACGTTTCGCGCGGTGGTCAAGAAGTACACCCACAAGCCACCGGCTGAGATTCTCGACGACCTCATCGCCTCAACGCCGGGGGACAAAGGCAAGTGGTTCGCGACGGCCAAGACAGCGAAGCTCTACGACCTGGCCATCGACCTGGTGAAGACCTCGCCCTGCTCCCCGCAGACACTGACGCGGGCGGCGCGCGACTTCGCAGAGAAGGAGCCTGTGTTCGCCCTGGAGGCTGGCCTGGCCGCGTTGCGGTGGATCGCCGATGGTTACGGCTACGACATCACTGGCTCAGATGTGCTGGCGGCATACGAGCACACCGTGACGGCGGCTACCCATGCGGGTTGCATGGCAGAGACCCGGCAGCGGCTTGTCGGCATGCTCGGCCAGGACGCCCGTGGCGCTCGGTACTTGGCCAGTGTCCTGAGAGGGCGCATCGAGTCACTCTGAAGCAGGGTGAACTTATTGGCTTGGGCAGAGATTCACGACGAGGCAAGACCTCTTGTCAGAGCGATGGTTCATCTGACGGGGGCTGATATGACCGCGTGACGACCCATATCACACCATCGCGGTGATCTTGACGGTCTTCAGATCGCCTCGTAGGCCAGCGCGCCTGCGTCAACCGAGCGGTTGGCCGAGCGACGAGAGTGGTGCAGTTCGGGCAGGAGGGTTCATGGCGGGCGAGTTCCTTGAAGGGCAGCCAGCGCCTGATCGTGGTGACGGCTGGCCCCCTGGCAACAGCCAACCATCGCCCGTTGATGCAAAGGCCCGTGCGCTGCTCACCCGATTCTACCGCGACAACGACGGCAAGGCTTTTGGCGAGTTCACACAGCTCGTGTCGGCTCAGCTCATCGTCATGGCTGAAGCGGCCATCGCCGATCAGGCTGTGCTGACGAGCGCTGATCAGCTCGCCAAAGATTGGCTGGGACGGATCTTCACTGATACGAAACCCGGGCGGCAACTTCCCCGTAGCGTGATGGGGGCCGCAGCCCACTGGCTGCGCGAGCGAGCTCGGGCCTTCTGTGAAAGGACGGCTGGCTGGCCGCTGGTCGGCGAGGATGGCTACTCAAGGCAGCGTGCACTGAAGGCCCTCGACGGGTTTTCGGTTGCTGAAGTTGACGCTGAGACGATGTACACAATTCACGTAGCATTTCATCGATTGCCCATCGACCTGCGTCAGGTCAAACGGGCCTGCGAAGCCGACTTCATGTTGCCCGAGGATGTTGCCGAGCGCTTTGGCCTCACCGAGGCAATGGTCCTAGAGCGGCTGCATCGGGCCCGGCACCTCATAGATGATGCCGTGATCCGACTGGAAGAGGGGCGCCAAGACAATGACTGACCCCCAACGCGAAGCTGGCTGGATGGGTGATGCGACTGCCCAACACCTGACGCCCAGAGAGATGGCGCGTCACCTCGTGTCTTGCCCGGAGTGCCTGCAATCCATGGGCCGGGCCGGTGAAGAGAGCCAACCGGTGCGTCGCCTTGAGAGAGCGCGCCGTGACTCGTCTACGGTTGCTGACGCATTGCTCGGCAAGACGCTCGAATCGGGCACAAGCCGTTTGGCAGTCGTCCTGTACGAGCTGGGCAGGTTGACCCTCGCCGTCGATGAGCAGTGGCGCCGCGCCATGGAGCACCCAGGATTGAACTTCTCCTGGGGCGAGGTTCGAGAAGAAGGCCAGGCCCTGATCGAACGCCTCCCGCACTGCGGTCTTACGGCAGGCGATATTCCCGAATCGCTCCCCGGGCGGCAACACATGAAGGCCGCCACAGAGGCCACCCGGGCCTTGGCCCGACGCATCGCTCCCGAATGGCGCTGGTTGGATTTCGGGGAGGCATTGTCCCTGCAGTTCGAGGGCCGCGCGTCAGAGGCGGGCAAGATCTTCGGCAACCTCATTGACGACGATTCGGATCAGCATCTCTCGTACTGGGCACTCAGAAACCTGGGTGACTCGGCAGTGCAAACAAGCAACTCAGGCTGTCTTGAGCTGGTTGTCAGTCGTTTGGCGGATGGCTGGTCCGAAGACCCGGCGGCACACTGGTTCGTATTGGAGCATGCAGCTCTGAGGGGTGATTTGAAGGCTCTGGATCGCAGCCTGGAGTCCCTCCTGAGCCATCCCGTCGATACTGCAGACGGCTATTGGAAGCGGCATCTTCGCGAACAGCTTTCTCGCATTGGCGTCGCTTCAGGCTTGGACCTCAATCGTGTCTTGGCCAAATGTGCCGCAGCCGGTTGGGAGATTGATCCAAATGCGTAGGCAGAAGATCACTGTTCATCTCGCTTGCATAGCGTTGCTCACCTGCATCGCGATCCAGCCTCCCATGCTCTGGTCGGCGGTGAGCTCGGACCGCAGTGTGTCCATGAGTGGTGGGGGGAGCCCCAGCCCCACCCCGCCCAAGCTCGTGCACAACCTGGGCGCGCCACTCATTCCAGTCGGGCCCGTGCGCCTCGTCTTGCTGACCGCCTCCATAGGCGAGAGACACGAGATCATTGTTCGCGATCACCGAGGGCAAGTGCTCACCAGAGCCGCCTTCGACAGAAATGGCTCGGCAGTGGTCGATGTGCCAGTTGTTGGCGGGGTCATCGACGTGCTGGGCACAGATGCGTTGGGCCTGCCAGCGTTGCCGGGGTCGGTCATCATCATCGTCGAGTAGGCCTGGGCAGCGGCTGCATCTGAGCCCTGATCTTCGACCCCAAGGGCGGCTGGCTGATCGCAGCGCCTTGGGTCCCGCCATGCCGCGCTCGCAACGCTCGAACACCACGGCGTCATCACCATCACTCCAGGCAGCGATGACTGTCACGCTGCCAACCCGAAAGACACCCCCCTGATCACCACAGCCCTCCGCCGCCGACCCGCGCACGCTAGGCCTGGGGCAACTCCATGACCCCTGAGAATCAGCAAGACCACGATGCGATTCGCCCCGCCGAGTGGGGGGCGATCGTCCTCCTCGTCGGGTTGGCCCTCATGCTGGCCTCCAGCTTCTGGGGGCAGGCGACGGACGACGCGTTCATCACCTACCGCTACGCGCAGAAGTGGATGGAGACGGGGGAGTTTCGCTTCAACGACGACATCTCCTACGGCATCACGGCTCCGGGGTACGCCATGTTGCTGGCGACGGTGGCAAGCCTGGGCGCACCGCTCGGGTTGGATGTCCCCGGCAGCGGTTCGCTGTTGAGCCTCCTATGTCTGCTCTATCTCACGGGCCTGATCTGGAGGTTCACCCGGCGGTCTGCCAGCGGTTCTGTACGACTCTTGCCGCTCGTTGTCGGGGTCGTGCTGCTGACCATGCCGCTGATGCTTGGCATGTGGGGCAGCGAGAACATGGTGGCCGAGTCGCTGGTCACATCCTCCGCGCTGATGCTCTTCGAGAAGGACCGGCCTGCGCTCGCTGGCTTCCTCGCCTTTCTTGGCATCGTCATCCGCATGGATGCCGCTGTGGGCGCATTGATCATTGGCCTGGTCGCGGTGGCGCGAAGTCGACGAGTCCCTTGGGCTTTCGGGCTGGCTGGAGTGTTGCCCCTCGTGGTCTGGTTGCCGTTTCTCCAGAGTCACTTCGGCAGCGTGATTCCGGCGACGCTGGAGGCCAAGCGACTGATCGTCACGCCGACCTATCCGTCGTACACGGCGCAGGAGTGGAGCTACCTGCGTTGGGCTCTCTCTGAGACGGCGTGCTGGAACATCCTGGGGCTTGCGGTGATCGGGTTGGGCACGACCCTTCGTCGTGCAGGGTCCCGTTGGCCGATCGTCCTCTCACTCGGGCTCTGGAGCTTGACCCAAGAGGTCCTCTACCGGCAACTGGGCATCCCCTGCGGCGCCTGGTACCACCTGGTCAGCCTCGTCAGTCTGTTGACCATGGCTGGCATGGGAGCTGTGGCCGTGGGCTTGTTTGTCGAGCGGTTGCTGCCTCAAGGTGTCAAGGGCCGGGGGCCGGGGGCCGGGCGTGCGCGGCCTTGGCTGTGGTCGCAGCCCTGGGCCCGTTCTGGGGGTCTGCCTTCGGGCGTCTGAGTGACAACTGGCAGGTGCCGCTGGACGACCGCCATCGCATCTATCGCGAGCTGGGCGAGTACCTGAATGAGAACAGCGAACCCGACGATGTCATCGCCATGGTCGAGATCGGCATCACCGCCTACTTCGCCGACCGCCCGGTTCTGGACCTCTGCGGCCTGGTGAGCCCCGCAGTGGTCGCGGCCAGTCAGGACGACCGCCTCGCCGAGTACGTCCGGGAGCAACGGCCGGAGTTCATCGTCGACAACCCGAGATTCTACGGCCGGAATGGATACAAGAGTGTGTTGGCCAGGAGCGATCTGAAGATGACCCACGTCGTTGTGCGTGAGTTCGACACACCAGAGTACGAGAAGGGTCCGATTCGACTCTGGAAGCGGGTCCACTGAAGGCTGGCCAGCCTGACGGGTGATCGCTGCGCAGGGTGGATGTGAACTGCAAGACCTGCCGCGCACGTAGCAGAATCTGCCGAGGGCTGCAGGCTACGATGCGCCGATGGACCGGCCACCTCAGCACGCTGACAGCGAAGCCCGCCCAGCGGTGGGCAGCAGCGCTCTCGTCGCCGTGCTCGTGGCCGTGGCCTACACGATCCTCGCGCCGGACTTTCTCTGGGGCGGCGACTCGGTCGCCTTCTTGCGCGCGATCCACGAGGGGGAGACCAACCGAGCCGCGCACTTTCTGTACCTGCCCGTCGTTCGCCTGCTGGCGGACATGGGTGCTCTCTTTGGCCTGGATGCGTTTCGGTGTCTTCGCGGGGCTTCGATTCTCGGCACGGCAGCTGGCATCGGGCTGATGCACCGAGCAGCGCTGCTTCTCGGGGCCTCACGGGGGCGTGCGGCGTCCATCGCGCTGATGCTGGCCACCACACCCGCGGTGGCGTTCTTCGGGATGATCGTGGAGATCCCGGGAGTGCTGATGGGGGCGAGTGGCCTGGTGTTCTTGGCGGTCGCCTGCTTCTTGCGCGGGCCGACCCTGTGGTCCGCGGCCGTGGTGGGCCTGGCCACGGGGGGCGCGTCGTGCTTGCACAGCAGCGCCCACCTGATGCCCCTGACGGTCAGCGTGTTCTGCCTCGCGCGGGGGGCTCGCCCGGACCGTCGCTGGGCACGATTCGCCGTGCTGTGCGGGCTGGCCCATGTGAGCGTGCTCGCGGTCCTGGCGCTGGCC
>Ga0209992_10000852_pt1 | contig 37055 bp, 27 predicted proteins | sample 2SBtaG_2_FD_182564 | JGI IMG/M metagenome (GOLD analysis project Ga0209992, IMG submission 182564) | Deep subsurface microbial communities from Kolumbo volcano to uncover new lineages of life (NeLLi) - 2SBTROV12_ACTIVE470 metaG (SPAdes)... | ecosystem: Environmental > Aquatic > Marine >...
TGGGTCTTGTTTGGCCTGTTTACGCCCATGGTCATCTCGGGATATCTGCTCCAAGTCAGCGCCGACCCCGATCTACGTCAACTCTGGCTCGTGCTGCACTTGGTCTCGTCACTGATCTGGTTGCCTTTCTACGGAATCCACCAGCTCATCCGTTCCTAGGGCGTTTCGGCGGCTGAAGCCGCTTCCACCTTGCCGGTGTTCCGAGGGTCTGCTCGTCGCCCACCAAAGAGGCGCTCCAGAAACCACCCCAGTCGGTGCCAGGAAAGCCCCGCTGCATACCGCTCGCGCACAGCCCTCCAATCCGTGCGCCATGAGTCTCCATCGGGGCTGTAGCCGCGGAAGAAGCGTGCAATGTCGGAGCGCGAGACCGAGGGACCGAACTGTTCGTCCCGCCGCGCCACATGACGGTAAAGGCGAGCTAGGTTGGCTTGCCGTTCCGCATCGCTGAGTTCGGCCTGACTCGTCGAACGGTCGAGGTCGATGATCCAGAAAGACGGGGTCTCGTTTTCCAATGCAGCCTTGGTGATCAAAATGTTGCCGGGCTGCAAGTCCGCGTGGGGGCAACCGTGCAGGTGCAGTTCGCGCACCAAGGACCCCAGACCCTTGAGAATTCGGCGCTTTGCTGCATCGGAGACTTCACCCCGACGCATGGCACCCAACACCCACCCCAAATCCACGCTATCCTCGACGCGCGAAGTCATCACATCCAGTCGCCAACCGCCTCGATCCCGAACGGCTCGAGCCGCAACAACACGCGGCGTCTGAATGCCCATGCGCAGGAGCAAGTCGGAGAGAATCAACTCCCTGAAGGGACGCTCGGGCGTCAGAAATCGTTGCCCGGTAATCCATCGCATGAGCCCACCATGGCTGAGTCGGCGTACGAGATAGGCCCGAGCTCCAGCGGGCGCAGCAGGCCCGAAACGGAAGAGCGGGCGCCTGCCCGAAAGTTCAGAGGGGATGAGAGTCCCGTCCTCACCATCAGGCCCGTAGCCCGCTTCGTGCAGAGCGCGAGCGGCGTCGGCATGCACGGCGATGATGCCCCGAGGGGTTTCCTCGACGAAGTACCCAGCGGGCAGTTCGTCCAGGACCGCCAGGGAACTCATGATCGACTGCAGGAGCCTGGGCTAGAGGATGCCCGCTCCAAACCCGGACCCACCTTCATTAGATTCTTCGGGTTGTGGTGCCGATTCCTGCACCGGAGCGGGCTCAGGCTCCGGCTTGGTTGCACGACTCGGCTTGGAAGAAGATGAACCCGCCAGTCCTTCGCCGAATCCCGAGGGAGCGGCTGCAGGCCGGGCCTGGGCTGAATCTTGGACCGCCGGCTCAGCTCTTGAGTCAGAGTCGTTATCCGCTGACGCGGCTGAACTCTCTTGTGTCGCCCGAATTCGAGCCCCCCCCACACGGGTTCCGCCACCGCGCTGGCGCGGGCCACGCTCATCTCGTCCGGAGCGACCCCGTCGGGGTCCGCGTCCCCGACTCTCGCGGCGGATGCCGTCCTCGTGAACTTCACCCACTTCGATGAAGTCCACAGCGATGTCCTCGGCTAGGTAGAGGGCTTCGCGATCATAGAACTTTGATCCGTTCTCGGCCGCCTTGGCGGCGTGGACCTTGATCACGGCGTACTGCGGAGCCGCACGGCGACCCATTTCTTGGGCCTCCTCGTAGGTGAGGGCCAGGTGCAGGAACGCCCGCCGTCCGCCACGCAGTCCGTCTTCTTCCGCGCGGCCAGCGTCGCGACTACCGACGCCCAGGTAGAGGAACTCGGGCGGATCGGTACTGTCCCCGGGATCTACTGAGAAGGAGTGGCCATAGAGGGCGCGAATGCGTCCGTCTTCGATGGCGTAGCGACTGCGGCCGCCAGCATCCAAGGCCTCGTGCACATCGTCTTCCTCAATGTCCTCGCCTAGGCGATCACAGAGGGCTTCGACGACCTCGCCAATTGCGCCGGCCCCGCGGCCATCCAGGTCCAAGTCGAATTCCTCGGGTCGATGCCGAAGCATGTAGGCCAGGGAACGGGTGATTCTCTCGGTCAGGCTACCTTGGGTCATGGGTGCGGTCAGGGCCACGCGGGCCACGGCGGGTCTACTGGATCGGGTCGAGGGCGGGATTCTACTCGGACCCGGTCCATGCCGCCACGCTACCCCGAGGTGATGGGCTCTAGAGGCCCGGTCTCCCCTTCGGTGCGGGCGACAACCGCCGCCCCACAGGAGTCGGACCAGACGTTGACGCAGGTGCGCAACATGTCCAGGGGGCGATCAACGGCTAGCAGGAGTGCCGCGCCCTCGAGGGGCAGGCCTAGAGCGGACAGGATTGTCAACATCATGACCAGCCCGGCAGAAGGGATCCCGGCCGCCCCGACGCTGGCCAGTAGGGCCAAGATGACGATGAAGGCCTGGTCCCCAAACGTCAGCGAAAAGTCGCTGATCGAGGCGTAGTACTGGGAAAGGAAAATCACGCCGATGCACTCGTAGAGTGCGGTGCCGTCCATATTGATCGTGGCACCCAAGGGCAGGGTGAAGGATGTGACCTTGTTGCTGACGCGCCCTCGGTGCTCGACGGTCTTCAGTGTCACGGGCAAGGTCATGCTCGACGAGCTGGTGCTGAACGCTGTCATCAGGGCCGGGGACATGGCCTTGAACCACAGCACCGGGTTCATCTTGCCCACGAACTTCAGTAGCAACGGCAGGGTCATCACCGAGTGCAGCAGCAGGGCCAAGGCCACGGTGAACATGTACAGCAGCAGTGCCTTGAAGGGTGCGAAGCCCGTGGCGGCGGTGACCTTGACGATCAGCGCGAAGACTCCGTAGGGCAGCAGTTTTAGGACGCCGCCGGCCATCTTCATCATGACCTCGAAGAAGCTCTCAAAGATCTCCCGGATGCGCGTGCTGTGGGGCTCAGCCGTCTGCGTAATGAAGAACCCCAATAGCAGAGCAAAGAAGATGATCGAGAGCATGGCCCCGTTGTCCTGTAGGGCCGAGAAAATGTTGGCGGGAATGGCGCGCTTGATTACGTCGATGAAACTGTCATCCGGTGTCATGCCTGCATCGGCCATGGCCAAACCCAGTGAGGCTCCCTCCCCGGGACGAATGACGTTGACCAAAATCTGCCCCACCACGATCGCCAGCAGGCTGCTCACCATGTAGTAGGCGAAAGTCTTGCCCCCCAGGCGGCGCAGGTCCTTCATCGTTCCCACGCCCGCGACCCCCGCCACGATGGAAGAAAGAACCAACGGCACGATGAGCATCTTGAGCAACGCCAAGAAGATGTCCGCTGCGAATTTGAAGGGTGCCAGCCAAAACGCACGCTGGCAGTTTGGGTCCATCGTCAAGGCGACGGGTCTTGCGCCTTCGAATACCAGTTCGCCACTGGGTTCAGCCTGGTTGGGCTGCAGAGCGGGCAGAAACCAAATCACCTCACCGTTCGAACTGCGATCGAGGGCGCTTTGCGGCGTCCCCTCGAGAGCAGCTTCCGAAGACAGGGCTACGATTTCTTCTTGCGACCCTCCGCGCCCCCTGCCCACCGCACGAAACACGTCTCCGGCAGAAACGCCAGCCTTGGCTGCGGGCCCGCCTGAAGTCACAGACTGAACTTGAAGGCCTGCCGGGTGAGCGCTGAACTCCGCCCCCACCCAGGCTGGAGCGGGCATCGTCCACTGCATGACCAAGCCCACAAGAACCCCGGCCACCATCCACACGAGAACCTTCCAATGATCGCTCATGGGCGCAGGGTAGCAGGTGCCACGCGCGTCACGCCAGTGGAGGCACTTCGGCCCATGCTCAGTAGCGTCTCAGAGTCGGATCCACGTCATCGGTCCAGCGCTCGATGCCCCCTTCGATATTGATTACATGCTGGAAACCTTGCTGCATCAGGAATCCGACAGCCCGTGCGCTGCGAATGCCGTGGTGGCAAAGCAGGGCGTAGCAATGGTCTGGATCTAGCTCGGTGTGCCTGCCAGACAACTCGCCCAGCGGGATGTGAACGACAGCCGGGAGGGAGCAGATCTCCAGCTCCCCGGATTCGCGTACATCCACGATGGTGATGTCCTCTCCGGCGGCTAGGCGCCCCTGCAAGTCGAGCGGAGAAACTCTCTGCACTACTTGCGTACCAAAGGAGGCAAGTCGAAGTTCGCCGGAATCTCAACACCCAAGGTCTCCAGAATGGTGGGCGCGATATGCATCACGCTGACACCGTCTTCTGGAATTTGGACGGGCTTGTTGCTGAAGAAAATGCCGGTCACGAGATTCGGAGAGTTGGATGCGTGGTCCCCTGACCAGTTGTTGCTGTTGTCCCGGAACATGGGGCCAACGACGACGCTTCCATCTTCGTCCTTCACCAGTTTGAGCTTGCCGGAGACCGTGCCCCAAGAGGCGCGATAGAACTCGGCGAAACCGATTTGCATGTCGGCACAGGGGTAGTCCGCCTGTCCCCAGTCCTGGGGCCCCTTGTAGAGGTCATCCATGAGGGAATAGTCGAGAACGACTTGTTGGGGCTCGGCGAAGGGCTCGTCCTCCGGACCCGCGTCGCGCAACGCGACGAGCTTCTGCCCAATCTCCTCCAAGAGCGCCTTGGCATCCGCTTGGTCGACGATGCCACCCGTCTCGCGGCCTTCCATGTTCACGTAGACCATGCCCAGGCCCAGGGAGTAGGCCTGGGTCTTGCTCCAATCAGCAGACAGCAGAGCCATGTTCTGGCTGGTCTTGGAGATCCTGGGCTTGAGGGTCAGGTAACCCTCGGACTCGAGCCAGTTGTTCACTTCCAGGCCCCGGCGGTAGCTGGTGAACCCGTGATCAGCACACAGCATCAGCGTGTCGGCTGGATCGAGCTTGGCCAGGATCGCGCCCACCGTCGCGTCCATCTGCTCATAGATGGCCGGAATGATGTCCTTGAGGGCCGTGGGCTTGCCGAAGAACTCGACCACGCGCGCCGCCTCCTCCGGATCATACAGCGGGTGCAGAGGATCGTGGTACTTGTACATCATGTGCTGTGTGCGGTCGGTCGTGCTGAAGACGCTGAAGAGCACGTCCCAGTCGTCACGATCGAGCACGGATTGGGTCAAGCGTTGACGCCATTTCATCGTGAACTCAATGTCCTCGAGGAATACGTCCACGGGCATCTTCTTGTCCTTGAGTTGGTTGGTCATGCACGACCAACCCAGGGTCTCGAAGGGACCGCCTGCCCAACCTGCTAGCTCGCCTGCGAAACTCGCGGGTTGGCTGACAGGCTGCCACACCGGCGGGTTCTCGGGGTCGATATCGAAGGTGTGCAAATAGATGGTGATCACGTCGCCCAACTCCATCACGCGCGCGCGGGTCAGGCCGCCGGCTGTCAGACCCGGGGCCAACTCGAAGGGCAGTCGGAACCACTCGGTCCATTGCCCTTCAGAGGCGGTCTGCGTGTCCCCGGAGATCGTGATCGCCAACTCCTCGCCCCGACGTTCCAAAGTCATGGGCAGGCTCACTCGATGCTCGTGCGGCTTCTCCTTCATGCCCTTGAGTTGCGCTTCGGCCGCCTTGCGCTTGTCGCGCAACTCCCCGCCCGTTTTCCAACCCAGGTCCGGGTCTTTCAACTGCTCGTTGATCTGCGCGATCAAATCCTCGAACACAGGCTTCTTGGTGAAGTTTACGGGGCCGTAGACCTCGGTCTCGATCTTGCCGTCAGCTTCGTCAACCCGGAACGTCGTGCCCGTACCAGACCCTTTGCCGTCCACCCAGCCCTTGGGCGCACGATGGACCTCGGTGTCGTCAGTCGTGTAGATGAACCAGTTTCCGTTACCCGCACCACGTACGTCGGGCAGGCCTAGGCCAGCGAGAACTCGTGCGCCGGGAACCGTCTCCTGACCGAACGCAAGGGCTGCATCCAACACGATGGCCCGCTTGCCGCCGCGAGCAGCAATATCCCAGAAACCGGGCAGGCTGACCGCGTTCTTGAAGACGCTCGGGACCTCGTAGGTCTCGGGCCCCACGGCCCCGCCGCTGCTCGCCCACGCCGCGCCCGCGTAGCCACCCGCCGCGCTCAGCAGCAGAGAGAGACCCGCTGCCAGTTTCAAGCGGACCTTGAGCAGTCCACAGAACACGATCAAGAATCCCGCAAGCGCCACGAAGGCAACAACCAACCCTAGACCCAGCTTGGGGTCGAGAGATGTGTTGGATTCGACCGCACTCATGAGGCTTGAAGCCAACCCGCCGGAGTTGGGGTTCTCAATCTCCGTGTCCTCCTGGTAGATGTGCCCGAAGGCCGGCATCTGGGTGCCTTTCGTGTTGCGCTTGATGAAGCTCGGAACGTTGTTCTTTACGGGATTGCAACCCGTGTTCAAAGCCGCCCAGCCGGCCGCGGACTCGGCCGGGTTCGTTGAAATGAGCGGGGCGAAGGTCCCCGCTTCTGCCAGCCGGGCAAGGTTGGGCAGGCGACCCTCCTCAATCATGCGCTGTGTGGTGCGCGCATCGGCACCATCGAATCCGACCAGGACCACACGGCCTTCCTGGGCGACAGGGCCGGACGAGACGCCATTGGATGGGACCCACATAGCGGCGCTGAGAGAAACGCAGGCACCGAGCACGAGCAGGAATCGGAGAGGGCGCTCGCGCTTGAAGAAAAGGTTATGGGTCATGGGTCTGGGTAGTCCCCTCTGAAGAGCAGGGGTGGCTATGATGTCGGACCCGACTCAAACCGCCCCAGGGGGCAATCCGGCCGGAAGGAAGGCGTCGCATCCTGGCGCCCCCCCGAAGGAGGTGCTGCCAGGGCGTCCCGAGGATCCTAACCCGGGCTTTGGGAGGGTAGGGAACGACGAGGAATCATGTCAATCGACCGATACGACCTAGACCAAGCACGCGCGAGCTACTTTTTTGAAGGGGTTCTTGCTCGGGCAAGACCCCGATCGCCTCGGGTCTCCCGTCTGCAGCCGGGGGCTCCGATCATGCTCGGCGGACGGACGCGAGGCTCAGCCAGCACAAGCCTGCTGGTTGCCCTATGCCTCGTCCTCGCCACAGCGCTTGTGGCGGGCCTGCTCTGGTGGGGTGCCGGGGGGACGCCCCATGGTGAAGGGCCTGGTCCGACCCCAGGAGCAGGCCCAGCGCAGGCGACAAACTCGACCGCTCCACCTCCGGCCGGGCAGGTCCTGGCACCGGTTTCCAATGGGGGCATTCAGGTCGGGGTTCCGATGGAGTGGAAGGAGCTCGACAAGACTTTTGATGGCCTGTGCACGATCAGCGGCATGATCGAAGTGGACCCGGGAGTCGCGTTCCCGGCTTCCTGGCGCCTCGTGATCCAGCCGTCTCGGCTGTCGATCGGCCGTGAGCATGCGCAGCAACGAATCATCGACTTCGAAGGGAATGAGCGCACCTTCGAGGAGTTTGACCTGCCTATGGGCGGCTACAGGGTGCACGTTGAGGCGCCGGGAATGAGTTGCCGTGGACAGGAGGTCATGCTCTTCAAGCTGAAAGGGTTCGAGCACCTACCCGGAAAGAATCACGCCCACTTGCTCCTCAAGTTGCTCCCAGCCGGAACGGCGGAGGGCATGGTGCGCGACACGGACGGAGTGGGTGTGGCCAACTTGCCCGTGTTCATCGAGAACCAGCACGATCGCGGCCGCCAAAACACGCGGACGAACGGCAGTGGGTACTGGCAAATCGACGAAGTCGTCGAGGGGCCCTACGTCTTGTCACTGGGGAACCTCGATCGACCCCTGATCGCCCCGGTGCCCTTTGGGATGGTGGGCGCTCGTTATGCGCACCCCGACCAGGAAATCCCTCTAACTCGCAGCATTCAAGTCCGCGTTGTCGACGAGCAGGGAGTGCCCGTGGCCAATGCCCAGTTGAGAGGTTATGGCCGTCCAGCAGGTGTCATCGAGGCGACGAGCGAAGTTGATGGCACTGCGCAGGCAACGTTTCTGCCGAGCGGGGAGTACACCTTGCGCGGGGAAGCCCGCGGGGGCCTGCAGGGAGTCACCGTCTTTCCCGTGAGCGACCAATCACCCAGCGAACCCGTCACGCTCCAACTCACGCGCAACCGATAGGGTCAGCGGTTGGGCGATCGCTGAACTAGGCTCCGAAAACGAAGACTCATCCCTTGGGGAATTCAATCTCAGAAGGACCCCAGCAGCCGCCCGGAGCCGCACCGGCGCGGATTCGCGATGTGCTCTTGCTCGCTTGGCCATCTGTTTTGGCCTTTGTCTGCAACAGCGCCTACCGCGTGAATGACCAGTTCTGGGTGCAGGATCTAGGTGCGGAGGCCCACGCTGCCCTGGGCCCCTCGACCTTCCTGCTGACACTCAATTTCGCGTTCTACTTCTTGGCGGTCGGAGGCTCCCTGACCCTCGTAGCCCGCAGCACGGGGGCGCGCGATTGGAAGGAGCGTGATCATGTCATTCGGCATGCCCTTGTACTTGCAATCGTCGTGTCCGCTTGTGTCGGGATGATCGGGGCGAACCAGGTTGCATTTTTGACCGGCAGCGTCGGGTTGGAAGGCACGGCGGCCGACTTTGCGGGCTCCTACATGGGGATGATCTACGCCTTGACCATTCCGATGGCCCTCGCCCCTGTTGTGAGCACGACGTTTGTAGCCATGGGCAACACCCGTCTGCCACTGATGTTGCAGCTAGTGGCCGTGGGCTGCAATTTCATCCTGAACCCCGTCTTGATCTACGGATGGGGACCGATCGAGGGCATGGGAATCGCGGGGGCCGCACTGGCCACGGGTCTGTCTCGGGGTGTCAGTTGTGGGCTGGGCCTGTTTTTTCTCGTGCGCTTGTACTCGGTTCGGCTGATCCCCTACGAAGGCCTGTCCATCAAGCGAATGCGAGAAGTCGTTCGCATCGGCCTACCCTCCTGCCTCTCGATCCTGGTCTACGCGGGCGTCTATTTTGGGTTGTTGCAATGGACTCTGGGACCTCTCGGGGATTCTGTCCTCGGGGGGCTGAGCATCGGATTCAATGCCTTCGAGGGAGTGGCCTTCCCCTTCTTCTTGGGGATCGCAATCGCTGGATCTTCACTCGTGGGGCGCAACCTCGGGGCAGGAGCCCCGCAGCTAGCGCGCCAAGCCGTCCGCAGCCTGCGCATCTTGGCCCTGCTGACGGGCACCCTCTTCAGTCTGATTTTCTGGTTCCTGGGGCCCGCCATCGTGCCGCTCTTCACGCAGGACCCCGACGTCACGCGGGAGGCGATACGGTACGTGCAGATCCTCGGGCTATCCCAGTTGTTCGTGGCCTTCGAAGTCACGCATGAGAAAACCCTGCTTGGAGCTGGGTACACGGTCCCGCTGTTTTTGGTCAGCGTGCCGGGGAACATCCTCCGCCTGCCTCTGGCGTGGTTCTTGGCCACACATCTAGGCCTCGGCGCAGGGGGAGTCTGGTGGGCGATCAACATCTCCACACTTCTCAAGTCAACCGTCTTGGCTGTCATCGTCCAAAGGGGACGGTGGCTCAAGTTCCGCCCCGGCTCGGATAGCAACGACCTCTGAATAAGGTAGGGCCGTTGGATGCTTCCTGTCCGCTCCGTACACTTGGCGCTCCATGGCCAGCCAAGCACTCATCGACTTCGACACTCTCGACCTATCCAAGACCGTGGTTTCACGCGGTCAACTCGATCAGTACCTACGCCAGAGCGGGCGCTTCGCCATGCTGGATGGCATCCTGCACGAGGATGTCGAAGGCCGCCTGATGGTTGGGTACAAAGACATCGCTGCGGAGGATTGGTGGGCCCAGGACCACATTCCGGGCCGCCCGATGTTCCCGGGCGTGCTACAGATCGAAGCGGCCGCACAGTTGTCCGCATTCGACTACTCCGCGCACCGGGTTGATCAGGCGGGTGATGGAACTCAGCCGGGCAATTTCGTCGGATTCGGCGGCGTGGACAAGGCGCGCTTCCGCGGCCTGGTAGAGCCGGATTGCCGCCTCGTTCTTTGCGTGCACTTGCTCAAGTGCTCGCGGCGAATGTTCCGCTACCAAGCCCAAGCGTTCGTGGATCAGGCCATGGTGTTTGAAGGCGAGATCCTCGGAGTCCTAGTCTAGCAGGACTCCTATTTGGCTTCGGCTGGATTCCCAGGGCCCTCAAGGCCACTTCCAAAGGTCACGGGTTTGGGCCGCACCGGAGCAGCCAACTCGCTTTCCCCAGCTTCGTCTAGGATCCCGAGCACGTCGAGCCGCACGCAACCGCAAGTGACTCCGCCCAACAGCTCGCCCAAGGAAGGCTTGGTCTTTTCGCCCTCCCCTGAAATGGCTTCTTTGACGTAGGTGCCGTGTTGTGCCAACAGCACCAGGTCCCAGCGCCCGTCCTCTGCGGGGCTCATTTCTTGGACCTCAATCCATCGCTCTCGGATAAGGTCCGCGCGACGATGAGCAACGCGCGACGGAGTGCGCTGTGCAAGTGGGACGCGTCGGCCCACGAGTTCTGCGACAGCCTGAGGATCGAGATCTCCTTCGACGTCCACGCAAGCCCCGTAGCGCTTGGCGTGCTTGCCTTCCTTGAGAACACGCACACGGGGCTTTTCTGACCAGTGCAATCCCTCGATTTCGATGCGTCCAGAATTGCGCTCGTTAATCGTGCGCTCCGCTTCAGCGAGATCCACGTCCTGCGTCTTGGGCCCGATCAGCTCGAGGATGAAAGGACGCCCACTACCCAGCATGCGTACGTCCATGTCCTCACGTCCTGCACCGTGAAACTTGTGCTTGCGGGTTCCGAATGCCTTGCCCAGGACCCAGCCCAGCAGCTCTTGGACCGAGTCGCGGGTCAGTTTCCCGAAACCCTCGCAGTACGAGCACTTGCGGCGACGCCGAGGGTGTCCCTTGCACTCCGGACACCAAAAAACGGTCTGGGGCAGGTCGCGCACGAGCTTGCGATAGCGTCCTTCGAGGTAGACCTTGACTCGGGGTTGATTCTGATCTCTTTGACGCATGGCCCTTCCTGCGGGCTAGGGGACCTAGGGGCCCCGAACGACTGGAACGTTCCCGTGGGTCGCATGCCCACGAACTTGAGGCGCGCAGGATATCAACCCTGAGAAGAGCATCAACCACCCCGCGACTGGGATCTCCAAGGCTAGAGGGGGACTGGGTGCTGGGGGCCGTGGGTGACTACAATCCGGGCCCCGCACCTTCAGCTTCACCAAACTATGCACCCCATCCTCTTCACGGTCCCCTTCACCGACTTTCCCATTACGACTTTCGGGTTGATGGTGGTCCTGGGGTTTATGGCAGCATCTCACGTGTTCGTGAAGATCAACCTGCGCTACCTAGGAGACGAGCAGGAGTGGCGGCCACGGCTCGAAGCCCTCCCCATGTGGCTCTTGGCAGGGGTGATCCTGGGCGCGCGACTGATGTACGTCATCGTGGAGATGGGTCAGGGCACCGCCGTGGGTCAGCGCTTCATCGACAACCCCATGCGCATCCTCTACATACACGAGGGCGGCTTGGTCATGTACGGCGGAGCCTTCGGCGCCATGATCGCAGGCTGGCTCGGCACACGCAGGCACAAACTTCCGTTCATCCAATGCCTGGACATCGGATTACTGTGTGGGTTCCTGGGACTAGCGATCGGCCGCATCGGTTGCCTGCTTGTGGGGGATGACTTCGGAAGCGTTGTGCCGGCCCACCTCGCCCATCTGCCATTCCCGATCACCCTTCAGATCCCCGAGGTACTCCCCGTCGGCAGTCTCTTCGGGGAAGAGAATGCAGGCAAGATCCTGTGGGCGACGCAGCCCTGGATGAGCGTCAACGGATTGCTACTGTTTGGGGTAGGGCACTGGCTATTGCGTAGGCGGCGCTACGTGGGTCAGTTGAGCCTGCAACTGCTAAGCCTGTACTCAATCAGCCGGTACACGATCGAATCGTTCAGAGGGGACTCCATTCGAGGACTTTGGTTCAAGGGTTCCATCTCCACTTCCCAGCTCATCTCGTGTGTGCTGTTCACAGTGTGTGTCGGGCTCCTGATCTGGCACCGGTGCCGCGCACAAGAACATCCGCGATCTCCCGACATGTCCGGCGACGAAGCATGAGCCAGCCCCGACGGGTCATCGCGGGTATCGATGAAGCAGGGCTGGGTCCGCTGCTCGGCCCCATGACGGTCGGTTGGTCGGCATTTCGCGTCCCGCGAGGGGAATTGAACCTCTGGGACAAGCTCAGGGATGTGGTGACGCAATCTCCACGCGAAGACAGCCGACATTTGGTCGTCGCGGACTCCAAACGAGTCTTTGCGCGTAACGCCCGTGGAGCGCGCCGGCTGGAATTGACTGTCTTGGCCTTCTTGGACCAACTCGCCTCGACCGGATCCGGCCCGCGCACTCCGGGTGACCTGCTGACCCTGCCTCCGCCTGATCTCCGTCTGAGGCAGGACGCTCTAGCTCGTCATCCTTGGTATGCGGAATTGCCACAGACCCTCCCCCACCGGGTCGACAAGGACGTGTTGTCCATCCTCTCGGCGCGACTCCAGCGCGCGCTGGTCGGCCAGAACATCGAGCTCACTGACGGGGGCTACTGCATGCTCCCCGCTGGAGAATTGAACGCCTCCTGGCAGGACACGGGTAACAAATCCCTCTCCCAGTGGCGCGTATCAGGTGCCCTTCTCGAGCACCTTTGGCTGGCGTTCGGACAGGAGAGCCTGTCCGTTTTTGTGGACCGTATGGGTGGGCGCAGCCACTACGGTCGCTGGCTTGCAGCACAGTTTCCCGACGCCAAGCTAGAAGTGCGGGAGGAACGAAGCCGCCAAAGTGAATACGTGCTTTCGCAGACCACTCTGGAAGGGCAACTCCGCATGCGGGTGGTCTTTGCCGAGCGCTGCGAGGAACGGTCCTTCTCGGTGGCTCTGGCCTCCTGCTTTGCAAAATATGGGCGCGAATTGGGCATGCTGGCCTTCAATCGCTTCTTTGGAGGCCTGCAACCCGGTCTGAAGCCGACTGCTGGGTACACGACGGATGGACGACGGTGGCTCAAAGAGGCCGAGCCAGCCCTGTCCTTGGCAGGTGTGCCGCAAGGTGTGCTCGTTCGGGACCGATAGAGAAGGGACGATGAGTGTGAAACCGCAAGGAGATTCGGTGCGTCTTGGTGGCGTTCCCCTGGGTGGGCGGGGGCTGGGGATGGTGCGCCCTCCTGCGCAGCAAGCCGTCACAGCGGCGCCAAAACTGGAGGCCTGGGCGTGAAGCTAGCCATCCTCGGTGCCGGCATCTCCGGTATGGCCTTGGCCCGCACGCTGACGGAGGGCGGGTGGGATCCCGCCGACTTCGTCCTCTTTGAGGCAGCGTCCGTGCCCGGAGGGCTCTGCCGTTCGCGCGCGGTCGACGGCTTCACTTACGACATCGCTGGCGGGCACATCCTCTACAGCAAGGACCAGCAGGTCATGGACTGGATGAAGAACGAAGCCGGCGGCCCCCCGGCGTTTGTCTCCTGCCAGCGCAATACCAAGATCCGCTTCGAGGACCGCTGGGTTCACTACCCCTTTGAGAACGGCCTCGGCGACCTTCCGGTGCAGGCAAATTTCGACTGCCTCGCGGGATACGTCCAAGCTTGGCATGCGCGCGATGCGTCTGGCAGTCCGGCGCCTTCCGATTTTGGAACCTGGATCCTGTGGCGCTTTGGCAAGGGCATCGCCCAGCACTTCATGGACCCCTACAACGAGAAGATCTGGAAACGCCCGCTGACGGAAATCAGCAGCGACTGGGTTGCGGGTCGGGTGCCGGACGCGCCAGTCGAAGACGTCATTCGCTCGGCCGTCGGAATTCGCACAGAGGGCTACACGCACCAGTCGTCATTTTTCTACCCACTCAACGGTGGGTTCCAAGCCATCACTGATGGGATGGCCACTCGCATTTCGGATCGCATCCGGCTCAACACGCGGGTTGAGACCCTGCAACGCACACCGGCGGGCTGGGAAGTGAATGGAGAGGCCTTCGATCTGGTCGTTTCAACCCTGCCTCTCGACCGGCTGCCGAGCCTCTTGACGGAAGTTCCAGGAACCGTCGCCCAGGCCATGCAAACCCTCGAATACAACGGCTTGGTTAGCTTCCTCGTCGCGCTAGATCGTGAGGAACAGCCCGACCTCTCTTGGATCTACCTGCCCCATGAGTCGCAGGGCCCGGCCAATCGCGTGACCTACATGTCCGGCTACTCGCCCAACAACGCGCCCGAGGGCAAAAGCTCCCTGCTGGTCGAGATCACCTGTCGCGGCGGCGCCCCCTACCCGGGTCAGTCATTGGAGCGGGAAACCCTGGCTGGGTTGGAAGCCGCAGGTCTGCTCTCGCGCTCCGAAGTTCTGTTCACGGACCGAGCGCAAGTACCGCACGCCTATGTTGTGTTTGACCACGACTACGGTATCCGGCGCCAGGCGATTTTCGATTGGATGGCAGGGGTCGACTTGATCCCGCTTGGGCGCTTTGGTCGCTACGAGTACGACAACTCGGACCTGTGCGTGGCCAAGGCTCAGACACTCGGTGGAGAGCTACTCGCCCGCGCCAAGGTCGGCTGACAGCAAGCCAGGATAGAGTCTCGGACGCGTTGGCTCCTAGCGGCGAGAACCCGTTCCTGCGATCAAGCCCACGAGCACCCCTAGCGGGAGAAAGGTCGTCGCAGGAAGTCCGCAATAGACCGCCCCGAGCACGGTCATCCAGGCGAGTCGGCGTGCCGTCAAGCCCATCTGGCTGCCAACCCACAGTCCCGCGAGGGCGCCGAGGACCATTCCGAACTGAACGTTTGCAGGTGTCACAAGATCAGCAAAATCCAATACGAGACCCGCAAGCACCGGACCGGCTGGCCCCCGGAACGGCTGCCCACCTGCGGCTCCACGCCCATCAGACTGAGCCCCTTCCGGCTCAGGGCGCTCGACTTCGACCTCGATGACCTCTGGATCTACTTTCTCGGGCATGGGGCAATCTTGGCACCAAGGCCGGTCTGATGAAACATCTGGGACCCGGCCCGCGTCCCAATATTGGACGCTTTCCTGCCCCCATCCGAGCGTCTCCAGGAATGCTTTTCCCTACTCAGTTCCGATCCCTGGGACCCTTGCTTGAGTGGTCTACAATAAGGGTGTCTAATATGGGTTCCTGGATTTCCCTCTTGTGGGGCCGCATTGGTGGCTCACAGGGAGACGAGATCGCCCTTCGGACGCTCTGAGTACCGATTCCGCACCGAGTTGCCCTCCCGGCCTAGATCATGTTTGCACCGCAAAACAACACGGACCAGCACCCCAGTTTTCGCGCGGGGATTCTGCGGCCGCTCTTGTTGTCGGCCGTCGTTTTCCTGGCAGGGTGCAACAGCGGCGGCAAGGGTCCCGGGTCTGGCTCGGGCTCCAATCCACCGCCCTCCGGGCTCACCTACCCCAACCACCAGGAACGCCAGCTCGTCAACCGACCCATGGCACCCTCGGTGCCCACGCTCACCGGCACAGTCGACACCTGGACGGTTTCACCCGCACTGCCCCAAGGCCTTTCCCTCGACGCCCTCGATGGAACGATCCAGGGTACACCCACCATCGAGGCTCCCGAGGCGCCCTTCGTGGTCACGGCCTCCGGCCCCAAGGGATCCACCCAGGTCACCATCAAATTCCGGGTCTATGATGCACCACGGTTCTTGTACAGCACCGGCCCACAGGACACAGACATGTCCATGTACGCCATCGGTGCCTTCGAAGATGACATGGGATTCGGTCCAGTCCAGGGCACAGGCTCCCTGACGCCCGGTCCGGAACAGATCGTGTTTCACCCTGGTGGAGCCCTCGCATTCGTCCCGAATCGTGGCCTCCCCGGCATGCCGGGCAGCGTCTCGAGCTATTCGGTGGACCAACCGACGGGAGTGATGCGGCATCTTGGGGACGTGCCTTCGGGCGAGGGACCTCGCCGACTCGTCTTGGGGCCCAATGGCAACACGGCCTACGTGGTCACGCACGAGGACAACCGCCTGTATAGCTACTCGGTCGACTCGGTGACTGGGGAGCTGGCCTACCTCGACGATGTGACCACGAACACCGGCCCGACCCGGATTGCCGTCGATCCGCTCGGGCGCTTTATCTACGTGCTCCACGATCAATCTGCGGACATCACCGTCCACCCCATCGACCCCATCACGGGAGCCGCTGGCCCGATCTCCCAAGCCATCAACTACTGGTTCGCCGCCCCCTCGGCGATCGCCATCAACAGCACGGGGTCGGTGGTCTACATTTCATTCGCCGACCAGGACATCTTGCATGCTTATCGGGTGAGCGCGAGTGATGGTTCGCTCACCGCATTCTCGGTTGTGCCGCTGCCCCAAGGACCGAACTCTCTGGCGATTTCGCCATACGACGACTATCTCTACGTCACCTGCGAGGATGACGACCTGCTTGAGATCCTTGAGTTGGACAAGCCCACGGGACTTGTGGTTCAGGCATCCTCAGTGCCCACAGCGAGCGCTCCAAGTCAGGTCACCCTGGATGAGACGGGCCTCTTTGCCTTTGTCTTGCACACGGGTGCCAACACGATTCGTACCTACAACATCGACATCGTTAGCAGTGTCATCACGGAGGGCGGCAGCATTCGCACCCGGCCTCAAGCAACGGACATCAGTGTCTACCACGGGAACGGTCCCGTCTCACCCGGGACAGACTTCGTCTACGCCCTTGGAGGAGGATCGGAGGACATCAGCGGGTTCGTCCTGAATGAGATCTCCGGGCAGCTATCCCCCATGCCTCCCACGTCGATGGCGGGGACTGGGCCTGTGGACTTGGCGGTGGATCCTCTGGGCCGATTCGTCTTTGTGGCCCATGGTGCGAGCAAGGAGTTGTCGGTCTTGGCCATCGCTAACGGGACTGGCGTGCTGTCTGAGACTCTTCCACGCACCCCACTCTCCGAACCCCCCAGCGCGATTGCTGTGGACCCTGGTGGGCGATTCCTGTTCGTGACGGCCACTCAGAGCGCACAGGTCATCGCGTATTCGATTCATGCCAGCACCGGGCAGCTCTCCATGAGCTCCGCCGCGACGACGGGGCCTGGCCCCTCCAGTGTCCAAGTGGATCCCACCGGCCACTTCGTTTATGTCGCCAACACAGGCGGTGCAGGCGACACCCTAGGGGCCTACCGTTTCGAGGATGGCCAGTTCGCGTCGGGTCCCCAGTTTGAACTCGCTCCCGGCTCCCCCGGCAGCATGCGCTTCTCGCCAACGGGTGAACGCCTCTACGTGGCCTTGACCGGGTCCAATCTCGTCGTGCCCTACTCGATTGACCCACTGAGCGGCGGCCTGACACTGGAAGCAGCTGATTCCGCACCGGCCAGCGGCAGCCCTGAGTTGTTCGAACCCCATCGCAGTGGCGACTATGGCTTCTCGGTGTCCCCGTTGGCTAACGGCGGTATCGGGGAGATCATGCGCTTCCGCATCGAACAGGCGACGGGAGCGCTCGTGTACGAGCAATCGACGGCCAGCGGTATCAACCCGGTTTCTCTCAGGGCTGACCACGCCGGAGCATTCTTGTTTGTGATCAATGACCTGAGCAACGACCTTGAGGTCTTCGGAGTCGACCGCGCCACGGGCGACTTGACCACGCTGGGCTCGTATATGGTCGGATTGAACCCGACCACTCTGGACGTCACCAGGCACTGGTAGCCGACGGCGGATCCGCTGGGCTTCATCGGCGAACCGCAGTCTGTAGGCTAGGGTGAATCGGTCCGGGAGGATCCTGCAGCCACCGACTTGTCCATCACCCCCATACTGCTTGCTACGATCGTCTTTTGGGCGGTTCTCATTCGAGGGCAAGACAGAATCACGGGACGCCCCTTCGCCACGCGCAGCCCGGTGCGAGCGCGCCGGGGAATGGCCGCCACGTCGCAACCTCTCGCCACGAGTGCCGCCCTACAAGTCTTGCGCTCGGGAGGGCATGCTGTCGATGCAGCCCTGGCCGCCAATGCGGTGCTATGCGTGGTGGAGCCTACGGGGGCTGGATTGGGAGGCGATTTATTCGCCCTGGTCTGGGACGCTGAAGCGCGTCACCTGCACGGCTTCAACGGCTCGGGCCGATCACCTCAGTCCCTGACCCTCGGGCGCCTGCGCGAGCAGGGATCGGTCCCGACCCGCGGACCGCTTAGTCTAAGCGTGCCAGGCTGCGTGGATGGGTGGTTCAGGTTGCACAAGCGCTTCGGGCGAACCTCTTTTGCGGACTTGATGGCCCCGGCAATCGAATACGCGCGCGAGGGGTTTCCGGTTTCGGATGTGATCGCCCACGAGTGGGCCCGCAACGTCGAGGTCCTTGCCGGGAATCCGGGATTCGATGAGACCTTTACCCACGCAGGCGCGGCACCACGGGCGGGCGAGGTGTTTCGCAATCCGCGCCTGGCCTCCACCCTGCAAGTCCTGGCCGGAGAGGGCCGAGAAGCGTTCTATGAGGGCGCAATCGCCAAACAGATCGCGGCGCACGTGAAGCAGCAAGGGGGCTTTCTAAGCGTCGAGGACCTGTCGACTCATCGCGGGGAGTGGGTCGAGCCCCTGTCCACCCGCTATCGCGGGGTGACGGTCTGGGAGCTGCCACCCAACGGCCAGGGGATCGCCGCTCTTCAAATGTTGAACATCCTAGAGTGCCTAGGTGTCGAAGAGATGGAATGGGCTGGCACGGACCACTTGCACGCGCTGATCGAGGCCAAGAAACTGGCTTTTGAAGACCGCGCCAAGTACTACGCAGATCCCTCTTTCGCTCAGATCCCCAGCGAACAGCTGGTTTCCAAGGCCTACGCCTCTGAGCGGGTACAGGCACTCGACATGGGACGAGCAAGCGCTGGCCTTCAGGCAGGCGAACCCCGCGCCCTGAACACAGGCGACACGGTCTACCTCTCTGTGGCCGATGGGGCTGGGAACATGGTCTCCTTGATCCAGAGCAACTACCGCGGCATGGGGTCTGGCGTGACTCCCCCTGATCTCGGCTTTGTCCTTCAGAATCGAGGGGAGCTGTTCACTCTCGAAGCGGGCCACGCCAATGTCTTCGCACCCGGCAAGCGGCCCTTTCACACGATCATGCCCGGCTTTGCCACATGTGGTGGCGAAGCGTGGCTGAGTTTCGGAGTCATGGGTGGTGCAATGCAACCCCAGGGGCAAGTGCAGGTTCTCAGCAACCAACTCGACTTTCGAATGAATGTCCAGGAAGCGGGCGATGCTCCAAGGGTCATCCACCGCGGGTCGAGCTGCCCCACGGGCGAAGCAGCCAACGCAGGAGGGTGGGTGTCCATCGAGTCGGGAGTTTCGAAGCGAGCCCTCGATGGCTTGAGGGCGCGCGGGCATCGGCTCAAGACTCAGGTCGGTTCATTCGGCGGATACCAGGCAATCGAATGGGATGCGGCGAACGCGAGCTACGCTGGCGCCTCGGATGCTCGCAAGGACGGCCATGCGGCGGGCTATTGATCCGCCAGAGCCACGTTGGCATGAGGGTGCCGTGACGTGGCTGGGATGGCTCGGCAAGTGACCGCACCAACCGCCGCCCCCACCCACCCGGGCTGACGCCTTCAGCGCCCCTGCGGTATCAATCCAGTCGCCCGAGACCCTCCGAGCCGCGGTGGCCCGCGCACGAACCACAGCAGCCCGCGCCTCCGGATGAACGAGACACGGGCCGCTTTGAGATACCACGGGAAGACCCCGAGATCCAGATCGATCTAGCTCAGCGCTGGCTGGCTTCTTCTGCTTCGTGGACGAGACCCTCGAGTGTGTCATCTTCCAGATTGTGGCCACGGAAACGGATCTTGCCGGTGTGGTCGATCATCAAGAGGGTCGGGTACCCCTGGACTTGGTACATCTCCGAAATGGGAGCTGAGGAGCTGCCCTGATAGGCACTGATCCACGTAAGGCCGTATTTTTCGACACCTTTGCGATAGTCTTCCTCGCCGTCGAAGCTGTTCACGCCAACGATGGCAAAGGGGCGGCCGTCATAGAGCTCAACGAGCTCGCGCAAGTGCGGCATCGCACTGCGGCAGGGGCCTCACCAGAAGCCGTAGAAGTCCACCAAGACCGCCTTGCCCTTGTAGTCCGACAGTTTGAACTCGTGCCCGTCGATGGTCGTCCCGTCAAAATCAATGGCCATCGCGCCCTTGGATATGTACTCGGCGACGTACTTCTCCAGCATCTTCTTGCCCTCCGCTGCCCGCTCTTCGTCCTTGGACGAACTGAGGAGTTCGCCCAGCTTGGCTGTGGTCACTCCTTTCGCTTGGCGGGAGCAATCACCCTTGAGCAGGCCCCTCAAGTGGCTTTCAACAAATTCGGTCCCCACGCTGCGTGCGTCAGCTCCCAGTGCCGACACGGCAGCCACCAGGTAGGCCGCATTGTTCTTCATCCCAAAGACTCGGTCGTAGGCACCACGCTTGAAGTCAGCCAGGCCATCAGCTTTGAGTCCGCTGTGCTTGCTGTTCGCGATCAACCACAGGGTAGCGCGACCACTCTCGCGGCCCAGCTCCTCGAATCGTGGCCAGAAAGCGGGTCCGGGGTGCTGGGCCCGCAGGGCGCGTTTCTCCTTAGCGGGAGCCGCCTTGTAGGCCTTGGCGTATTGGGCGAGAGCGGTTTGATACTCGGCGTTGAGCGCCTTGTAGTCACCGGCTGTCTCGCGGCCCAGCAGGGTGCTGGCTAGGAGGATCGGGAAGACAACGAGAGAGAGTGTGAGAAGGACCTTGTTCATGGAATGTGCACGCGAGTCGCTCGCGAAAGGAGTCTGGAACACGGGGCGCTAGTCCGCCAAGTCACCCAATCTACGCGATTCCCGGCCCCTATGACCCAATCTCAACGCTTCTTGCCAATCCCTCACCTTCCCAGCCCGAAACCGCTCAGAGTCTGTTCTGGTTAGACCTTGGGGGCAGGCCGCTCCCAGTTGCGGGAAGCTTCCTCGAGGTACGAACGCAATTCTGTGACGGCTACCTTTTCCTGCCGCATCGAGTCGCGCTGGCGCACGGTGACGACATCCCCGCTGAGAGTCTCGCCATCAATTGTGATGCAGTAGGGAGTGCCCACCTCATCCTGTCGCCGATAGCGCCGGCCGATCGCCCCTTTTTCGTCGTAGAAGGTCGCCAGCCGCGCGCGTCGCAGCTCGGCCTCGATTTCCTTGGCCCTCTCCGGCATGCCATCCTTCTTCACCAAGGGGAAGACGGCCACGGTAATCGGCGCAATTTCGGGATGAAAGCGGAGCACAACGCGTGTGTCCTTCTCCAACACCTCTTCCTCGTAGGCATCGATCAGGAAGGTCAGCGCCATGCGGTTGATCCCGCCGGCAGGTTCGATCACATAGGGGGTGTAGCGTTCCTTGGTTTGGGGGTCAAAGTACAGGAGGTCCGTACCTGACGCCTCTGAGTGCCGGCTGAGGTCGAAATCCCCGCGATTGGCAATTCCCTCCAGCTCTCCCCAACCGAACGGATAGTTGTACTCGATGTCCGAAGTGGCCTTCGCGTAGTGGGCAAGTTCGCTCGCCTCATGGTCGCGAACGCGGAGCTTGGCTTCGTCGATACCGAGGTCGAGGTACCAACGATGGCGTGCGTCACGCCAGTACTGGAACCACTCCTGGTCCTCGCCTGGCGGCACAAAGAACTCCATTTCGGCCTGTTCGAATTCTCGAGTCCGGAACACGAAATTGCCGGGGGTGATCTCGTTGCGGAAGGACTTCCCGATCTGGGCGATCCCAAAGGGCGGCTTCTGGCGCGCAGATTCGAGCACGTTCTTGAAATTGAGGAAGATCCCCTGGGCTGTCTCCGGCCGCAGGTAGGCCACCGAGCCACTTTCTTCCACGGGTCCAAGGGTCGTCTTGAACATCAGGTTGAACTCGCGTGCCTCAGTCAGCTCGCCAGCGCATTCTCCAGGCCGTTTGCTGGGTTTCTCAGGACAGCGGGCATCCTCGAGCTTGTCCGCCCGAAAACGAGCCTTGCAGAGCTTGCAGTCCACCATCGGATCGCTGAACCCGCCGACGTGACCCGAGGTCTCCCAAACCCGGGGGTGCTGAATAATCGCCGAGTCCAAGCCGACCACATCGGCACGCTCAACCACGACACGGTTCCACCACGCGTCCTTCACCCGGCGCAGCAGTTCAACGCCTAGGGGCCCATAGTCGTAGGTGTTGCCCACGCCGCCGTAGATCTCGGATGCCTGAAAGACGAATCCCCTGCGTTTGCACAGGGAGACGATCACGTCCATTTGGGATGCGGGTTTCTTGGCCATGGCAGGTGGAGGGAGCTCGGGGAGGCGGGCCGCGAGTCTACCACCGCGCTGGGGCGCCTCCCAGGCGTGCAGGGCCCTATAATCTGGCCCGTGAATTCCCCCCATTCCAACTCCCAGCCCCACCTCCAGTGGCGAGCACCGCTCGCTTCGGATGCCCACTCTGGCCCCCACCTAGCACGCCTTTCGGAACTCGAGGCCAAGGTCGCCGACGGCCAGCGCATCCAAGCCGACGACGCTCTGTTCCTGCACGACCATGCGGATCTCCTGACCTTGGGTCGCATGGCCGATGACGTCCGAGCGCGATTGCACCCCGAACCCCTGGTGACATACATCGTGGATCGGAACATCAATCCGACCAATGTGTGCATCACCGACTGCGGGTTCTGCGCCTTCTACCGCAGTCCTTCGGATCCAGAATCCTATGTGCTGTCACGGGAAGAGATCTTCCACAAGGTCGAAGAAACCGTAAGGCTTGGGGGGCAGCAGCTTCTCATGCAGGGGGGACATCATCCTTACCTGCTCTCCGATTGGTGGGTCGAGCTCCTGGAAGATTTGGGTGAACGATTCAAGATCAACTGTCATGCCCTCTCTGCTCCGGAGATTGACCACTTTGCGCAGGTTGAGAAACGCTCACTGGAGGCAGTCATTGCGGACCTGGTCCAGGCCGGACTGGGTTCCCTGCCCGGTGCCGGGGCTGAGATCTTGGTTGAACGCGTGCGAGCCATCATCGCACCCAAAAAGACTAGTACGGATCGCTGGCTGGACGTTCATCGCAAGGCCCACGAAGCCGGATTGCGATCGTCGGCGACCATGATGTACGGCAATGTGGAGACCGCCGCTGAGAGGGTCGAACACCTCGAACGCCTGCGGGATCTGCAGGACGAAACGGGAGGATTCACGGCTTTTGCATGTTGGAACACGCAGCCCAAAGGAGTTCCAGAAGAGCACAGGTACCCGGTGGCGACTACGCCAGCGCTTTACTTGCGCGTGCAGGCCTTGGCTCGGATTTACCTGGACAACTTTGAGAACGTTCAGACCAGCTACGTCACTCAAGGGATGCGTCTGGCTCAAGTGAGTTTGCGCTATGGAGCCAACGACTTCGGGGGCACGATGATTGAGGAGAACGTCGTGTCTGCGGCTGGCTGCTTCAACCTGGAGTCGATCCAAACGGTGGAGCACCTGATCGAGAGTGCCGGCTTCCTGCCCCGTCAGCGCAATTCTTGGTATGGGATCGTCGACTCACGCCAGGAAAAGCCGGCGTTCCCCTCCTGCCGCGAGGAAGCGGCTACGCACAGAGCTGCCCCCGGTCGTCAGAAAGCAAACCACAATTCTGTGCAACCAGCATGAGTCCGACCACCACGACACCCCAACAGTCCCTGCTAAGCCGCGCGCATGCCGCGGGAGTTGGGACTGAAGCCGAGAAGGCCCTTGACGGCCGGCGCTTGAGCCGCGAGGACGGGCTGGCCCTCTATCGGTGTGACGATATCCATCTTGTCGGTGGGTTGGCGAACCACGTGCGAGAGCGACTGCACGGGGACCACGCCTACTTCAACGTCAACCAGCACATCAACTACACGAACATCTGCAACAAGCTTTGCCGCTTCTGTGCATTTCAGCGCCTGCCAGGCCAGGAGGGCGCCTACGTCATGAGCCCCGAGGAGGTCGGCACCAAGATTCGCGAGCACCTCGACGAGCCGGTGACCGAAGTGCACATGGTAGCGGGGGTCTACCCGAAGCTCTCCTACGAGTACTACCTCGACATCCTGCGGGCGGTCAAAGATGTGAGACCCGACATCCACATCAAGGCCTTCACCATGATCGAATTGATGCAGATCGCCGTGCGCGCCAAGAAGCCCCTGGCAGAAGTCCTGCCCGAGCTGGTGGAGGCAGGGCTGGGGTCCTGCCCCGGGGGGGGGGCAGAAGTGTTCGCGGACCGGGTTCATCAGGAGGGGTACCACCTCAAGAACACAGGGGATGAGTGGATTGAGACGGCGCGCACGGTTCACGAGGCCGGACTCAAGAGCAATGCCACCATGTTGCACGGCCACATCGAGACCGTGGAAGAGCGTATCGACCACCTCGATCGTCTGCGCTTGCTGCAAGACGAGACCGGCGGTCTGCAGTGCTATATCCCCCTTTCTTTCCACCCAGAGAACACCGAGTGGTCCCACCTCCCTGGACCCTCGGGATTGGAGGAGCTGCGAGAGATCGCGTTGGGGCGTCTGATGTTGGACAACATTCCGCACATCAAGGCCTACTGGATCATGCTCGGCATCCCGCTTGCCCAATTGGCCCTTTCCTACGGAGCCAACGACGTGGATGGAACGGTGGTTGAAGAGCGCATCTATCACGACGCGGGCGCGACCACTCCTCAGGCTGTGGAACGATCTGAACTCTTGAGGTGGATTCGGGATGCAGGCCGGATCCCGGTCGAGCGTGACACCGTCTACAACGTGCTGTGGTCGGGAGCCGAGCCGGCCCGGACCTGATTGGCCTGTCGCTCGCGACGCCGTTCTAGTTCTGGAAATCCCCAAGCTTGTCCGCAAACGACTCCGGGTCTGCGTCGAACGCCTGCTTGCACTTCTTGCAACACAGGGCGACTGTCCGCCCCTTGTAGACGCTAGTCACTGCGGCATCGACGGGCTCACCAGACACCGGACACGTGCTGTTCAGCTTCGGCGTGTCTTTCTTGATTCCCAGTTTCTTCAGGAATTCATCGGGAGCCGCGTCGAAGGCCGCCTTGCACTTGCCGCAACAGAATCCGACTAGATCCTCGCCCACCAGGGAAGTGTAATCGGCAACGATGGGCTCTCCAGACACGGGGCACAACTCATTGACCGGACTAGGCTTCTGAACAACGAGCTTGGCCAGGTAGGTCTCCGGATCGGCCTCGAAGATGGATTTGCACTTGGCACAACACAGGCCCACCTTCTTGTCGTTCACGAGCGCCACGAAGGCCACATCGATGGGCTTGCCCGTCACGGGGCACTCGGTGTTGATGGTTGCCACAGTGACGATCTGTTCAAGCACGAGGTCCGCGCCTGTGTTGACGATTGCCCCCGGGTGTCTGGCCTGGAAAGCGATGGCCGCCTCAGGCGTGACAGCTGTGCCCCAGAGGTACAGGCGCTCGAGTGAGCCCAGCGCGGCCAGGTGCTCGAGCCCTGCGTCGCTGACGGCCGTGCCGTAGAGGTTCAGCGATCGCAGCTCCTCCAAGTCGGCAATTCGGGCCAGGCCGGAATCCGTGATGGCCGTCCCTGAGAGGTTCATGCGCCGCAGGGCCTTGAAGTCGGCCAACTTGGCCAACCCCTTGTCGCTCAGATCAGTTCCCGCGAGGTTGGCCCACACCAGCACGGGTTCGAGTCCCGTGAGCAGACTGACGCGATCATCGGCTCCCTTGCCACGGAACAGGCTCAGATTGACCTCGAGCGCCTCGCTATTTTCGGCGATCCGATCCACTCGAACACCCGCCGTCGACAGGGCGGCCAACGCCTTGTCCCTGGCGACAATCTGCTCGGGGCTGAGGCTCGGCAGTGCCAGAGGATTCGGCCTGACCGCAGCCACCGGAGGCTGTTCCCAGGTGGCACCTTCTTCGATCCAAGTTTGAATGGTCGCGATGTCCTCATCGCTCAACTTGTCCGCCTTCTTGGGCATCAAATCGGGGTCGTCGGCGTCGAGCGTGATCATCTCGATGACCGTGCTCAAGTCGGGCTCACCAGGAACGACAGGGATGAAATCTTCGTCACCCTCGAAGAGCCCGGCGCGAGTATCGAGGCGGAGGCTTCCCTTCTGTTTCTGAGGCCCGTGGCATTCGATGCAGTGGGCTTCGAAAATCGGGTAAACCTCGGTGAGGAAGTCCACATCCAAGGGGGCCGGAGTGAGAGCTGACAGGTAGATGATAGGTGAGAGCATGGCGATGGAGCGCAGGTTGGCTTGGGCCCCGATTGTAGGGCACGGCTCCGCTCTGGGGCACTGCGGATCGCTCTGCACGCTACTTGGGGTTCCTAGCCAGGGGCCGCCGGCGTGGCGTGGAATGACCGAGCGCAGTAGGGTGCAGTGGGCTGGCCATCCAATGCGTTTCGTCTCTGTCTCCATCATCCTCGCTGCTCTGAGTGCGTGTTCTTCGGGAGGCGAGCAGGCTGTGGCTGAAGGAGCGCGGCCCAACGTGCTTCTCATCGTCGTGGATACCCTGCGCGCCGACCGTGTTTCCGCTTACGGCTACACACGCTCGACGACGCCCCAGCTGGATGCCCTGGCAGCCCGGGGGGTCCTAGCGAGTGATGTGACCGCTCAGGCCTCGTGGACCCTGCCTTCCATGGTGTCCATGCTGCAGGGCAGGTACGTCACGTCCTACAGGGACGTCTTCTTTGAGGACTCCCCGACCCTGGCCGAATATTTCCAGGCCGCGGGATACCACACCCTGGGAATCGTTGGGAACGGCTTGCTATCCAGCAAGTCTGGATTCGACAGGGGGTTTGATCACTACGAGGCGCGCAGCAAGAAGATCGGCCAGGGCGGACGGACACTGCCTGCACGCGAAGCGGCGGAACTCATCGGGGACGCCGCCCAGCCCCTGACGGCTGCGTTGACGCCGGGTCCTTCAGGAGAGCGCACGCCTTTGTTCGCCTACCTGCACCTGATGGATCCACACGGACCCTACAAGGCTCACCCTGAGTGGGAAGCCCAGCTGCCCCTGGAGCAGGGTGCGGATCAATGGCAATGGAGCACACAACGCGAGCGTTACTCAGCAACCCATCCAAACGTACAGGTCGAGCCTCAGGTCTGGCGCGGAATGGCCGAAGACATGGCGCGCTATGACCAAGAGATCTATACGTGCGACGTGTACATCGGAATCGTCTTGGACTTGCTCGAGCGACAGGGAGCCTTGGAGAACACGATCGTAGCCGTGGTCTCGGACCATGGGGAGGGACTGTGGGATCACCAGTCGCCCCCGGAAAACCTCAGCCTCTCGGCCTCACCGAGAGAGCACTTTTTCAGGGCCCACGGGAACTTGCTCTACCAGGAGATCATCGCGACACCCATGATCCTGCGCGGTCCGGGAATCCCGGAGGGGCACCGCATCGAGACTCCCGTGGAGAACGTGGACCTCTTCCCTACCCTGCTTGAGCTCTGCAATCTTGCGCCTCCTGACGGGCTGCACGGCCGCAGCCTGGTGCCCGCCATGTTCGGTAGGGACTCCGGGCGTGAGGAGGTCTTCAGTTCCGTCTTGCAGGGCCGCAGCGTGCGAACGGCCGCCGATGGCCTCAAGCTCATCGTGCCAAGTGAGTATTTCCCGCTGCGCGAGATCGAACTATTCGACATTCGCACGGACCCCCGTGAGCTGCAGAACTTGGCGGAGGGACAGCCCGAAGTGGTCGCTCGGCTGCACGCGCTCATTGAATCGTGGGCAGATGAGCATCCGACACAAACGAATCTTGGCAGCGAGAAGTCGCAGGAGACGCTGGACGACTTGAAGGCCCTGGGCTACGCCACGGACGAGGACGAGTCCGAGAGCGAATCGGACTGACTACACGTCAGCCTTGTAGCGCACTGCAGGGCTACGGGAATCAGAAGCAAATCGGCGACGAGCAGGACGCCCCATTCTCCGTAGCGTTCTGAGTGGTCAAAGCAGCGGAAGAGTAGTGTGCTTGAGAGCAGCACAGAGAGCCCGACGCAGGCGCGTGCGCCGGGATGCTCCCTCGACATTCGAAACAGAAGCAACTGGACGAAGGGCAGTCCCGCAAAGTAGTGCGGCCAGCTCGGGCTCAAGACCAGAGGTAGGCTGAGCAACACCAACGCGAAGGCCAACAGTCGGTGGGGCGCCCCATCCTCGCTCATTAGAGGAGCACAAGACTTCAAGCAATAGAGGGCGAACACCAGACCCAACACAGCCCAGAGTGTCACGCCGGGAGTGCCGAGTTCGAGCCAGCGCGTTGCCGTAGCGGCCAAGCTCTGGTTGTTGGGGGCCGCGAACCACTCACCCTGCAATCCGGAGAGAGAGGCCAGGTCTTCGGCTACAGCGCTGTAGGCCGACGTGAGGGAAGCCAGTCCTACCTGAAACGCGGGCAGCAGTGAGAGCACGGCCCAGGCCCCCACGCCCCATCGAAGCCCTCGCCAGTCCAAGCTCAGAATCAGCAGGGCCAAGAACAAGGCGGGATAGAACTTGATCGCAGCGGCGCACCCTATACACACACCCGCCCAGCGTCGATCCTGCAAGCCGGCGGCCGACACAACCAAAAGGGTCAGCAAGGTGCTGACCTGGCCCCAGTGAAGGTTGTGAACCAAGGGGAACGAAAGCACTCCGAGGAATACGTAGAGGGGCCAGCACCAAATCGGTGCGTCACCGGGCACCTGCCTGTTCACCCAGCGTCCCCCCAAGATGAGCAGCGCGAGACTGGCTGTGAATTGCAAGCCCAGCCAGACCCACGAGGCGGCTGCCGGACCCAGGCCTGCGATCGGTTGCAGAATCCACGCAAAAAAGGGTGCGTACAAGAATCCAGGCACGGGGTCCGCTCCGGCGCCAAGGGCCTGGGCCGCTGGGAGATAGACTCCCATGAAGTCCTCCAGGGCGCCCTGGTTGAAGTCCACGGACGCAGAGAATACTGCGTAGCTTCCTTGCCAAAGCAGCGCATGGACCGCGAAGGCAGCCAAGATTGCGACGAGGGTCTGGAAGCCTGGGAAACGTGCGAAGGCGGGCATGGGTCGTCTTATCTTGGCAACCAAGGCGCGCGGAAACAGCTACCCGGCTCAAAGGGACGGATGTGGGCCCCTAGGAGCCCTCGACCGTATCCCCCACCTTCCGCGATTCACAGCAGATTGGGAGGCTCCAAACGTCTGAATCAGGAGGCGGAGTTGAGAACCGCATGCCCTCACCACGTGTCGGGTGATTGAACTCCAGACACTGCGCGTGCAACGCGATGCTGCGGTCGGGCAGGGCATTCCCTGCTCCATAACGAAGGTCTCCCAGCAAGGGTGCCCCGAGAGTCTTGGCAGCCAGCCTGAGCTGGTGAGAACGGCCGGTCACCGGTTTGAACTCAATCAGGGCCCGCGCACCATCGAGGTCGAGTTGCCGCCAGTGGGTGACTGCCTCACGTGCATCCGCGCCGCCCTGCGCCACGACGTGCACCCTGTTGGCTTTGCGGTCCTTGCGCAGCCATTGGGTCACGGTTCCTGAGTGGCCCCGCGGCGCACGTCCCATGATGCCCCAATACGTCTTGTGCACATCCAGTCCCGCAAATTGGGAGGAAAGGCGCGCGGCCCCTTTTGAGGTACGCGCAAAGACAACCACACCCGAAACAGGGCGGTCGAGACGGTGCACGACACCCAAGAAAGCCCGGCCTGGTTTCTCGAAAGTCACCTCGACCCAGTGGCGGGCGATGTCCAGTAAAGACTCGTCCCCGCTTGAGTCCGGGACAATGGGAACGCCCGCAGGCTTGGCCACGACGAGCAAATGGTTGTCACTGAAGAGAACGTGCAGGTCGCTATCCGATTCACCCACCTTCATCGATGCCCCTCTGCCAGCGGACACACAATCCGGCAGGCAAGACGCGCTCTCCGTCGCCCTCTCTCAGAACCAACTCGCCCGCTTGCAGGGAGCTACGCTCATCCAGGCCGAAATGCTCTTGCACCAGGCGGGCCAGCGAAATGGACGAGTAACCGACCGCATAGGCTGAGAGCACGCAAAGCGCCCGCTCTTCGAGCAGCGGGGCCAACGCCGCGAGCAGTGGTCCGAGATCACGTTCCAATTGCCAGCTCTCGCCCTTGGGGCCGCGACCGTGATGCGGGGGATCCAGGAGGATGGCCGCGTAGCGTGAGCCGCGTCGGCCTTCACGCCGGGCGAAAGCGAGGGCATCATCGCACAGCAAGCGCAATGCATCGGCGGGCATGCCACTTGCATCCAGGTTGTCCCGCGTCCAGGCAATCGCGTGTTTGGAAGCATCCACGTGCGTGACGGAATAGCCGGACTGTGCGGCCAGGATGCTGGCCGCTCCGGTGTAGCCGAACAGGTTCAGCAGGCGGGGGGCCTCCCCATCCCGATTGCCTAGTGAGCCGAGCGCAGCCTGAACGTGGGCCCAGTTCGTGGCCTGCTCGGGGAATAGCCCGACGTGTTTGAACGCGGTGGGACGAATCAAGAAGGTCGCTGCCCCATGGGAACACCGCCATTGGGCTCGCTCGCCCCGGGCATGGGGTGGAGCTGCCGCCGAGGCATGGAAACTGCCACCGCGATCCGATTCGCGGGTGAATTTCAGATCGGCCCCATCCCATTCCGACGAATTCAAGCGCGGACTCCAGAGTGCCTGAGGGTCGGGCCTTACCAGGGTCACATCCCCGAACCGCTCTAGCTTCTTGCCGTCTCCTGAATCCAGGAGCTGGTGCCCGTCGCACGGGCTGGGTTCGAAAATCGCCGGGTACACGCCAGTCATTCTAGCCACATAATCGCCGCACGCCTCTACACTGCACGCTCCCGTGCCCAGGTCATTCCTGCAGTCCCCAACCACAGCGAGGCCCCCTTGCCCCAGGTAAAACATCTTGGTGTCTTCCAGTTTCAATCCGAGGTCACCCAGGACGAGATTGAGGCCTGCATGTCGTCCTTGCGTGGAATGGTTGGTCAGATCCCAGGACTGCAGGAAGTTCTTTGTGGGCCTTACTCCAGCCCCGAGGGCATGAACGATGGTTTCACCCATGGTTTTGTGATGACCTTCGAAAGCGCGGAAGCACGCGACGCCTATTTGCCACACCCCAATCACGAAGTGGTCAAGGGCCAGATTCTCCCGCGCCTTGAACGGGTCGTTGTCTTCGACTTCGACGTCTAGGGGGCAGGAAGCAATGGCCCTCAATGCGTTCGCGACTCTGGCAGTCTTGGCCCTGTGCGCCCCGCCCCCCCAAGACGATGGCAATGGTTTGGACCTTTTCGACGGCAAGACACTCGATGGATGGACAGTTCGAAGCGGAGAGGAAGCCTGGTGGAGAGTCCAGGACGGACTCCTGACCGGTGGCTCACTCGAGACCACCGTCCCGCATAACTCCTTCCTTTGCAGCAATGCGTCCTTTCAGAATTTTGAACTGACGTTGGAGATCCGCGTGCTCGGCACGGAGGGGTTCATCAACTCGGGTGTCCAGATCCGAAGTCGTAGGGTGCAGGGCAACCCCGAGATGAGTGGTTACCAGGTGGATGCCGGCGATGGCTGGTGGGGCAAGCTGTACGACGAGTCCCGGCGCAACCGCGTTGTGTCCGAAGCGACCAATCTGCAAGAGGTCTGGGATGCCGTGCACTCCCAGGGGTGGAATCAGTACCGCATCCTGGCCCAGGGCAAGCGCATTCAGTCGTGGGTCAACGGTGTGCCCGCCCTGGACTACACCGAGACGGATCTGACGATTCCACTCGATGGCCAGATCGGTATCCAGGTCCACGGTGGCGGCAAGGCACTGGTGCAGGTGCGCGCTATTCACATTCGCCCACTGCCGGACACACCGGGAGCCATGACTTGGCGGCGGCACGACAAGATGCAGTCACTGGCCGATCAGGGCAGCGCCCCCATTCGCTCCGCCGCAGAGGAGGCCGCGGGCTTCCACGTCGCCGACGGCTTTGTCGTCGAACTCGTGGCATCGGAACCATCCATGAACAAGGTGGTCGACCTCGGCTTCGATGATGCGGGCAAGATGTGGGCGATCACGGCGGTCGAATACCCCATCGATGGGAACGAGAGCGAGGAAGCTGCAGAGCTGTACGCACGCGGTGGCCGAGACAAGGTGCTCGTGTTCGACGAGCCCTGGGAGGCCGGCCCTCAGACGCCACGGGTGTTCGCCGACGGCCTCGTCATTCCCCTGGCACTGCTGCCAACCGCTGGCGCCAACGGAGATGAAGTGCTGATCGGTCAGGGGCCTCACATCCTGCGGCTGAAAGACGAGGACGGCGACGGCCGTTCCGACTCCCGCGAGGTCGTGCTCACGGGCTTTGGCATCCAGGACTCCCATCTCATGCCGCACCGCTTTGTGCGCGCTCCTGGCGGATGGATCTACCTCGCTCAGGGGGCGTTCAATTCATCCCGTGTGGAAACTTCAACCGGAGCTGTAGTCCAATTCGACAAGTGCAAGGTGGGCCGCTTCAGGCCGGATGGCAGCCGCTTCGAGGTCGTCGGCACGGGACTGAACAACATCTGGGGTTTCGTGATTGATCGCCTCGGGGACAAGTGGATTCAAGAAGCCAATGACTTGGGATACCCGCTGGTGCCCTTTGAGCACGGGGCAAGCTACCCGGGCATTGGCAACCTCCGCTCACGCCCCCACTCGCCCTGGCGACCTGCTCTCGCTTCCTTTCGGATGGGTGGCACAGGCTTGTCCGGCCTAGCCCTCTCCCAAGACCGCGCTGGATTCCCAGCGCCGTGGGACCAGACGTTTTTGGTGGCCAACCCCATCTTGAGCTGTATTCAGGGGATCACTGCCAGGCGATTCGACGACGACCCGAGCCGTGTCGACCTCACTCGCGCGGGGGACTTGCTCGTCTCCGAAGATAAGAACTTCCGCCCGATCGCCGTTCACTTCGGACCCGACGGCTGCCTGTACATCGTGGACTGGTACAACCCGATCATCTCTCACAACGAAGTTCCGCGCGATCACCCGGATCGAGACAAGACGCACAGCCGCATCTGGAGGATTCGACACGAGTCCCAAGAGCTACGTGCTCCGCAGGACATGACAACTGAGTCGGATGCTGACTTGCCGGCCTGGCTGAAGGCTCAGGACACGTGGAGCGCTAGGGCTGCCTGGCATCAGATTGCTGACAGGCAGGCCCTGTCGCTCAGCCCTGAGTTGCGCAGCATGGCTGTGGATCCCTCGCTCCCAACCGACGCCCGCGTATTGGCGCTGTGGTGCCTCGAAGACCTCGGAAGCATTGATCTGCATTTGCTGCGCCCCCTATTCCAGTCCGAGCACGCGCCCCTGCGCAGAGAAGCTGTGCGCCTTTGCGCGACCTTGGCACCGGGTTCCCACAGGTGGATGGAGTCTCTTGGCTGGACTCTGGAGGAGACCGACCCGCGTGTACGGCTAGCACTGATCGAGTGCTTGGGGTCACAGGAGTCCCTCGACCAAGAGGGGCTGTGGCTGTTGCTCCACATGATTCGGGACGAGGATGGGGTAACGCCGGGATCCGCGGCAGCCAGCGACCGGGCCTTCGAACGCAGCCTGGTGCGCACGGCCCTGGAGGATCGAGCTCAAGCCTTGGCCGAACTGTTGGATCGAGAGACGGAACTTTCCGGGCCTATGCGCTGCGTGGCAGCCCTTTGCATGGGAGGCCTGGAGGGTGCGGAACGACTCGGGCGCGAACTCACTCTTGCGGGCCGCGCGCCCACTGCCGAAGAGTACGGTCTGATCGGCGAACACGCAGACAGCGAAACTCTGCGCGAGACTGTGCGCTCATGGTGGAGCGATCCCACGACTCGATTGGCTGGCCTGCGCATGGTGATCGACAACGCGAGTCGCTGGGACGTCGAGACTCTCAAACCTACCCTAACAGCGGCACTGCGCGAGCTCGTCAAGTCCGAGCCCAATGAGGAGACGCGCACTCTGCTGCTACGTGGGGCCAGATCCCTGCGGCTGAGCGAACTCGAGACGGACGTGGTTGGGTTCCTGAACCAGGGCGAGCACGACCCCCTGGCTTGCCTGGAGGCGTTGGCCGAGCTGGGTCATCAAGACGCGTCCTTGTTCTTCGAGTGGGCGCAAGCCAGCGTGCCCGGGTCCCGCATGCGCGTAGTCACAGCCACGTCCCTGGCACGCATCCCTACGCAGCAGGGATTCGAGCTGGTGCTGGAACTGTGGCCTTACCTCGAACTGGCAAACCAGAGAGAGGTGCTCTCCGCCCTGCTCACCAAGCGCGAGGGAGCGCAACGCACGCTCACTGCCCTTGGCAATGGAGACCTGAATGTGGCTCTCCTCAACACTCGTCTACTAGACAGACTCGAACAACACCTGGGTGAAGACGCTGCGCTGACCACTCTGCGCGAATCCTGGGGCCAGAGTCAGACTCCCGCACTCTCGTTCGGGGGATCTGGAGAGGACTACTTGGACAGCAACTTCACAATCTCCGGCCCCTTTACCGTGGAGGCCTGGGTGCGGCTGCGAAGCCCCATCACCAACGCAGACGGGATCCTGAGCGAGCCGGGACGATTCGACTTCAATTTCGCCAGCGGTCGACCCCGGCTCTGGGCCGGTCCCCAACTCGGGGACGTCATTACGTCACAGCGGACCTTGCAACCCGAAACATGGACTCACGTGGCGCTGACCCGTGACGCTAACGGGCTGCTCTGCCTCTACATACAGGGAGAATTGGACCAGAGTTCCAAGCGCGCCATGCCAGAGGTCTTCGCGGGCCTCGACCTGGCTCGCACGACCCCCGGAGCTGGGACACAGGGTGAACTGACGGGCTTCCGCCTGTGGTCGAGCGCGCGGACGGCGCGACAGATCGCGGAGGGAAGACGTTTGCAGTTCGATTCGGAGTCTTTTGAGGACCTCGCTGTGGTCCTCCCCACCTCAGAGCGCCACTCGGATCTCGGACAGTTCGGCATCTGGATCAGCGACGGGCCACCTACCCAGACTCAAGCACAAGCAGCAGCCGAGGCCGCTGCATTCGCCCGCGTACGTACCCTGGCGCGAGCAGAGGGTGACCGCCAACGAGGCCGAGAACTCTTCGGCGAGCACTGCCTCGGGTGTCACCGCGTCGCCGATGAGGGAGCTGACATTGGACCGGTGCTGGATGGCGCGGGAGCAAAGGGCGTCGAAGGGCTGTTGCGATCGATCGTCACGCCCAACGCGGGCGTGGAGCAGGGGTATCGAACTCTGGTCATCGAGACGCTCGCTGGCGAGCTGCTTGAAGGGTTCCTCGCCAGTGAAGATGAAGACTCCATTCTCCTGCGGCGCAAGGACCGTGCCGACCTGAACCTCTCAAGAGCCGACGTGCTATCCATGCGCTTTGACTCCTTGTCGCTCATGCCTGAAGGCCTGTTGGACAGCCTTGAGCCCCAGCAAATCACCGACCTCTTTCGGTACCTGCGGGACCTATAGCGAGACGTCGATCTGTCGCGGCTAGAACGGCTTGCCCGTCTCGTCGCCGTAATCCTTGCGGACCTGGGAGAGCATGGCCAACATCTTGGCCTGCAACACGCTCTGTGACTCGTCGCCCCACAGGTTGTTCATCTCCCCCGGATCGGCCTGCAAGTCGTAGAGCTCAAAGGTTTCCAAGCCATAGACATACATGAGCTTATACCGACTTGTGCGCACGCCGTAGTGGGGCTCAACCATGTGAGAAAGGCGTCCCGAATCTCGCTGGTGGTAGTGGTAGTAGAGCGCTTCCCGCGGCAGGCTCTCCGACTCCTGTGTAAGTAGAGGAACGAGGCTCATGCCTTGCATCTGGGGCTGAGCCTGCTCGCCCCCCATTTCCAACAGAGTCGGTGCCAGATCCAAATTCTGGACGAGCGCATCGCTCGTCGACCCCGCTTGGGTCACGCCTGGCCATCGAACGATGAGTGGCGTACGCATGGACGGCTCATACATCCAACGCTTGTCATACCAGCCATGCTCGCCCAGAAAGAACCCCTGGTCCGAGGTGTAAATCACAATCGTGTCCTCAGCCAAGCCCAGTTCATCGAGGGCATCGACTACTCGACCCACGCCTTCGTCCAGGGCCGCGAGACAACGCAGGTAGTCCTTGATGTACCTCTGGTACTTCCAGCGCACGAGTTCGTCGCCAGTCAATTGAGCCTGGGCCAGAGCTTCGTTGCGCGGACCATAGGCCTGCTCCCACGCTTCTAGCTGCTCCGGGGACATGCCGTTCAGATGACCTTGGGCTCGATCGTCGAGGATGCCCTCCCCGGTGATTGGCAGCTTGAGGTCGTAGGCCGGGAACAAGTCTCGAGCAATCGTCATCTGGGCCGCGGACGCGCCGGCCGAACGACCGTCGTGGTCGTCAAAGAGGGAGCTAGGCTCAGGAACCCGCTGCCCCTCGTACAAACCCAAGTGACGGGTGGCCGGCTCCCAGCTGCGATGCGCTGCCTTGTGTGAAACCCAGATCATGAACGGCTTTTCCGGGTCACGCTCCTCGCGCAACCACCGCAGGGTCTCGTCCGTGATCAGATCCGTGCAGTACCCGGAGGCCTTCGTGTTGCCCTCCGGCGTCTTCCAGGTGGGACTGTAGTAGCTGCCCTGAAGCACCCTCCAGTGGTCGAACCCATTGGGCGGGGACTGGATGTGCCACTTCCCCACCATGGCGGTCTGGTATCCGCTAGCCTGCAGAGTTTTGGCAAACGTGGGCAGGTCGTCGAGGAACCCTGCACCATTGGTTCGCTTGCCGTTCAGGTGCGAGTGAAGGCCAGTCAAGACCACTGCACGGGCCGGGCCGCAGATCGAATTCGTGACGAAACTCTCAGTGAAGCGCATGCCCTCGCTGGCCAACCGATCGATGCGCGGGGTCTTGCAGAGGATTGAGCCATAGGAACCCACGGCACTCTGGGCATGGTCGTCCCCGTATAGCAGGACGATGTTGGGTCGCTTGGGTTCAGGTCTCCGGTCACAGCGCGCGCCCACGCTGGCCGTAGCTGACGAGGCAATAATCAGAAGCGCCGCCTGGCTGGTGAACAGTCTGAGCTTGGACATCGGTCGTGGATAGAGTGCAAAAAAAGGAGAGCCGACTCCTGGGAGCCGGCTCTCTTGTATCAGACTTTTCCGAGGTTGCCGGAAAAACTGCCTAGCAGTCTCAGCCGTTTACCGTGCACTTCTCTTTCTTGCTCGTGCACTCAGCCTTGGAGGCTGCGGGCTTGGCTTTCTGGTCGCAGGAAGCTCCGTCACAGGCTTTCTTCGCCGAAGCAGCAGCGGCCTTGGCCTGAGTTGCGCAGCAGTCAGACTTGGCGGCGGTCGCGGCGGGAGCAGCGATCTTGGCCTGGCTGGCACTGCACTC